>TARA_R110000851_G_scaffold162353_1_pt1 | contig 13507 bp, 18 predicted proteins | sample TARA_R110000851 | Tara Oceans TARA_R110000851 (sample SAMEA4397627) | marine metagenome | biome: Polar Biome; feature: [DCM] deep chlorophyll maximum layer (ENVO:01000326); material: water (ENVO:00002006), including particulate matter (ENVO:01000060) such as... | depth 17 m | reverse complement strand
GGCAACAAAGAACGGCCAGCTTGGCCAGAGCACCGCGATGCTTGCGAGCAATAACAGCCACAGGTCAAGTCGCAGCCCGAAAGGCGGCGCCGGCGGTTCGAAAATCCCGCCCATGGGCGAATAAATGAAAATCGGCAGGCTGAAGATCAGACAGACCCAGAAACGGTTGCGCATGTCGCGCACCATTGCCTGCATGTCCATGCTACCGCCGTGGCCCATCTCGTGGGCCATCTCGTCCTTGGCGCCGGTATGTTCGCCGTGCTTCGCGTGGTCCTTGGGTGCCACACCCTTCTTTTGGGGGGCGGGCGCGGGATGCGCATGACCGCTATGCTCCGTGTGAGACGCAGCTGGAAGGACTGCCGCTTGTGCGGGCGGATCCTCGGGCTCGCAAACGTGCTTGGGTGAGAGTTCGCCGCTGCAGTGGTAGCCGCACTCGTGCACCTTGGCCTTGATCGTCTTGAGGTCGATCACCGTCTCGTCATAGACCACCATCGCACTGTCCGAGACATAATTCACCTCAGCAAATTCGACCCCCCGCAATTTACGCAGTTGCTTTTCCACGCCGTGTGCACTCAACACCGACAGCATCCCGCCCACTTCGATAACACTCGTTTTCATCGCTCCTCCTTAACCGTCTTCATATTCAGAATGGCTTGTTTCCTCGCCGATCACTTTGCAAGCTGGCCGTTTTCAAGATTAGAGACGTCGTATGGAAATACGATTTGCGGATCCGGTATGATGAGCCGCTCGTCCTTGTCGTCATAGTGAAGCCGGCTGAGCAGATCCTTTATTAAATTGAGCCGCGCCAGATGCTTGTCGTCGGCGCGTACTATAGACCACGGCGCTATGGGGTTGTGGGTGTGCGCCAGCATCTCGTCGCGCGCCAGACTGTATTGCTTCCACATCTTGAGCGCCTGGTTGTCAAGCGTGCTGACTTTCCATTGCGTGAGTGGATCACGCTTGCGCTCATTCAAGCGTTGCTTCTGCTCGGGTTTGCTAATGTCGAGGTAGTACTTGAGAAGCTTGATGCCCGAGCGCACCAACATATGCTCGAACTCTGACACCGAGCCCATGAACTCTTCGTACTCGGCGTCCGTACAAAACCCCATGACCCGCTCCACCCCCGCCCGGTTGTACCAGCTACGGTTAAATAGCACGAGTTCCTGGGCCACCGGCAAATAAGCAACATAACGCTGAAAGTACCAGGACGTGTGGTCCCGGTCGGACGGTTTGCCGAGGGCGACAATGCGGGTTTCGCGCGGACTCAGGTGCTGAACTATGCGCTTGATGGTGCCATCCTTGCCGGCGGCGTCCCGACCTTCAAAGATGATCAGGATTTTGTCATCGCACCGAATGAAATGTCGCTGCAGCTTAACCAGTTCGATCTGCAGATTGTGCAGGGTTTCCTTATAGGCTTTTTTAGGAGTCTCGGACGCAGGCTCGATCGATTCTTTTTCGTGGTCTTTTTTGCTCATTTATTGTATTCCCCAATTGCGCTGCAGAAAATTGTAAATGGGCACATAGACGAGACCTCCGTACACGCCATAGAGAAAACTCTCAACCAGACCGATGCCGAAGCCGCGCCAACTGTTCGGCTCAAAGCCCGGCAGAACTTGCTGGAGAAACGCCGACATATGAATACTTGAAGGCGTTACCAGGTCATATACGACACAAAACACAAACGTAAACGAGGTAAAAATCGCCAATGACCAGGTCACGACTTTGATTTTCAGCATTTCATTAGCTCCATATTAAAATCCGGCACCTAACGGTCAGTGTTGATGTCGCGGTTCTTGTTTCGAAGTACGTTGCTTGCCGTCCTTGCCTGTGGGTTTTTCGTCATCATCATCGCCGTGACCACCATGCCCGAACATGTGCATCGCGATAAACCCTGCTAAGAACAATACCCAAACCCAATTTTCTAAAAACCATTCCATGATTTGATCCTCTACTGAATCCGAGTTAGCTACAGCAGCCTTGTTTGCTCTGTGGTTTCTGCGCAACATTGGTGATATCCACATCATAGCCCGCGCCCTTCACGGCCGATTTCAGTTTATCGATCGCCGTCACATGCTCATCGTAACGTATTGCGACCTCGCCGTTTGAGAGCGACACTACGACATCATGGACGCCTTTAATTGCATTAAGCGCGTGAGCGACCTTGTTGGTGCAGCCGTTGCAAGTCATACCTGCTACTTTAAAAGTTTCGGTGTGCATGGTGATTCCTCTTTCTGTTACTGTGCGGGCTTTGTATCGCGCTCAAGCTTAGCCTTGAGTTCTTCATACTCTTCCGTCGAAATCTCACTGCCTGCATAGCGTCGTTGCAATATCATGCGATCAATCTCCGCTTCGGCCTCGAGCCAATCGTGGAACTGCGAGTTTGTGCCGCCAGCAAAGCCGCGCTGCTCAGCACGGCAATATGCCGCGCGAGCAATCATCTGGTGGCGCACCTGCGGATCGAGTGCGGCCGGACCTTGGGAGCTGTTATCCCGAGCCTGCACCTTGGTTTCCGGCTCGGCTGCAGCAATTTCATCAAGTGGGCCCTTGCTGCTTTTGTGGGTGGTTCGTTTTTTTGCTGACATTGGCGTGCATCCTATGATTCTCTTTCGTTACAAATTGGTCCCGCAATGCAATACGTACGCCGGGCGTGAACAGCGATTACGATAAAAATCGTCTTTATCAAATTACACCGCTGTCAAAATAATTACTGACTGCCTCAAGCACGATAGCTTCCATATGGGACCTCTCCAGTGCTGAAAATAATGCAACCGCCGAACCATGATCGTCGGTATCGACGGTATCGGTCTGTACGGCTGGCCAATATCATTTACCGAAAACCCCAGTTGCCTGGCGCTCAGGATAAACCGAAGAAATCGCCTGTCTTTTGGACTGTATTCCTTGTAGCCGTTGACAGGATCCTTTACCGGGTTCAAGAATCCAATGCGGGTGTAAAAGCGAACCGTGTCACCGTTCACTCCGATCTCTCTGTCCAGTTGATTGACACGCATTGGGTCGTATCCCTTTCGTCACCGTTATGACCAAGACTAGATTAGATGCCTCCATCAGTCCTGACAATGATCTATGTCAAGGTAACAGCTTAAAGACATAGGTTTTGATGATAGCTGTCTTATGCTAAACCTATGTCCTGGGCACAAGTCAAGCAGTACTTCCATTATTCGGGGCGCCGCAATTTTGTCACCAGTTCGTATGCTCCTCCGATAGTCCCGAGGATGCGACTATGAAGCATGTAACCATTGTTATTTAGTATAGAGGGAAACCCTTTCCGCATCATGACGCAAAGATTACAACTCTGTAATGCTGGGGTAATCTTTCTGTTGGCTAGGCAATGCAATGTTTGCTGCTGGGCCTGGCCATCGTCACCAGAGCTGGGTCGGCATGTTGGATCACAGCGATTATCGTGCCCTAATGAGCGTGACACCAATATAACGGTAACGATTATGAAAATTATTTACGAAGGTGGGCACGAATGCCAGAACCGACTATCACATGGACGCGCAAGTTGCGCGGACCAAAAATCGATAAAAGGAAAGAGTTATGAATGGTAAGCCTTATCAATCCTTGCCGGATATTCCCGTTTCACCGCGTAAAATTGTTTTGGGTATCGTCATCGCGTTTGCGGCGTACCTGGGCTTTAGTAGTTTCTACACTGTCCCGGCAGAATCCGTCGGCGTCGTACAGCGCTTTGGCCACTATCACGATGTGGTCGATCCCGGTCTACACTTCAAGGTTCCGCTGGGTGTCGATACAATGACGCAAGTTCCGGTGGAACGTCAGCTCAAGGAGGAGTTCGGCTTTGGCACACCCGGCGCGACGTTCACGGAACAGATTTCGGGCCCCAGGGAATGGGAGCTTGAAACCACCATTGTCACCGGCGATTTGAATACGGCGCTGGTGGAGTGGGTCATTCAGTTTCGCATCGAAAACGCCTTTGACTTCCTGTTCAAAGTGCGCAATCCGGGGGATGCCCTGCGTGATGTTTCCGAATCGGTCATGCGTGAGGTCGTCGGTGATCGAACCGTCGATGAGGTGCTGACCATTGGCCGTCAGGACATTGAGACCAGCGCTCAGACCAAAATGCAGGAGGTGGTCAACCTCTATGAGATGGGCCTGCGCATTGACCAGGTGCAGCTGAAGAATGTCAATCCGCCAAAACCGGTGAAAGCCTCATTTGATGAAGTCAACGAGGCGCAACAGGAGCGGGAGCGCATGATCAACGTGGCCCGCGGGGAGTACAACCAGGCCGTGCCGAAGGCCAGGGGCACAGCGGAGCGTTCCATACAGGCGGCGGAAGGTTATGCCCTCCAGCGTGTCAACCAGGCGGAAGGGGACGCGGCCAAATTCAAGGCGCTGCTGGCAGAATATGTCAAGGCACCGCAAGTCACCAAGCGGCGGCTCTATCTTGAAACCATGCAAGAGGTATTGCCAGCGGTGAAAAACAAGATTGTGCTTGATGACAAGGCCGCATCGGTACTGCCACTGCTGCAGCTCAACGCCATTCAAGGAGAAGGACAATGAACAGACTAATTTCCATAATTGTGGTGGTGCTGGTCTCGCTACTGATTGTTGCTTTTGATGCTTTCTACACCGTAAACGAAACCGAGCAGGTGATCATTACCCAGTTCGGAAAACCGGTTGGCGGTATTGTCAACGAGGCTGGACTGAAACTCAAGATCCCTTTTATCCAGAAAGTGAATCGTATCGAAGAGCGGATATTGCTATGGGATGGTTCCGCCAACGATATGCCCACCAAGGATAAGCTGTACATTACCGTTGACACCTTTGGCCGCTGGCGGATCAAGGACCCGCTGCAGTACTTCTTGCGGTTAAGGGACGAGCGCAGTGCCCAGTCTCGGCTGGAAGATATTCTCGGCAGTGAAACCCGCAACGCTGTCGCCAAACACGAATTGATAGAAATAGTGCGCACCACAAAAGACAGGGAGCCTGCCTTCGATCCGCTGTTGGCAAAAGCAGAGATTGGCCAACTGCGGCCCATCCAACGGGGACGGCGGCTAATAGAAGCGGACATCTTTGCCGCGGCTTCGGCAAAGCTGGCTGAATTTGGCATTGAATTGCTCGACATTCGTTTTAAGCGGATCAACTACAATGAAAGCGTTCGCCAGAAAATCTACGCCAGAATGATCAGCGAACGCCAGCAGATCGCCGAGCGATTCCGTTCCGAGGGCGCCGGCGAAGCCGCTAAAATTATCGGCGACAAGGAAAAGGATTTGCAGCGCATTGAGTCTGAAGCCTATCGGGAAGTTCAAACCATTCAGGGTATGGCCGATGCCAAAGCTACAGAAATCTATGCGGCGGCCTACAACCAAAACAAGTCGTCACGTGAGCTGTATGACTTTGTGAAGACACTGGAAACCTACAAACAGGTGATTGATCCTTCCACCACGCTGGTACTAACCACCGACAGCGAGTTGTATCGGTTGTTGAATGGCGTGGGTCAGCAACCTTGAGGAACTTTTGATGAGCAAACTGGAATTGACGAGATAAAGATGAAACCGAGATGCAAGGAATCCGGCTTTGTTTTTTAACCTGATATTATTTTTAACAGCGTCACTGTTGATGGTCGCCTGTGGTGGAGTGTTTGAGCGTTTTAAGCTGCCGCAGGCGGCGTTGGTTATTTTCGTCGGTGTGCTGCTGGGGCCGGCGGGTTTCAGCTTGATCCGGTTTGGCGATGTTGAGCAAGTTCTGTCGGAGCTGGCGGTTATCCTGATTCTGTTCTCGGCGGGTTACGATATTCACTGGTCACATTTTACTGCCGCGATCAAGCCTGGCATCCTGGTGGGGTTGGCGGGAGTATTCTTAAGCCTGCTGTTAGGGTTTGCAGCCGCTTATGCCGTATCGCATGACATTGATGAAGCTCTGTATGTGGGTATCGCGTTGTCGGCCACAAGTATCGGGCTCAGTGTCGCCCTGATGCATCATGCCGCGGTGCTTGAAAGCAGGGTAGGTCAAATATTACTGGCGGCAGCGATCGTCGATGACATTCTGGTGTTGTATTTTTTATCTGCCACCCATGTAGGCCTGAGCAGCGGCAACGGTTTGGGTCAAATCCTGTTTTCGCTGCTAATGAGTTTGCTCGTCTTGTCCGGGTTGAGTGTTCAATTGTGGCTGTTGAATGTCTTGATGGTGCGTTCACCGGTAAACCGATTAACGTTTTTCCGCAGGGCCATTGCCGTTATTTTGGCACTGTTGGCTGCCTGGGTGACGGCTCGGTTTGGACTCTCTCCGGTGGTCGGTGGCTTTGTGTCGGGTGCGGTTGCCGCCGCGTTTAAAGCGCGATTCACACAATCGACAAAAGGGAAGCAAACAACGGACAGTGAGTTTTTTACTGGTATCAGCAGGTTATTTTCGCCGCTGTTTTTTTTGGCCATTGGTATGCAGATTACGGAAATCACCCTGGCGGATGACGATTTGATCCGGTACGCGCTATTGGTCATTGCGGCGGCGGTTATGGGTAAGCTGCTCGCGCCCTGGGTGATCGCTACCGTCTTGTCACTGCGTGAACGATGGTTGCTTGGGTTTGCGCTGTTGCCTCGGGCAGAGGTTGCGCTCGTTGTTGCCAGCGTGGGGCTACAACAAGAGCATTTGTCCCACCACGCCATGATCGCGCTGGTATTGATGACGCTGGCGACCGCCACAATCGCCTCCAGTGTGATACCGGTGTTGGCAAATCGACTCAATTCGCCGAGTGAAAACCGCCAATGATGGATATGCAATACACATACTTCGTCTGGAGTCTTGTCCTGTTGCTGATTTGGCTGATCGTTTTTATCGCGTAAAAGACCCAGCGTGCAAAGATGATAACGATGTGTATCGTGATTGCGCCGCTAGGCCTGTCTGAACCACTGTTTTTCCCTGACTATTGGTTTCCACCGACCTTGTTTCGTTTGGGGGAAACCACCGGATTCGATATCGAGAGCCTGATTTTTTCATTCGCGGTGAGTGGTTTCTTTGGGGTGTCGGGTAAATACGCGCTCAAGCCGCTGGCCGATGGTGAGAAGACCAGCAGGCGCCATCGCCACCATAAATGCTTGCTCAGCATGCCGGTGTGGCTGTTTTTCGGTCTTGAAGGGCTGACAACCTGGGACGCCATCTATAATGCCTCTCTGGGATTGCTGGGTGGTGCAATTGCCACGATATTGTGCCGACCTGATTTGCTGTATCAGGCCATCAAAGGCGCGTTGATTTTTACCGGATTTTATTTTCTGTTTTTCAGCGCTATGGCGGCGTCACATCCCGGTTTTGTCACACTGTACTGGAACCTTGCCAATATTAGCGGTTTGCAGATTGCCGGGATTCCGGTGGAGGAGTTGTTATTTGCGTTTTCCCTTGGGGCCATGTGGGGAGTGCGTTCTATGAACACCGACACTGGTTGCGTGCGAAAACGCCTTGAGCCTGGTTATAGACGATTAAGGTAATGTGATGATTCTGATAATTTTATTCCCTTTTCTGCTGGTATTTACTGTAACAGTGCATTATGGCTTTTTGACGCGGTTGATGGCGATACTTGATACCGGTTGGGAGCAGTCGATTAAATTGATTGCCATTATTTGTGGGTTGTTCGTTGCCCATGTCGTCAAAATAGTGGTTTATACATTTGTTTATTATTTTTCGCATCTGATTCCTGGGTTTGGTGAACTGCCGGGTACTAGCTTCGATGACTGGGTCAATACCCTGTATTTTTCATTTGTGGCCTACAGTTCGCTGGGTACCGGTGATTTATCGGCCTCGGGATGGTTAATAATTCTCTATGGGCTGGAGGCTATTAATGGACTAGTACTTATCACCTGGTCAGCTTCTTTTTCGTTGCTGGCCATGAACCGGATGAAATTTTGCCAGCCTTGCTCGGAGAGAAGATCAATAGAGTAGCGATTTTTGTGGTGGTCTTTGCTTTAAATTCTTTGCTAAAAGGGAATACGACCCCTGCATCTTCCTTCGTCAAGTGCTTATCCTTATCGGGACAATCAACAACAGATAATAAATGCCGTATGACATTCAAGCGTGTACGCTTCTTGTCGTCGGCCTTTAAAATAAACCAAGGAGCGTGCTCGCTATGACTGTTTTGGAGCATTTCATCGCGAGCGGCGGAGTATTCATCTCAGTGTTCGATAGCGGTAGCGTAAATAGGGCTGATTTTCCACTGTTTCAGGGGGGGGGCGCCGATCTTCCAATCTGATTTTCTGTTCATCTTTCAATATGTCGAGATAGTATTTAATAATTTGAATACCGCTCTCACAGAGCATTTTATCAAATGGTTTAACGGTTTTCAGAAACTGTTTGTGTTCTGTTTCTGTACAAAATCCCATAATTTTTTGACCCCCGCTCGATTGTCCCAGCTGCGATTCATCAAAACATTTTCCTGACGACTTGGCAGGTGAGCCGCGTAGCGTTGGAAATACCAGCTATTGGTATCTCTCTCAGAGGGTTTTCCCAATGCCACTACCTGCGTTTCCCTTGGGCTTAAATGTTCGATAATCCGCTTTATTCCGCCTTCCTTTCCTGCGGTATCTCTTCCCTCAAAAATGACCAGTAGCTGAAGATCATTCTTGATGATGTGACGTTGAAGCCTGACGAGTTCAATTTGCAGTTCTTGGAGTTGATTTTTGTATGACTTTCTTGTCTTCGCTGATTTATTTATGACTTCACCTCGTTATCGGAAAAAAGAGGATGGGCAGGAACTCATATTTCCGGTCGCGGCCTTTTTTGATATGATCCGCGCCAGTCTGTCGTCGCGGTTGGAACGGCCAACTTTGACCATCGGATCCTGTTCATTCGATTCCAGTGGCACCGCACTATTAATTGGTTGTGGTGCCATGCACCGGCTTACGCGCGGCGAAATACAGGTAGACAGAGATACTTGTGAGCGCAGCGAAGAAGCACCAGACCGAAATAAACCAGCGGGCGTAGAAAAGATACGCCAACACCGCCGCAGTGAGCGCCAATAAACCAAAGAATCTCACCGTTCGGTGACTGGATAACAGCATGCTCGCGGTCGTCGCGGAAAGGTAGGCCGCCATTACCGCTCCAATGTAGAAGTGCGGGGAGTCGTACTCGATATGGTTTGCAAAAGGATGAGCGTGGATGGGGTAAGCAAACAAGGTGTACAACAGATACAGGCCGACGGCCAGACCAGCCATGCACACCATCGACAATAAATTGCGTCGGTAGCCGGGGGGCTCCAGCAGCCAAATGGCAATTGGGACGTACACTGGCCAGAGAACGTGTGAAAAAAATGAATATAGCTGCGTTAGCACGAAGTTCAGTTCAACGGTTTGCCAGCTGAATCCAAGCCAAAGTAGCCCTTCCGTTAATTGCTGAACAGCGAACAAGAACGGAATCGCGGCGAATGGAAGTTCCGCACGGCGCTCCACTTTGCGAAGTGTAACCTTTCCCACTCCGACGAGGAACGCAGCTGCGGTCAAACTGGCTGTTGCGGAAAAACACATTTCAATTTCCTATAGGATTATGGTTTCTTTTTAGACTGAATGCCAAAACTGCTATCTCAATCCCTCTACCGTGGAGCGTTATAACAGGAGTGTATTGACAGCCACAATCAATGAGCTACCAGGCATGGCAAGAGCTGCAACTCCCGGGCTAATGGTGAAGGGATAGAAGACGCCTGCGGCGAAGGGGAAGGCGACAACAATGTAGGCCACTGCCCATGCCAGGTTCTGGTGCATCTTCCGCAGAGTAATCCCTTCGACATCGTCGCTGCGATAACTCTTCATCAGTACCACATCGGCACTCTCCATGGCGACATCCGTGCCCGCGCCTATCGCAAAGCCGACGTCCGCCTGGGTGAGGGCTGGAGCGTCGTTTATTCCATCTCCTACCATGCCAACCTTCTTGCCCTGCGCCTGCAGTGCCTTGATCTGGTCTGCCTTCTGATCGGGTAAAACTTCGGCCAACACTATGGAGACGCCCAACTTCTTTCCGATGCGCTCCGCCGTGGCGCGGTTATCCCCCGTCAGCATGGCCACTTCCACGCCCGGTCCTGCAAAGCCTTGACGGCAGCGGCAGAAGTAGGCCGTGGCGCATCGGCGATTGCAATCAACCACCACAACCTGCCAGCCCGGGCGATGTGCACGACGGTTCGGCCGCCGGCGGCAAGGCGCTCCGCCTCCCCTTCTAGGCCCAGGATGTCCACCTGCTCACTATCCATCAGCCGACAGTTGCCGGCCAGCGCTGGCTCGCCCTCTGACAAGGCACGGGCCCCCATGCCATCAATGTTGGTAAAGCCCTCGGCCAAGATAATCTCGGCGATGTCCTGGGCCTTGGCGAGAATAGCGTGGGCAAGGGGGTGCTCCGAGTGACGCTCCATGCCGGCCGTAAGTGAAAGCACTTGCTCATTGGTGCGTCCGGGCACGGCGACCACCTCCACGACCTCGGGTTTGCCGAGCGTCAAGGTGCCGGTTTTATCAAAAATCACCACATCCAGGTGTGTTGCATCCTAAAGGGCCGAGGCATTCTTGATAAGAATGCCGTTCTGGGCGCCGCGCCCGGTCCCGATCATGATCGCCATAGGCGTAGCGAGACCGAGGGCGTCTGGGCAGGCGATGACAAAGACGGTAATGGTCAGCGTAACTGCTAACAACAGCGACTGCCCGATCCACCAGAACCAGATCGAGAATGTCGCCACACCGATGACAATGGCAATCAGCACGAGCCACTGCGATGCCCTGTCGGCGAGCAGTTGCGAGGGAGCCTTGGAGTTTTGTGCTTCCTGTACCAGTTTGACGATCTGGGCGAGAGCCGTATCCGCGCCGATCTTCGTGGCTTTGAAGCGGAAGACCCCGCTCTTGTTGATAGTCGCCCCTGCGACATTGGCGCCTATACCTTTTTTCACCGGCATGGATTCGCTGGTCAGCTTGGACTCGTCAACCTATGTGTCCCCCTCCGTGACCACGCCATCGACCGGTATCCGTTCCCTCGGCCGGACGATCACGATGTCCCCGGCCCTGACTTCTGCGGTTAGTATATCTACTTCCTGGTCATCCAGCCACACATGTGACATGGGTGGCGCAAGATCCAGCAGGGCACGAATCGCATCATTCGCCCCGGCGCGCGCGCATCTCAAGCCAATGGCAGAGCAGGATGAACCCAGCAGCACCGAGACGGCTTCATAGAACTGTGGTCCCTGTACAAAGAATGTTGTTGCCACACTGAATGCGTAGCCCGTGCCTACGTAAAGCACGACCAGCACGGCCATGTTGAGGACCCGGTTGCGTAAGGCTCGTCTGGCCGCGAAGAAAAAGGGCCATGACGGCCACAGGACGGCGTCGCTCGCAAGTATAAACAGCCACAGTTCGCTCGCCATGCCGAAGGGCGGAGCCGGCACCGGAAGGGGGAGTCCCATTGGGGCTCAGATAAACAAGACTGCGCTGAATGCAAGGCAGACAACGAAACGATTGCGCATATCGCGCACCATCACCGCCATGTCCATTCCCTCACCATGGCCCATCTCGTGCGCCATCTCGTCCTTCGCGCCGGGCTGGGAGGCATGCCTGGGATGAGGTGTGTTCAGATCCGGTTCGCTGAAAGGACAAACGTGGCTCGGCAGCATCTGTCCGCGGCAGTGGAAACCGCAGTTTTGTAACTCCTCGCGAAGGGCCACCTCGCTCGTCACCTCCGGATCGAACTCGACCGTCACGCTACTTGATGCCGGATTAGCCTACACCCGCTTCACTCCCGTCAGCGCGATAAGCCTTTTCTCGATACCGAGGTGATCCAGCTCCTCGAACAGACCCTTTGTTTCCAATATTGTATTTTTCATGCCTGTGATCCAATCCATTTATTATCTGCCAGAGCAATGTTCGTCTTTGTATATATTACCGGTCTCTTCTATACGTGGAGCAAGCGCTGATTAGCGATCACTTCCAGGGTCTGATCCACCGGACATCTCCCAATCAGGAATGTAGAGGGAGTCCCTGCGTAAGGGTAGGGGCCACGGCTGGTGGCTGCGACAAGCCAGGATCTGGTACAAGCCAGTGCTTCCCTTGATGAAGTAGTGGGCAGAACCAGCCATGTACAACCTCCACAGTCTGTAGGTGGCATCCCCGGCGATATTTATGGCACTTTCGCGATTGGCGTCGAGCCTTGCCACCCAGTGGCGCAGAGTCATCGCGTAGTGAGGTCGAAACTGCTCTACATCCAGAATCTCCAGACCCTGATCTTTCATTGCAGACGTGACGTCGCTGATCCGGGCCAATTCGCCGTCAGGGAAGATATATTCATTGATAAAGCGGGTGGCAGGAGTGCGCTGCCATCCAGTATCGTTGGTGATACCGTGATTCAGAAACAAACCTCCCTCCTTCAGGAGTCACACTCCGGTCGAGAAGTAGTCCGGGAAATTGCGGATACCGATATGTTCGAACATACCCACACTGACGATCCGGTCATACAATTGTGCATCCGAAAGCTGCCGGTAATCGCGTAACTCGAATCGCACCTTATCCTCCAGTCCCAGCTCAATGGCCCTCGCAGTGGCGTAATCGAACTGCTGCTGGCTTAGAGTGATGCCGTGAACGCGAGCGCCGTAGTGGCTGGCAGCCCAGAATGCCAGTCCGCCCCAGTCGCAGCCGATGTCCAGCAAACTTTGGCCCGGCTGCAGCCTGAGCTTGCGGCAGAGATAGTCCAGTTTATCTTGCTGCGCAGCATCCAGGGTCTGGCCGGGGTCGGAAAAATAGGCGCACGAATAAACCATTTCCGGGTCCAGGAACAGGCGATAGAAGGCGTTACTGACGTCGTAATGGTGAGAGATGCTCTCCCTGCCGTTGTGTGTTCTCGCGGCCCACGACTGGAATACATTGGAGGCGTCTCTGGGCCGTTTTGCTATCCCGACGGCCAGCAGCAGCAAGGTGAGCCGCTCTTTCAATGTCCATTTCCGTTCCTGCAGATAATCTACCAACTCGAAGAAGACTTCCGGGGCGCACTGGCCGTCCACGTCGCCCTTGAGATGCGCTTCGGCCAGCGCCCCGAGACTCCTGTTCAACAGCAGTTCCCGCAAGGGATATGCCTTAAACAAGGTTAAATAAACGGCGCTTCTGCATGTCCGATTACTTGCTCACCGGTCCATAGCCGAATGGCAGTGGAGCCACGATAGTCCTTGAATATGTGTTGCAATACCCTCCGACACAGTTCCAGATTGGAGTTCCGTGTTTGCTTGCGAGTCGAGTCCCCAGCAGGCTCTTGTTTGGTTTCAGTGTTCTTCTTGGTAGAGAGTTTTTGCATGGCTTAGAAGCTCCGTGTAATTTTCTATGCTGATAAACTTGTTTTCCTTTTTGTACAACGACTCACTTGAACCTGCTCACGCTTTGTTCTTCTTTTGCCTCTGCGCAGGTCAGTGGGCTTTGGCTTGTGAAATCATGTGATTACCCTTAAAGAGCCCCAGCTTCAAACCGAATGCCATGCCTTTAACTTTGAATACGGATTAGTGGTAATGAGGTAGCTCCAGCGTTTTCTTTGCTATGTT
>TARA_R110000851_G_scaffold24755_3_pt1 | contig 13522 bp, 15 predicted proteins | sample TARA_R110000851 | Tara Oceans TARA_R110000851 (sample SAMEA4397627) | marine metagenome | biome: Polar Biome; feature: [DCM] deep chlorophyll maximum layer (ENVO:01000326); material: water (ENVO:00002006), including particulate matter (ENVO:01000060) such as... | depth 17 m | reverse complement strand
GTTAACAACTGCTTTGTTTATTTCTTTTATTATCCAATCAGCAGCTGGACAAAAAGCTGACGTCAATGTGTGTGTCAGTACTACTTTAGGAAAAGCGTCTATATTTATTTCATAAACTAATCCTAAATCGTATATATTAATAGAGATTTCAGGGTCATAGACCTCTCTTAATCTCTTAATAATCTCTTCTTTAATTATTTCCATTTACCTACCACTATAAATCTTCTGTAGTCTTCAAACCATATATGATCACCATGCAACATATGCACACCATTATCAGCTGCTAGTTGATTAGCAGAAGACTTACAATTAATATGATCAAGTTCATCTATTTTATCATTGCTAGTTAGCATTAAAAGAGTTCTTTCAGGTGCAACAAACCTATCTCTTAAATATTTAAAGTCTTTCATATGCTCACATGATGTATTAATAATAACATGAGCTCTTCTTTCTTTATCGTCATCTAACCAATTGGAATTAAAAACATTAATATCGATAGACGGTTTAAACTCTTCTATATACCTATGGAGTACTCTACAAGCAAAAGGGTCTATATCATAAAAGTTTATCTTCTTAATATTATCAAACGCTTTTATGCATGTACCTATTAAAGGCCAGCCAAACCAACCACCTACTATTTCAATAGTTATATCGCCATTTTCATCAGTAGGTACTACTATATTTTTTTCTTTTAATCCGAAAAACAATTGATCTTTTGAATGTTGTTGATTCTTTGAAACTGATTCAACAAACCTTCCCATTTGATCTGGATTATTATAATGAAACCATTTTAACATATTCGCGTATTCAATTTGCATATTATATACTTTCTTACATTATAACAATGTTATAAGAGGCCGTCGTAAAAAGTTTAAAAGTAATACTTTTTCGTATAAATAATTCATACGAGTTTTTTCTTTTTCTCTCTCCACAACATATTATTTATATCGACTATAATATATAGTGAAGAGGGCAATCAAGGTCAGTATTATGTTATGAATAAATATTTAGAAATAGAACCAAAAGATAATACATTTAAAACTATTTTAGTACAAACTACTTATTTTTGTCAAATGAAATGTTCTAATTGTTATTTGGGTGATATGCTTAATAATAAAAGTATACCAGATGTTGATTATAGTAGACTATCTGATTTGTTAGACGAATTGCCGTTTCGTTCTGATATAAGATTATTAGGAGCTGAACCTACTATGAATCCTAATATTTTTAATTTAATTAAATTAATTAGAAAAAAGGGTCATAGACCATCTATGTTAACTAATGGTTTAAAATTATCTAAAGAACCATACGTTAAAAAACTTAAAGACAGTGGCTTGAATACTTTAGGAATAAGTATGAATGGAGGCTTATGTGATGATACATATAAAATTTACGACAATGGAAATTATGCTAAACAAAAAAGTCAAGCATTAGACAATTGTTTAAAGTATAAAATTGCTCCACATATCAATACAATACTTACACCTTTAAATTTACATACATTAAAACCTTTATTAGATTTTTTAATTGACAGAGCTACGTTTTATAATATTAAATTCAGTCCAACAAGATTCCCAGTTATGTTAAGACCTAAATCTATAGGCAGATTAGGTAATTTTTTAGATGAAAAAACATATACATTAAATGAACTAGCAGAAATAATTTCTGTACTCACTAATGTAAAAGTAAAAGATATTATGAATTCAAAAACAGTTGATGGTTACTCAGAAAAAAATACTAAAGTTTTTTCATTTGATACAAAAGCAGGTCAAATTTTATGCAAGTTAACAGATTGGACTGTTGATGAAGGAGGTGTAATTGATAGAGGAAGTAAAAGAAGAGGCATAGTTACACATAATTATAAAATTGCACCAGCGTTTGAATATTATTCGGAGCAAGTAGATCTACATGGAAATAATTGATATAACTGAAGATAAGTTTTTAATCAAAAAATTATCTATCGAAGCTGTTAAAAATAATAATGCCAATCATAGAAATACTAAAAATTATATTGAATTAGAAAAAAGAGATTATTTAAAATTTCATATTCTTAAAGAAGAAGATAAAATAATTTCTTTTGCTGGAATGTATAGACATCCAACGTGGCCTAAAAATATTATTAGAATCGTAGATAGAATGTATACATTTTTTGAATTTAGAGTTAAAAATGGGAATGGCTTTTCATCAAAAAAACCTAACGTGAATCAAAATAACGATCATGGAGGTTTGTGTTCAGGTAAACTTATTCCTCATCAACATAAAATTGCTAAAGAATTAAATTTAATCCCATTTGTTTCTATACAATTATTGAGTAGAAGAAGAGTAGTTAACAGGTGGTTAAATAATAGAATAGACAAAAGTTTAGGATTTAAATTATTAGATGAAATGCATTATACATGTGGTGGGGATCCTAAAATAAATATATTATGTTGGCAAAATATTTTATCGACACAAGAAATTAATTTACCTTCTATGGATATAGAAATGTATAACCACACTTTTAAAAAAGAAAAATAATGAGAAATATATTAGAAAAAAGTATGCCAATAAGTCTTGATGAATTCATTCAAATTGATGATAAAATTTATAAAGATATTGATATAGAAATACAAAAAGGATTTAAAAGATTACCATCTTTGTTGATAGGTAAAAAAGATAATGGCGAAAGATATTGGATTGAAAAAGGAGAAGCTAAAGTTGATTGGGAAGTTATACCATTAACTGACAGTGTATACGGTGATCCTGATTTCTACAGTTATAGACCCTGGAATAGATTTATAAATTTTTTTCCTAAATTAAAAAAATTTGTTGAGAGCTTACCGACCAAAGGGTTAGGGAGAGCTTCAATTCTTAAAGTTAAAGCTGGTCACGAATCTATACCACACATTGATCCTCAATTTTTACCTTTAGCTGCTCCGATTGAAAAATATGATAGAATTCTTAATATATGTTTTGGTACTATAAAACCATTATATGTTCTAGAACCAAGATTAAAAACAAAACATTATTTTAATGGTAGAATGAATTGGCTAGATGTATCTGACTGGCATGGTGTTGAATCATCTAATGAGGACACATACACACTCAAGCTTGATGTATTATTAGATGATAGCATACGTCAAACGATCAAAGAAAAATATAATGTATAGTACTGATATAACTTTGGTATGCATACCAAAGTTGAAAGTTAAAGGTCCTTTGTTAGCTCTCACACAGCTTCAAGCTTGTATTAAACAAGCAGGTTTTGTATCGAGTGCTTATGATTTTAATATATGGTTTTATAACAAAACAATTGATACAGATTTAAATTATATATGGAAAGTATTAGACAATACGTTAATTACAGATAAAATAGAAAACATAAAATATGATTATATTAAATTTTGGAATATTTTTTTTGATGAAATAGTACAAAAAGATAATCCTAAAATATTAGGAATAAGCGCATTTTCTAGTTGGTCGTATCCTGGCATAGATATTATTGTTGAACAGGTTAAGAAAAAATATCCATCTATAAAAATATTAATAGGAGGCCCTGCAGTAAGAGACGCACCTCCGGATAAATCATCATATGGATTATCTAATAATAAAGATTATTTTTTAAATTTAATAGATAAAAAATTAATCGATGATTATATTTGTGGAGACGCTGAAGAAAGTATTGTTGAATATTTAAAAGGAAATAGAAATTATCCAGGTATCAATAATTTTAATCCAGATCCTATTGTAGATCAAGAAGCTATTCCTACTCCTAACTATGACGACATCGATATGACAGTTTATAAAGATCCTCATTATTTTATTAGAGGTTCTAGAGGCTGTGTAAGAAAATGTGCATTTTGTAATGTTCCTTTAATTTGGAAAAAATTTGCATGGAGAGGTGGTGAGCATATAGCTGATGAAATAATTGACTTGTATGAAAAACATAACGTTAAAAAATTTTACTTAATAGATAGTTTAACTAATGGAAATCAAAAAGAATTTATGAACTTAATGAGATGGATAAGTCAATATAAAAAACTTACCAAAGCTAAATTTTCTATTGGTGGTCAATTTATTATGCGAGAAAAAAAACAAGTTCCTGATAATATGTTTAAGTTAATGAAAGATGCAGGTTATAGTGAACCTACAATTGGTATAGAATCCGGAAGTGAAAAAGTTAGAAAAGAATTAGGAAAATATTTTTCAAACGAAAGTGTTGAATATCATTTAGAAGAAATGAACAAAGTTGGTTTAAAAATGATACCATTATTTTTTGTAGGTTTTCCAACAGAAACAGATTATGATTTCCAACAATCTGTTGATATTTTAGACTTGTTTGCTAAGTATCCTGAAGTTGTAAGAGTCATACACATGGATCATCCAATGCATGTTATTGAAGGCACACCAGTTGCTATGGATCATGCAAGATTTGGTATTTTAAATCTAACAAATTCATTTATGTGGGAGAGTAAACATAGTGATTATAAAAAAAGAATTGAAAGGTTTTTTATTTTTTTAGATAGAGCAATACATCTTAATTTATATAAAAGACCTACAGTGTCAGACAAAGCGTATACTATGATAAATGATTACAAAACCCATAGTAATTTAGATAAAGGTGTGTTACAAATTATGGATGGTTGGTAATGAATCTTGATACGTTTATATATGAAATAAAATTAAATTATAATATACGAAAATTAATATCAGAAGGTGAAGAAATAGGTTACACTAGTGGATATGAATTAGGAGGCCGTAAAAGAAGAACCTTTGAAACTCTGTTAGAAGCTAGAATAGATGACCTTGACAATCTTAAAAAATACGAAGAAATTAATAACGTATACATTCAAATAAAAAATATTTTTAATAGAGATATACATTCAATAACATATTATAAGTTACTAATTGGTTCAGGAATAGGTGCCCACAAAGACCCCTTTACTGAAAAAAACAGGGTCGGTGTTGCAATTAATATCTTACTTTCAGAAGATAGACACGCTCCTTTGAAATTTATTATTGAAGACAAACATTATGATATTTTTTATAATAGTGTATTGTTCAATGCAAATAACGTAATGCATTACGTGCCAAAGCAATCAACACAAGAAAGAATATTAATAAGATATTTTGTTAAAGACATGACTTTAGAAGAAGGTAAAAATATAATATTAGCGAGGGAGCATCTGGACAGGCTACTGATTAAGTAATACTTTATTGCTTCCCTTTACTATATACCACTTATCTATGTTATAGCTAAAGTCCACTTTATTAATTTCATTCTGCTCTATTATTTGATTGGTACTGGTAACAGGATTGCAATCACCATTATGTTGATCATTGTCTCCTATAATAATCATATCACCTTTAAATATTTTACCTATAGGGTAATGCTTCTCTGCATTAAAGTCTATAACTAATTCGTTAAATGTGACTTTATCGAATATAGCATCTCTAGGATTATTAAATTTAGGGTCGTAATCTAATACGTCTAACTCAATACCAAGACCTTTTACTCTTCTAGCTAACCACGGTCTTTCATTCGAAGCTACAAACGTCACTGATTCATAGCCTCCATCAAGTATAGCTTCTAGTAGTAACTCTTCCACAGATCTTCTGCCCATCCTTTTACCTCATCTAATTCGAATGCTTGTTCAGTTATACCTTTATTAAAAAGTATATGCGATGTATTAAAAATACTTATCTTACCTTTTTTCTGAAACCATTCTCTATTAAAGTTACTTACTATGCCTTCATCCCAAAAGTCCATTAAACCTTTTCTATGTGCTTGATAGAATAAAAATTTATCTAGAGACTTATAAGTAAAGAAAGCTTTATCTTCATTATCTTTTAATAAGTTATACAAATACCTACCACCAGTACCTTCCCACATTACAACAGAGGAATTAACATGACAGGACACGCCCTTACCATACCACATTTCAGACCTTCTTTTATAATCGTTCCAGTAATTCCAAATAAATTTAGGCTTAGGAAAGTCTTGATTAATTAATTCATCTATGTTATCATGAATTAATATGTCTAAGTCTAACCAGCAGTTTTTACCTTCTACGAACCTGTCGAACAGTACGAGCTTCTCGCGAGTAAAGATTTTATCTTTAGTATGAGGAAAAGGATCAAAGCTGGTATAATCGATAGTATTGATATTGTTATCAATCCCGCTAGTATTGTCAGTGATAGCAGTAAGATTGAACTCCATGCTACAATGACGCCGTAAAGAACCGTAAAGTCTGTTGACGTATTCTGGACCATATTTAGTCCCCCATTTAAATGTGAAAAAGTTTATTGCGGCCATAATGCATGACTCGTTCCTAGTTTTCTTTTTGGTATTTTACTATCTGCTGAAGATACACATGTATCAGTAGAACATATTTTAGGTCCATCGAATAGTTTAAAACCTTTATCTATATAACCTAAAGGCTTATCGTTGCAACTATAACTACGTTTAATACTACCGTCTGGTTCTCTAATTATAATAGATCTATATCCTGATGAACATTCCCAACCTTTAAACTTATTAAAATTAAAAGCATTAAATCTCTCTGCTTGATCCATCCACCAATCTTTACCTTTTGAATCTCTCATTTCAACTTGAAATATTTGCTTACCGTCAACTTTCTGAGGCATTCCATTATGGAGTAAGTCTAACATCTCTTGCGTGTACCCTTCTACTACAAAAGAAGCAGTGGGGTCAGATTGTGGTTTGAGAGTAACGTTAATATTTTTTTCAGCAAAGTAGTGTGCATCCTCTAAACATTGCCAAAATGTATCTAATAACATAACTTGATTGATAGTAATCTTTATACCGTTATCTTGTAGGTATACTAATTTATCTCTAAACTCTTCTAGCTTAGCAGGTGTGTTAACACTCTCTCTATGGCATGAAGCTGTAATAGAAGCTCTATTAAATTTATTAGCTGACGCAAGATACCTATCCCACCAAGACCCTTTCCTTGATAAGTTAGTCGTCATATGTATTGAAGTATAATTACAATTATTAGCATCATCAGCCAGATGCTCAAGTATCTGCAAATAACCAGGGTGAAAAGTAGGCTCACCACCGCTAAGGCTAAAGTGAAATGAATTAAAACCATTTTCCCTCGCTTGTCTTTTTATTTCATCTATTGTCATTAAACACAATTCCGTATCTCTATGATCTTTAATTGATGATCTTGCGTAGGGCCAGCAGTAAGAACAATTATAATTACAAAAACGTCCTAGTAACCACGACACTGTAAACAAGTCTCTAGTTACCATAGTATGCTGACCAACCATTTCTATATCTTCAAAAGGTATAGCATTAAAGTCGTAATTGCTTTTATCAGTTACTGTTGAAGTAGAATTCATATTGCTGCTCACCAATTGTATTTTTTATAACGTCTTTATTAATAGTATTTTTAAACTTCTTTTTTAATTGTTTTAATTCTATTTCGTTCTTAGTAGCTCTATCTGAAACTGTTTGAAACTCTGCTTTTCTATTTTCTAACCATATATACTGATCTTTTTTTATTTTTGCATAAGATAACATCTTATTAATCTGAGCTAGATCAAGAGATTCTAATTCTCTATACGGGTCTTGATTTAATCTTAATGCATCATGTCCTACTAACCACAACTTACCTTTCTTAGATATCAATACGCGACTGGTTATATAATCTCTACACATATAACTCATAGTAGTCCTATCAATTAATAGTTCATCTTTTATACCAGCAGCTAAGTATTCTTTCGCTGCATCATATATTTTAAAACCCATATACTGGTATACAAAGTGATAAAAATCTATTACTTGTATTATACTTTTATTAATACCTGGCTCATCAGGTCCAGTACCAAAGTACTCACCAGCTTGCATGCAGTAAGGTATGTACTTATATACACACATTGCATCATTACCATGGCGTTGCCATTCAAGAAGATTAGGTACAAAGTCTAATTTAGCAACATACTCTTTCATCCATTCTTTTTGTATATCGAATTTTTTTACAAACACGTTATTAGGTAAGTACCATTTTTTAATACATATACCTTCTTTAGGTCTTATATCAAGCCTCTCTAGTCTTTTAGATTTAGGGGATAGTTGATTGTGTATATATACATCAGCCATAGATTAACTCCATTGTGCTGCAAAAGGATCAAAGACCTTATTACATTTTATAGCGCAAACTTCTAATTTGCTCTCACCAGTCCAAGCTTTTTCAATAGATTCTAAAAAACCTGATTCCATTACTTCTTTTACTGATGAGTTTAAAGTATTAATATCAAATTTATTAATATGTTCCCATATTTGTGCAGAATGTTCTGGAAGGTACCATTTATACATTTGACCGGCAGTCCAACAACACGGTAGTAAAAAGCCTTCTGCAGAGATATAAATCTCTTTTTTAGCTACACATTTTGGACAAACTTTTTCTTCTTTAATAATCTTTTTAATATCAAAGTCTTTCTCTAGAGCTTTATTTCTCCATTTAGGGTTATTAGGCTGTGATAATAATGTACCTAAACCTTTACGAAATATAGCTTGATGCTCTTCTTTTTTTTCCATATTAGCAGTAATATACCTACCAGATTTCTTAGGTACAAATTTATTAACACCTAATAACTTACTATACTGGCGAGCTAGCTCGACTTGGTGTTCGTTATAATTGAATACTAAAAATGTCCAATCAGCTTTACCACCAGAAGTGATAAATGCATCTAAGTTTTCTTCAACGTTCTTCCATACAACACCTTGCCTATAATGATGGTTTGTGTCTTCTAATCCGTCTATAGAGAAGTTAACGTGTACTTTATATTTAGCTAGCTCTTCCCACCATTCAGGTTTTCTTGCACCGCCATTAGTAGTCATACCTAAATTAAGATAAGGATTTACTTCTCTCATGTACTTAAACATATCTAAGCAATCCGGCGCAAATATAGGATCACCATGATTGCCACAAAAATATACTGTCTTTAATTGCTTAAGAAATGGTATAGTAAAGATATGTTTAAATTGTTCAATAGATAAAGATTTATTTTTAAGGAAGTGGTTAACATCACCACCGTTTTTATTTCTATCACACATAGGGCAAGACGCTTGACATAACTGAGTTGTCTCTAAATGTACTTGTGTTATATCTTCGTACTTATACATTCATCAGTCTCGTACTAAATCTCATTTGATGTATTACCCATTGATTCATATCTAACTTGTTATAGCGTCTAAACCCGTCTGGTTCTATAAGTCGTATACCTTTTTTCGTTTGTATAAAATTAGTAGGGTTCATGTCTCCATGCACAAAATAATAGCCATGTGTATCACAGAAAATTATACTTGCTTTCATAAGATCATATGTAAATAGTAGTACTTGATGTAATACTTTTTTACTACAGGTTCGAAAGTTAATTATTTCACCTTCAATATATTCCATCTCAATTCTATTATCAGTGCAGCTATACACTTCAACTAAAGATGAAAAACTTCTTCTAAAGTAAATGTAATCATTTAACCAATCTTCACCTAACTGGTTGTTATAAAGTACTACTTTGCCTTTAACACCTTTAAAGTTTTTCTGTACAATGTTAGGTGTTATTAACTTCACCTCACTACTTGCTGAGTGTGATAATATCATACTGGATCATGGCACTTAAGTTTATCGTTACCATGCTCGAGTATACCAAATCCCCATTCTCTTTCAAAGCACCAGAAGCATCTACCGCAATGGTGACCTGTAAGATTATTAGGCTCTTCACATGACCATGTTAATGGATACAGCTCATCAAATACACCGTAGTCTCTATACGTCTGAGCTACTCCTTTTTTATCAGTTTGTAAGAACTGGTCATTATAAGCGAATTCTTTTTTACCGTCTTGCCATTTAACTAAAGATTTATTAAAGTTACTATTAACATCTCTATCAGGGTCTCTTCTACATTCACCTACTTGCTTATCATACCATTCATTAAATTCATCTGGCGGGTTAGTAGTCGTACCTGATACTAATGCTTGCACTTTACCTGACAGTCTCAATTCAGTTACAATATCTCTCTGCCCTTGAATATAACCTTTAGCTTTACTATAGTCGGTTTCAGGGTCGTAAGTCAATGAACCGTCTACGTATCTTACAATATGGTCTTTAGGCCAGACACCTAACTTGTCTCCTGTAAATTCAATTACTTGTTGTGCATAATAATTATAAAGTCTTTTATCAACTGTAATTACTGTAACAGCATAAAGATCTATGTCCTTATCTTTAATGTAATCACACAATGCATAATACATTATTGATGAATCTGCTCCTCCGGATAGTTTGCAAGCAACACCTTTAGTTCCTTCAGGTAAAGTAAAGTTAAGCGACATGACGAAATTCCTCTATTAAATTGTAAATTGATTCTTCTCTAGACTTGTCTAGAGTGTCTGTATAGTTTTTAAATTTAGGGAGAAGATGTGACCAGTCTTCTTTGTACATATAGTCCGCAATCTTATCTTTTTTTCTAATAACTAAATCATAATGTTTTTCTAAGTACAAAGCTGCTTGATCTTTAAGATGCTCTGGCAGTACTCTTATATTTAACTCTTCTGGATGGTTAAGTATATTCAAGTATACTGGTAATTTAAGAGGCTCTAAGTAATCAAACAATTCATTTAATCTAAGAATATTATAAATCTGTACTGTACAGTGTACTTCGATTTTAATATTACCCATAGCTATAAACTTCTTTAAATTCTCGTCAATCTTTTTCCAGGATGAAGGGTATCTAATGTATCTATCTAAATCCCCATATGCATCAATAGAAGCATTCAACTTTACTTGTTTAAAATATCTCCAGTAATCTACTAACTTGTCAGGTATATTTGTAAGATTAGTATTATACTTTAATTTTATTTTATGTGCAAGTCCTTTTGCAATTAAACTGTTATAAAGTTCATACTGTTTAGTAATTAAGGTTGGCTCACCACCGGTAAGATATATTTCATCAATTTCTATACTATGCTTATCGATTTGATCCCAGAAAAAAGGATCATCTGGCCAAGTCATATTTTTAAGATATTTTAATTGTGTATCAGATAATTGTTTGTCTTTGTCTGCAATTAAGTTCCATTCTTTAGTCCACATCGATGAAGCATATGGATTACACATTCTACATTTAAGATTGCAGAGATTGCCTAATCTTAAGTCTAGGTATTTTATATTAACTGGAGGATTAATTACAGCATCATAATTAAACATATATCTACTGTTAGCTGATTGTCTAGCAGACTCTATACCTGAATCTTCTTCTCTATAACATCTCTTACATACTCTAGATTTTTTACCTGCTAACATTTTAGCTCTAAGCTGTTGCATATAAGATGAGTCCCACATTGCTTCTATAGAATCTTCCCATACATTAAAATGACTACCATCATCTTTTGTTACGGTTGTACCTTGTGCAATGTTACAACAGGGTCTATATTTACCTGTTGATGTGGTTGCTAAATGCATCCATGGTAAAATGCAAAACGTTTTATTATGACTCATTATATTATCTTTCGCTTGATGTGTAACATTCTTCTTTTCCGTTCTCTAAATATATTATAGCGTCATCTCTCGATCCGGTTTTACTACATTTTTTATTACATGTAGGATTAGGATTCTCTGTTAACCAACTACTACGTAAATTATCTAAGAAAGGGCTTGTATCAAAATAATCTTCAACACTTATATTATGTAGATTATCTAAAGGGTCTTTTGATCTTTCTGTGTATCCAAAATAACAACAAGGGTTTGCTACCCCGTCATAATTAACAAACAACCATCCTTTTTTTGTAAGTGACCTACAAACTATTTCTTCTTTAGCAACCTGTGTAGTTGCAGCTCTTTTTATTTCTGTATATTTTAGTGGTATTTTATCTGGTTTATAATTAATATTACGAGTAGATTTTCTAGCAGAAATAATTGTTGAGAATCTATGAAAAGACATTTCCTTAGCAATTAGTTTTGCTTCTTCCACTTGATGTTTATTATGCTCAAATAATATCATTTTCCAAGAAGCTTTGCCACCCGCATTAATATAAGCTTTTGCATGTCTAATTACTTTATGGTAGTCTGAGCCCACTCTATAGATATGATTTGTATCTTCTAAGCCGTCTAAAGCGAATTCAATATCTAATCTATTATTATATTGTTTAGATAACTCACCTAATTTAGTAAAAAGTTTTTCGTTTCTAGTAGATCCATTTGTACTAATACACAATGATGCTTTAGGCCAATTCTCTAGAAAGTACTCAACGATTTCATCTACATGTGGATGGATACAAGGTTCATCTATTTGACCGGAAAAGGATATCTCATTTAATTTAGGTACAGTTAGAGGAGTAAACCATTTTTTAATATCTTTAAGTTCCATAATTTTAGTATTGAGAATAGGTAACACAGCTTTACTACATGTACGTTCACAACCAGGACATGCGAGGTTACAAAAAGAAGTAATTTCTAATTGTAACTTTTTAGTATCACTTCCTTTATATTGCCATATAGTCATCTTTTAATTCTTTCCACATTGGTATAGCATAAGGATCTTGCTTTCTTAGTCTACATATCTCTTCAATATAATCAACGTATAATTTAAATTTTTGTTGTCTTTTTTCTTCAGGCCAGTAGCTTAATTTATTATTAAAATTTATAACTGATGCATGTCTACTCTTTGACATCGTATCTCTTGCTGTATCAATATACCATTTAGGTAATACTCTGTAGTCTAAGTAATCTGGACTGACTACTAACGTTGGTGTAGAACCTGTATTTTTTATATTGTAACCTGAATTTGTAGATTCAATGAAATCAAATATATTATCTATATCCATTATATTACAAGCCATAGCAGTAATAGACCAATTAATACTTAAATGAGTTGAACTATCTTTTAAAGGTTCTAATTTCTCTTTAAACCAACAAGCATGCTTTTGTTTTTTTAATTCGTGAAACTTAGTTACATACCAATTTATATTATCTTTTAATATATCTGTATTAGTAGTTTTATGACCTCTAATGAGATTATAAAGTTCACCTGTACCTTCTGTACTTATAATTAATTTAACTTTATCAAAATTAGACCATAATTCTAAAAGCTTTTTATCTTTGTATGTCATATTTGTTACATACTTTAAAGTAATATTTTTAGCTACATCATGTTTCATAAAGACATCTAATACATCATATCTCTGATCTTGGTATAAAGGCTCGCCACCTTTTATTTCAACTATTTTTAAATGCTTAGTGAGTTCTGGTGAACCTAATAGATCTAATATATTATTATTTTTAATTTTACTTCTCCAAGGTCTGGTCTCTCTTTTAAATTTATTACCATTCACATTCAATAACTTTGCTTCATCTTTAATCCATCCTGTTGAACTATGCACACCACAATGAAGACATTTAAGATTACATTTATTAGATAAATCTAAATCCATCATAAGAAGTTTTGGGTTCTCCATTTCATCAGTTATGAGAGGTTCAAGATTTCTTCTGTAATCATCAGCTCTTGTCTTACCACTTTCACC
>TARA_R110000851_G_scaffold333479_1_pt1 | contig 13542 bp, 9 predicted proteins | sample TARA_R110000851 | Tara Oceans TARA_R110000851 (sample SAMEA4397627) | marine metagenome | biome: Polar Biome; feature: [DCM] deep chlorophyll maximum layer (ENVO:01000326); material: water (ENVO:00002006), including particulate matter (ENVO:01000060) such as... | depth 17 m | reverse complement strand
CGGTGCCTTCAACCGATGACGATATCACTGAAGAGGAAACAGATACTCCCGCCAACTAGGCTCCCATCAACCAGCCCCTCTCGAAGGGGCTCTTCATCTTGCTGTATTTTCTATCAAAATCATTAAAATGAATTTAACTGTCATTTTTGGCCAATTTACATGAATAGAACTAATTTTCTCGTTACCTTCTTAATAGCGCTGTTCGCTATCCCTGCTTTTGCAGAACACCCATCATCGTTCAGCCAAGCAAAACGATTTGCCCGAGAAATTTACCAAGACAACCAAAGTACGTTTTACTGTGGATGTAGCTATAGCAATGATGGTGCGATTGATGCTGCATCTTGCGGATATGAACCAAGAAAGCAACCGAAACGAGGTGAACGCTTAGAGTGGGAACATGTAGTCTCAGCTTGGGAAATTGGCCATCAACGCCAATGCTGGCAAAATGGTGGTCGTCGGAACTGCGAAAGGAATGATCCTGAGTTTTCTAAAATGGTTTCGGATCTCCATAACCTCGTACCATCTGTAGGAGAGCTCAATGGGGATAGGTCAAATTTTCGATTTGGCATGATTCCGAATGAACCAAGATCCTATGGTCAATGTGATTTCGAAGTTGATTTCAAAGACCGTCGAGCAGAACCACCAGCTAACCGTCAGGGTGATATTGCTAGAATTTATTTCTACATGCGAGATCAATACGGCCTAAGACTCAGTAGGCAACAAACTCAGCTATTTGAAGCTTGGTCAAGAATGGACCCTGTTGACGAATGGGAAAAAGTGCGTGATTTTAAGATTAAAACTATTCAAGGTAACTCTAACTGCCATGTGTCAAATAGCTGTTAATTGAAACTAGCTGAGACAAACTTGTTGGACAAGGTTCGTTTAGCGAAAATCAGATTAACATTACTAAAATTAATCTGATAGTCGGCAACTGCCAAAGTGGACGTTCGGATCTGACTCGCTTTTGAACCATCATCAGCTTTGTCGAATTAAGTCGAATTTTCAATCAATCGTAATTCCCCCAAATTGCTCTCGTATAGCGTCGTTAATATCTATGCATTTAATAAATTGTCAGAAAGGAACCCTAAGTCACTTTGGAAGTACCCGTTTATCGAAATTAGCGTAATAGCCTATTGATTCGCACACCACTAATAGTTCACGCCACTCATCGCTTTGGAACAAATGCGCCATAGAAAGTTAATCTTATTCGTATTGTTAAGCATCTATTTGGCGCTAATTTGGCTGGTAAATTAATCTCTGTTTTGCCATTCTTCAACGATTGGCTGCCAGTTTACTTCACGAGGCTCACGTGTGGAGTTAGACCATACGTCCCAAAAGTCAGGATCATCAGACTGAGGCCTTTGCTCTTCACTAAGTTCTTTCATTCGAACTAACACCGGTAGTTCTGAAGCCCATCCGAGTAAAATTGCATGTCGAGATGGTAGCGATGGTAGCTCTCTTAATAGTCCCCTCATGTTATCGGGAACAAGCCTATGAACTTGTTCTTGGTCTCTATCATTGCTAATTCTGTGTAATAAAAAAGTATTACATTGAGAAAGAACAGTAGGAGATAACTCAGAAGGTCGTTGGGATGATACTACTAGTCCCAAACCAAATTTACGCCCTTCGCGAGCGATCTTTTCAAATACTTTGCAGCACACATCAGAAACTGATTGACTCTCACTTTCTTCTTTGTATCGTTTGATAAATGTATGAGCTTCCTCTGCAACCATTACTGTTGGTAATGGTTTTCCATTCATCTTCCGATATCGTTGAAGAGCTTCAAAAGTCACTCTAGAGATTACTGCTGTTACAAGATGGATAATTTCATTGGGAACTAGTGATAGGTCGATAACAGTGATAGCACCATGAGTATCCTTCCCAAGAAAAGTATCTAGCCAATCAGTTAAACTTATTGGTTCCTCAGAATCTTTAGTAACTGCACTAATTCGGGTGTCACCTAGCATTGTGCGAATTCGAGTCAAAAGAAATTCCATGAACTGCTCAGTTCCCGTTTCTTGTGCTAAAGCTTCGAGATAGGCGACGAAGTCATCACCTTCAAAGCGAATAGGCGTATCTTCACTTTTCGGGAGAAGTTCTTGTTCATCACCACCAAGTGCAACATGAGCTTCTTTTAACTCAGAAATCAACTTATCAGTATCACTGACTTCAGGCTTAGCAGGCCACTGTGCTCCTCTTCTGGAAGATAGGTAAGTATTTATCGTGCTTATTACACTATTGAAAGGTTGGTTGTGGATTTTTTCGTTTAATGTTATGAGGCTAGTTTCCCATGACGTTAAACTTTCAACTAAGCCTTTGGCATGACCACCATTCACATATATCTGCCCTTGACTTGCTAGTTGCCTTATTGAAACTAAAAGTATTCCGCAAAAATGTTTTGCTTGAATTGTCACATCATCTTCTGACAACACATCATTTCTCATCGCCCTCAAAGCTCGTCGTAGCAATGGGAGTTGAACTTTTGAACTTGCCTGAGTGAACGCCCCCCATTCTGAACTGTTCCATAGCCATGATGGTACTTTAAGTTCTAACTCACCATAATCAGAGTTAGCCTCTACGCGCAATAAATTCCCCTTATATTTTGACTTTGGACCAAATGCTCGGCTGTACTCCCCGTTAGGATCAAGTATTATAAATCGAGCGTTCGGAGTTTGGCCCTGTTGTAAAACTGCGTCCAGTGACCATTGAATTAGTCCCGCCACAGAGCAAGATTTACCACTACCTGTGTTGCCTAAAACAGCTATATGTCGCCCAAAAAGCTTATCGGGGTCGATTTTTATTTCTGCATTGTTAGCTAGAGGACTATCTCCTATTTTAACCCTTCTGTTTTCACCTGATTCGATTATTGAGTTTAATTGTTGGTCAGTAGGTAAAAGCACTGAATCACCAACTGAAGGAAATGCATCTGTTCCTCTGGTGAATTTGAAACCATCGTTTTTTCTATCGCTTCTCAATGTACCAACGGGGTTGATACTGAGCTTTTTTAGAGGAAAAGGTAAGTCTATCAAGCCAAAATCTTGCAAGCCTCTTCTTTTAGGGTATGGCGAGTGTTCTACTGCGATCCACTCAACTTGACCAACTAGAAATCCATCATCACTGTTTATAAGCACATAACTGTTGATTCGAGGAAAGTTGCGAGGTGAGCCTCCTTGAAGAGAGACTGAGTCTGGGGAATCAATTTCTAAGGAAACTCTAATTTCACTAGGCGATACAAAACCAACGGTTCCGATTCGTAACTGTTCCAGTCTTTCTATAGGCAAGTAACTCATGATGATGTTACCTCGGTGGTAGTTGCATTACCTGAGTGTTCTGACTGGATAAAGCCTCGCTGTTTTAGTAATTCGGCCATCTTTATTGATGCTTTATCTATGGCTGGTTTAGGTAGATAGTTATCAACCAAAGTTTTTAGATCCCCCAAATGGTCACCCATTAGTAAAGTGATTTGAGCTTTTCTTCCACTTTTACCAATGAAGTTCATAATTCTTTCTAGCGGATCTCCGAAAGCAATGATGACTAGATGGGTAGATGGAACGGTAAGCATATCTTCAATTACTCTGTTTATATGCTCATCACCAAAGCTATAGCCATACGTGACTAATGTACTGTTTGGACGGCTAGTCGCTGCTGCTAAGTCTCTAAATAACTCTACATAGGGGTACTCAGCGGTTTCTCTATCTTTGACTGAATTAGGGTAAATCATAAGTTGTTCATAACTATCGCTTTCGTGCCCCTCTGCTTCTAGAAACGGTTCAACAGAGCGAGCTCCAAAAGGTAGGCCAAAGCGCCTAATCGCACCATCTTGTTCGTGCCAATCTAGAGAACCGTGAAGTTTGGTAAAACGTGCCACTCCTTCCAAATATCTTGGTTCACCACGTATTCCCGGAGGGTTATAGTGATAATCAACTTCTAATCTTGAGGATCTAAAAACGGGAGCAATACTTCCAACAAAACGGTCTATGAGTCTTAAACCAGCAAGTTCAGCACCAACCTCGATAATTCGGTCATAGTTCGTTGTAAAAATATGCAATCTGTCGCGTGTAGCGGTTCTACTTGCAAAGCTCATTAAGAAACTCACAAGATAATTGAAAGTTTCCTCTTTTCGTTTTTTTTCAGCACTTTTAATTAAGTGTTCTCCTGTACTGACAGATTTTGAAAACTCACCTAGACATCGAGACAATTCCCCCTTAATTGCAGCTAAATCAGCTTTTAGGTCTCTATAGGCTGCATATGGAGCTGGGGGGTTTTCAGGTTGCGGGCTATCCAACACTGTTAAAATTTCAAGACCTTTGATAAGTTCATTAATAGCTCTAATTTGATCTTCTATATTTCCTTGTGCGCGACCAGCCGATTTGGCAGCTTTTGTAGCGAATTCATTTATTTCGCTTTGACAGACCGCTAGATCACTGATCCACCCCATTCCAACGGGTGGCACGCCTGTAGCCGACATTTGAATAGACGTACTTAAACCCGCACCGATCAATAGATTTAAATGTTCGGATTGAAAAAGTGCTGTTAACCAAGGCTCAATATTTTGGCGTAATTTCTCTATTGATATTTTGGAACCCTGTTCTCCCCATGAAGTATTCGTTGATAGGATAAAAGGATAAGAATCACTTTGCTCATTGGAGTTTGGTGTTAGCTCAATAATATCAGGAACACTGCCAACTTTAATTTGCTGAATAGTCATAAATACACTTCTAATATTTGTGTGAAAGATATAGCGTTGGGGACACAAACGTCTGCCATGAATATTTACAACTTAAGCCGTTGGCATTGAATCATCCGTCACAACTATCTGAAATCCTTAGTACATCTTCAATCTCGACACCAAGGTGTTCAATCGTGCTTTCGAGCTTAGCATGACATTTTACAATACAGAACGTTTGCATACATATTTGAGGTATCCAAGCCCAAATATGTATGAATTAGAAATGAAGATATTGAGAAAAGTGGCTTAGCTGGGTTGGTCGATTTTGGTTGGCCACGTCAGTTCCTCGCTCATAGCTATCTGTCCGATGTCCAACTCTATTTATCGAAACTACTACAAACACATTTTTGCAAATTTGTCGCAGTTACATAAATGCATATTGATTATTTTTTATTAAAACTTAAACCCACGTAGGGGGTGTCCGGAGACGCTTGTGACACCCGGCCAGAAACCGGCAACATGACCGGAATCAAAAGATAATTCATTTGCTCGTAAGTGACTTTGGTATTGCCGACCAGCAACTCTTTTGCTCCTTGCAGCATAAAGCAAACAGCGGGGCGATAAATTATTGGGCGAGCCTGTGACGGGTTACTGCGATGCATCAGTGAAATGTCAGCAATGGCGGTTTGCGTCAGGTCTTCTTTTGTAAGTAACGGAAGCAGTCGTTGCGTCAGGTCTGCCATTCGCTGGGCAAGGTACTGATCAGACATAATTGTAATCCTCGAGCTGTGGCTAAGTTCACCCTTTAAATGAGATTCATCAGTATAGGTGTGGGTGTTGTGTTTCGACCAGTAAATGGCTCAGGGAATGTAGTATTAGGCAAGTATTGCGGAGGATCTTACATCTCTTAGCGTGTTTAATCCTGAAACATTATGCCTTTGGAAAGTTTTGCAATACCATGTCGGCAACCGCGTATAAATCCTCAGTAGAGGCACCATTATTAGCTTGTACTGACATGCCCTGCAGTACTGTGCCGATATAGCGCGATAAAATAGCCGCATCGACATGCTGTGGCAGGTCGCCATCCTGCTGTGCTTGTTCAAAACGTTTCTGGAGTGCTTGCTGGCCGTCTAATCTGCGTTTAACTAACGCATCTTTAACGGTGGCTGAAGCTTCGCTGCAGGACAGCGCGCCGTGAACAGTGACACAGCCTTGAGGGTGATCCGCGTTGGCCATTCTGTCGGCAGCTCCGCGCAGCATCGATTGCACTACTAAGTATGCAGTTTTCTGTTCCATTGCCGGATAAAAGAAGGCATCAGGTCGTTTTTCATAGAGGTCGATAGCCTGCAAAAACAGCTGCTCTTTATTACCAAAAGCAGAGTAGAGGCTGGGTTTATTAATACCCATCACCTTTGTCAGGTCGCTCAATGAGGTGCCTTCGTAGCCATTACGCCAAAACAGTTCTAGCGCTTTGCCCAGTGTTTCTTCTTTATTAAAAGCACATGGCCGTCCGCGACAAACCGTTTGAGTTTTCGTTGTCATAGCTATACTCCTCATCGACACTTTAATGCCCTTGCTGGCACGCTCACATAGTAAACAGGCGGGCGAATACTGTCCAGCGATACTCTGTCGGATTCTGCTGCGGTAAAAAGGCCGCTGGCATCAATCGGAAACAGAGATTTCATATCGACTCTATAGAAATAGGCAAGTAGTCAGCAGTTTTCGGCACGCTAATTTCTACCTGCAATAACTATACTTTACCTCGTATTAAAGGCGGCCTGTTTTTGGTTGCTTCAGTTGTTCTTACGTCGTTTTTCTGTATTTAGTTCAAAATAAACATCAATTTTACCGATCAGTACAAAATTAATTTGACAGTAACTTCGATTTCTATATTCTTACCGAACGGTACATAAATAGCTAGTTTTATTTGATGCAACTTTTTGCAGCATAGGGCAATAATTTGGAGAGCAAGGCCATGAGTACGACAAACACGTTAAAATTTCTTTTAGGAGGTATTGCTGCGCTGGTATTAGCCGCGTGCAGCAATCCGGAAGCAGCGGAAGAGACTGCGGCACCGGCTCCGCCGCAAGTTAGCGTAGCGCAGGTGGTGCATGAGCGAATCACCGAATGGGATGAATTCACCGGCCGTTTGCAAGCGCCACAGACGGTTCAGTTGATACCCCGAGTTTCTGGTTATATCGAGGAAGTTCATTTCAACGAGGGGGCTCTGGTAGATAAAGGAGACTTGCTGGTACAGATTGATCCTAAACCTTTCGCTACCGAAGTTGCGCGGCTTAAAGCTGAGCTGCAAAGTGCGCAAAGCGCTGCGGTTCAGGCGGAAAAGGAATACCGGCGGGCTGAAAAACTCAGTAGCCAGCGGGCAATTTCTGCTGAACTACTGGACAGTCGTTTAGCTCGTAAACAGCAAACAGCGGCAACAGTAGCTTCGGTTGAAGCTGCACTTGAACGCGCTGAACTCGACTTAAGCTACACCCGCATTACCGCGCCTATTAGCGGCCGGGTATCTTATGCTCAGGTTACCGCCGGTAACTTTGTGAGCGCGGGACAAAGTCAAATTACCAGCCTGGTTTCAACCGAGAAAATGTATGCGTATTTCGATGTAGACGAGCAGAGCTACCTCAAGTACGCACGTCTGGCTGAAACAGGGAAACGAGCTGATACCCGCGACTCGACCTCGAACCCCGTTTATATGGCACTGGCTAACGACAGCAATTATCAGCACGTAGGCCGGGTCGATTTTGTCGATAACCGCATTGATGCGCAAACCGGCACTATTCGTGTACGAGCCAGTTTCCCTAACGATGACAACGACTTGTTACCTGGTCTATTTGCCCGTATTCGTTTGGTGGGCAGCGACTCTTATGAAGGCATTTTGATTGACGAAAAGGCTGTTGGAACCGACCTGAATAACAAGTTTGTATTGGTGGTTAATAGTAATAATGAGCTGGAGTATCGGGCGATTGAGCTGGGTGAAAAAGTTAATGGCCTGCGCATAGTGACAGAAGGTTTAACGCCAAAGGACAAAATTGTAGTGAACGGTTTGCAGCGAGTTAGAGCCAATATGAAAGTTGATCCTCAACTGGTGCCAATGGCAAGCAGTGAGCAACTGGTCCGGTTGCGTAAAGTGCAACAGTTGCTGGACGAAGCCAATAACGAGTTAACGGCGCAGACATCTACAGAAGATAACCACGGTTAAGGGGTACTGAATGTTTTCTCAATTTTTTATCCGACGGCCGATTTTTGCCGCGGTTATCTCGCTGTTGTTCTTTATTACCGGTGCGATAGCGGTATGGCAACTGCCTATTACCGAATACCCGGTGGTGGCGCCACCAACGGTTGTAGTAACGGCTAACTACCCGGGTGCTAACCCCAAAGTCATAGCGGAAACTGTGGCCTCGCCACTGGAGCAGGAAATTAATGGTGTGGAGGATATGTTGTATATGTCCTCTCAGGCCACCTCGGATGGTCGTATGACACTGACCGTTACCTTTGCTATCGGTACCGACGTCAATTTAGCGCAAACTCAGGTGCAAAGCCGGGTAGAGCGAGCCAAACCGCGCCTGCCACAGGTGGTGCAGCGCTTGGGGGTAGTGACTGAGAAGTCGTCTCCAAATGAAACCATGATGGTGCATCTAACCTCACCGGATGATCGCTACGACATGCTGTACCTGTCGAATTATGCGAACTTAAATATCAAAGACGAACTGGCGCGTATAGAAGGCGTTGGGGCGGTCAAGTTATTTGGCGCTGGCGAATACAGCATGCGGGTCTGGCTGGATCCTAATAAGGTGTCCGCACTGGGTTTGTCCCCGGCGCAAATTACCGAGGCAATTCGTGAGCAAAACCAACAGGCGGCAGCTGGCAGTTTGGGTTCTCAGCCAAGCGGTGACGCTGATTTTCAGTTGCTTATCAATGTGAAAGGCCGTCTGACAGACGTCGAAGAGTTTGAAGACATTATTATCAAGGTGGGCGAGAACGGCGAGATCAGTCGCTTAAAAGATGTCGCCCGTGTTGAGCTTGGCGCTTCAACTTATGCGCTGCGCTCGTTACTGAACAATAAAGACGCGGTAGCGCTTCCTATTTTCCAGGCGTCTGGCTCCAATGCCATTCAAATTTCTGACGATGTTCGCTCCAAAATGGCGGAATTGTCGAAAGGTTTTCCTGACGGTTTAACGTACGACATTGTGTACGACACAACCGTTTTTGTGCGCAGCTCTATTGATGCGGTAGTGAAAACTCTGCTCGAAGCTGTATTGTTGGTGGTACTGGTTGTGGTGCTGTTTTTGCAAACCTGGCGCGCCTCAATTATTCCTTTGGTCGCGGTACCGGTGTCGCTGGTTGGAACCTTTGCCTTCATGCACTTGCTGGGCTTTTCGTTAAACACCTTGTCGCTGTTTGGGCTGGTGCTGGCTATTGGTATCGTCGTGGATGACGCCATTGTGGTGGTGGAAAACGTAGAGCGGAATATTAGCGAAGGTTTGTCCCCCATTGCTGCTACACAAAAAGCCATGAAAGAGGTGACTGGTCCTATTGTCGCGACGACACTGGTGCTGGCAGCGGTATTTATTCCAACCGCCTTTATGTCGGGCTTAACCGGTCAGTTTTATAAGCAGTTTGCGTTAACCATTACCATTTCTACCTTTATCTCATCCATCAATTCACTAACGCTGAGCCCTGCATTGGCGGCGCTTCTGTTAAAAGGTCATGGCGAGAAAAAAGACATACTGACCCGCGGTATGGATAAGCTGTTAGGCCGTTGGTTATTTGAACCCTTTAACCGCTTTTTTGCCCGTTTGTCTAAAGGTTACGGCTGGCTGGTTAAAAAAGTGATCCGCTATGGCGTCATTGTAGGCGTTCTGTATGTGGCTTTATTAGGGTTAACCGGTCTGCAGTTTGCGACGACTCCTACTGGTTATGTGCCCAGTCAGGACAAGCAATACCTGGTGGGTTTTGCACAATTGCCGGATGCCGCTTCGCTGGATCGCACCGCTGCGGTCATTAAAGAAATGTCGAGTATTGCCTTGGATCATCCGGGTGTGGCGAACTCAATTGCCTTTCCGGGTCTGAGTATTAACGGTTTAACTAACAGTCCGAATTCCGGAATTGTGTTTGTGTCGCTAACTGACTTTGATGAGCGAACGGATTCTTCAATGTCGGCTAATGCAATAGCGGGCGCATTGAACCAGAAGTTCGCGGCTATTGATGAAGCTTACGTTGCCATATTCCCGCCCCCGCCAGTGCAAGGGTTAGGGACTATTGGTGGTTTCCGTCTGCAAATACAAGACCGTGCTAACCATGGTTACGAAGAGCTGTATAAGGTCAATATGGAGGTGATGCAAAAGGCCTGGGCGACGCCTGAACTGACCGGCGTATTTTCCAGTTATCAGGTGAATGTGCCGCAGCTTGATATCGATGTCGACCGTACGAAAGCTAAGCAACAAGATGTGAGCCTGGATGAGGTATTCCAGACTTTGCAGGCTTATATGGGCTCAGTGTATGTGAATGACTTTAACCGGTTCGGGCGTACCTATCAGGTGAATATGCAGGCAGATGAGCAGTTTCGCCAAACGCCTGAGCAAATCAGTCAGCTGAAAGTGCGTAACGGCAGTGGTGAAATGGTTCCTGTGGGCTCCTTTATGAACATTACCAACACCGCAGGACCGGATAGAGTCATGCATTACAACGGCTTTACCACCGCTGAAATTAACGGTGGTCCTGCGCCGGGTTACAGCACAGGGGAAGCACAGGCGGCCATTGAAAAAATTCTCGCTGAAACCTTGCCGAACGGCATGACCTACGAGTGGACAGAACTGACTTACCAGCAAATTCTGGCCGGTAATGCGGGCATGTTCATTTATCCGCTGGTTATCTTGCTGGTCTTTATGGTGCTGGCTGCGCAGTACGAAAGCTTAACTTTGCCGTTGGCCATCATCCTGATTATTCCGATGACCCTGTTATCGGCGTTAAGCGGTGTGCTTATCTATGGCGGGGACAACAACATTCTTACCCAGATAGGTTTAATTGTGCTGGTGGGGCTGGCGGCGAAGAACGCCATTCTAATTGTCGAGTTTGCCAAAGAGCTGCAGGACCACGGTATGAGTACCATGGAAGCCATTCTGGAAGCCGGTCGCCTGCGTTTGCGCCCCATACTGATGACGTCTATTGCCTTTATTATGGGTGTGGTGCCTATGGTCTTCTCCACCGGTGCCGGCGCTGAAATGCGCCAGGCCATGGGCGTTGCCGTGTTCTCCGGCATGATTGGTGTCACCATTTTCGGTCTCATTTTAACGCCGCTGTTCTACTACATGTTGGCTAAACGTGGCGAGAAAAAGGCGCTACCAGAGCCAACGGAAAGCTCTTCGGAGGAAAACAAACATGCGTAATACAGTGAAGCTATCAACCCTTGCTCTACTCGTGGCGTCGCTAAGCGCCTGCTCTGCCGGGCCGGACTACCAAAGGCCGGAGAAGGTAGAAAGCATTAACCTAAGCCAGCCGTATCAGCAGGCCGAGCAGGCTTTGAACTGGTGGCAGGCGTTTGACGATGCTGAGCTTAATCAGTTGGTAGAGCGTGCTCTGGAGCAGAACCGTACCCTGGCGCAAGCCAGGGCGAATGTCGACCGGGCTTATGCGGTATTTCGTGATGCCGACAACGATTCATGGCCGAAAGGGACGCTGGAAACAGTTTATCAGGCGAGTGAAAACAATACTCTGTCGGCAGACGATGATGACGTTATTACCCGCTGGTACAGCAGCGGTATTACCCGCGGGTACAGCAGCGGTGCCAACTTAAGCTGGGATCTGGACTTGTTCGGCAAATTACGTCGAGCCAGTGAAGCGGCGGAGGCTCAGGCGCAGCAAGCCGATATTCTCTGGCGCGACGCGCAAGTGCGACTGATCAGTCAGGTGGCCACCAGCTACGGCGAATATCGTGGAGCGCAGTTGCGGCTGGAGGTTGCCGAAGAAAATCTGGAAAACCTGCAGCAAAGTCGTGCCATAGTGCTGGCCAGATTAGAGGTCGGCATGGCTTCGGAGCTGGAGTTAGCACAAATTGACGTGCAATTGCACCGGGTGAAAGCGTCAGTGCCCGCATACCGGGAAGCGCTATCGGCGGCGGATGCAACCTTGTCAGCATTGTTGGCGTTAGAACCGGGTCAGCTGGAGTTAAGTGCTGATCCGCAATTGCCCGAGCTAAAGCGTCCGGTGGCTGTGGTCGACGGTGAGAACTATCTGCGCCATCGGGCGGACGTGGCAAGTAGCGAGCGGCTATTAGCAGCTCGTACGGCAAATATTGGTGTGGCGACAGCGGATTTATATCCGAACCTCTCGGTGCGTGGTTTTCTCGGCTTTTTATCCGGCCCCGGGTTAACACTGGGTAGTGAAACACAAAGCTGGTCAGTGGCACCGAGTTTAAGTTGGCAGGCTGCCGATTTAGGTTCGGTAAAAGCACGTATCCGTCAGGCCGAAGCCAGTGCGCAAATGGCACTGGCTCAGTTCGAGCAACAGGTATTTGACGCTATTAACGAAATGCAGTTATCGCTGAACAGTTACAACCTGAGCCGCGAGCAGCAACTTAATACAGAGCAACAGTGGCAGGCCAGTAAAAAGGCCGTAGAAATTGCCCGTCAGCGATATGAAGCGGGTAGCAACGAGTTCCTGGATTTGCTCGATGCCGAACGTGAACTGCTGCGCAGTCGCGACCAGTTGGCTCAACTGCAAGAACAGAGCTTTGTCCGCTTAGTCGATATCTACCGGAACTTTGGTGGCGGCATCCAGTTAAGGTAAATAGAACTTTAACCCAGGATCCGCAATAAGCAGATGGGGTGAGTATTCATAAAAAGGTGATTCCAAAGTAAAAGTTTTTTGATGGACGCTGACCCTGTCATTTAAGTGAAAACAACAAGTATGTTGGTGAACAACTATGTCTACCTATTTGCTGATCAACAGTGACACTTTGTTAGCTAAGCAGTTTGTGAAAACAATTCGACCTTCGGACGACGCCGTTTGGGAATTACATTTCGCAGAGGCAAGTGTGACTGAAGAAAGAAATAATGAAGCTCCACACCTGAGTGTCTGTGATCCTGAAGATGACTGGCGCCTGAATTATGAACTTGAGAGAGCCTTTTTGGAGTTCGGCTATTTTGACGACGTCATCTTATTTCCGGGGGCTCTCAAGTTTGGTGCAATTGAAGCAATTCCATCCCGCACCATTAATGAACAGGTCTCCAGACAAATAACTTCTGTCATTGAGATATACAGAATACTGGCGGACAAGCTGAGGTCGCACAAATCGTGTCATATCACTCAATTTCTTTATGAAGAGTCTTATGAATTCAGTGCCTTGTCGTCTCTGCCTATGGCAGTAAACGGAGCGCTTCGCGGACTGGTGAATGGTTTACGAAAGGAATTTCTGACGCTTAATGTTGATATAGATATTGAGTTTTTAAAACCGGATTATAAAGATTTTATTAATTTTCTGCTCCATTAGTCCTGCAAAACCGGGCTAACGGAGCAATTTATTCTAATTGTTCCCCGAGACTTCTTCCGTTGCCTCCTGGCGAAGTTTCTGGGCATCCATTCCGTTTAGCCGTTCGATGGCTCTGTCTGCGGCACTTTGACGGTTTCCATCCACGTTAAGCGTACTTCCTGAGCCAGTGAGTCTTTCGAGATCCAGTGAGGGTATTTCTGGTAGGTTGCCCGTTATTGACAAGATACCTATCCATTCATCCAGATTGACTTGGCTCCAATCTACCTGGTTTAACTGACTCGCGGTCAAACCTTCACAGTTTGGTGACTTGGCACTGCCCCAACCAAGGCCCAATTGCGGACGCACTTGCTCTTGAATGATCCGTGAA
>TARA_R110000851_G_scaffold121747_6_pt1 | contig 13549 bp, 5 predicted proteins | sample TARA_R110000851 | Tara Oceans TARA_R110000851 (sample SAMEA4397627) | marine metagenome | biome: Polar Biome; feature: [DCM] deep chlorophyll maximum layer (ENVO:01000326); material: water (ENVO:00002006), including particulate matter (ENVO:01000060) such as... | depth 17 m | reverse complement strand
CCCGTCTGTCAAAGGTGCAGCCGAACGGGCTAGTGAAACTTTTTGCTCATCTCCAATAGCAGAAGAGCCTTTTAACTCTTTTAGTGTTTCTTGGTTAACAGCGATATATGCAACATTGCTATACAATATAACACTGTCTGTGCCTTGGGGGTTTAGTTGATTTAGCTTAACAGTTGGCAAATACAACAGATCATTTCTTCCATTGTAGCTCAACAATCCGTAATTGATGTTTGCGTTAGTTCTAGTAAACGCTTCAAAAACAGGAGTTTGCAAGATCTCTAAATCATAATATGCTGATCCAGAAGGGTGATCTTTGTTGTAAAGGCTATAATCTATCTCATCATCTCCCAAAGAAAATTGAGTGATTCTAAAATTTCCCTCTGCCATCCTCTTTCTCCCTAAATCGGTTAATACCGCATCTAGGATGATGTCTCCGCTGTTATCTAAAAAAGCCATTTTTCCAACCTCTGTGAATTTAAATAGTTATGTTTTTATTTAATTAGCCATCTAGCTTGAATGTTAGATTTAAATCTAGTTTCTTGCCCGTCTTTTTTGAAGTAACTCTAATTTTATAATTTTTGTCCCAAACTAGATCGCTGTTTTTGTCACCAAAATTTATATTTTGTATCTGAGACGCTGCTGTCTGTGTATAGTCAGCATCAAAATCATCCAAAATTAAATTTTTGATATTTGGAACAATGTTGAAAATCTTTTTGACTTTCTTTATAGGCTCAGAAAAAATAGGCTCACTGAGTTCATTTTCAAAAATTACTTCAAAAGTAGCAAACCTGTAGCCACCGTCGTCGGTAAGCATTGCTTCCAAAACTTGAGATGAGCGAGCAGGGCTTCCCAATTCGTTTATTGTTCTAAACAAATAATAATATTTCTTATTTACTTTAATTTTATCGACTACTGTTTTATCGGCAAAAAAAGAATCACCACTTTCCATTCTTAATGATGTTGTGCCTATGATCTGTTGATCAAAGTCTTGTAAGGATTGTGGTCGCACCTCTAATCTAAAAATTTGCATGTCAGAGGGCAAAGATACAGAATCAAAAGTGATCGGCTCATCATCTAATAAATCATACGAAGATAGAAAAGCTTGTTTATATTGCTCTTCGATAGAATTTAGAGCAGTAGGAAAAGGATCCGGCAGCAATTGCAAGTATCTATTGGAAAAACCAATTTTTTTAGAATTATCCAAGTAATAAAAAGGCTTTACCGCAGTTCTGTTTGTTGGCGCATCCAAGATTGTAACGCTTTTTGTAAAAATTGGAACTTCTACTATCTTTAAAGATGGCTTTGCAAACAAATTAATATCAGCAACATATCTATTTGTTGAGTTTATCTGAGCTTCAGACGCAAAAGTATTTCCTAAATCTGATATATTATCAGATTGTAAGAGTGGGGCAATTGGTTCGCTTGTTTCTGGATCAAACATTTCCAAGCACCAAGCAGAAGAAGTTGTAACATCATCTAAGTCTAGATCTGCTATAGTTCTTGAAACAACAAGATTATCATATGCATACTCCATGCCGCCAATGAATACATATTTGTAAACATTGTAGGTGTACTTTTCACCATACGATACTTGATTGTCGTGAAATTTAAAATCTTCTACACTTTCTATATTTAGAAACCAAAAGTTCTGTATAGTCTTTTGTGTGTTGGCATCGCCGGTTGCATCACCACCAATCTTCTCTAACCTATAAGCAACAACTTCGTTATACTTTGAGTCAGTGTTTAGTGGTTGGAATAAAATTTGCTGTGAGAAAGGTGGCTTTTTTATAAAATCAGAAATGGTTCTCATTTGCTTTACAGTGGGTATAGTTTTTTCCAATCTTCGAATTGAATTATCGTTGTACTGTGAATTACTCAATTCAGAGTCATCAAGTAAAAATTTAAAGTTTGGCAATTCTGTATTATATTCTCTCAACGAGTAATTCATCATCTCAAAAATGTCCAACACTTTTAAATCCAAAGATACAGAATTATTTTCAACCTCCTGGGTTTGTCCAAGTTCTTTTATCAGGACACTAAACGGAACCATATCTACAGAGGGAGCCTCTTCTTCTCCAGAAAAACAATCTTTCAGAACTTTCATAAATCTATTTGAAAAACCATTATCTTTAATTGAACTTACGATCTCGCCCGTATCTTCGAACTTCATTTCAAAAATATTAGATGAAGGGACGAGATGTGCGAAATTGTTTAATTCGTCCAGATCTTCATACACGTCATCAGAGCAAACAAAAACATTCTGTAGAAGCTCGCCGGAACTCAATGTCTCCCCTGCTTGCCCAGTTGGTAATTTTACATTTAACTTTTCTTTTATATTTTTTTCATTTTTATCCGCCTGTTGTGACAGAAACTCATAAATATTTGGAACCTGTTTGGTGTCGTCTATGGATTTAACATAAGAATCATAGTTGCTATAATATGACTTCATAAAGGGCTTTATAGATATTGTGTCGGGTGCAGATGTATTAATTGTATTGTTTAGTTTTGTCTCCAATACAGTGTAAGGCACTTCTTGCGTGTGCTGATGATCTAGAAAAGTTCCAGCGGTATAGATGCCAGGAAACTGTTGCTCACTAAATGTTCCTCCAAAGACATATGATAGCCAGTGCTTGTCACTTTTGACTTTTGACTCATCCCCAAAAAGCCTCAAAACATGCTTAAAAGTGTAGCTAATTTCTTCTGAGGACACAGAGGAGTTGCCAAATTTATAGTCATTGAGTAAGGAAGATTTTTGCAGGTTTCCGAGCCCAGATGGCAAGCTTATTTCACCATTATCTTTTACAACAGCAGATAAGCCAAGCACATCTCTAATTGTATCACCACCACCAGATAGAATCTGGGGATTGAAGATATGATATTTTTTATTGTTTTTTAACATTAGTAACCTATAGTTCTCAATGCCTGATTATCTAGCATATCATTTGTTATTTTTATTATATTTGTGCCAATTTTTCTATCAAAAGACCTTACCTCATCAATGCACTTGTCCAATTCAAATATTGAATTTGTGGTTGATTTTTCAAAAAGATCAGAAGATTTTATTTTTGTTGTTTTTAGATTATCAAATCTCTTGGCTTGGATCCTATTTGGGTTAGAATCTTGAGTTTTTTTCATTTTTTCTAGTTTTTTGCTGTCAAGACCGACATCACCAAGAATAGAGTAATCTACATGTTGCATGTCTTCTTGAACTGATATGCCCATAGAATTTAAAATTGAATATGATGTCTCTATCGCACCACTGTTTCTGTCTATATCCAAGATTATGTTTCTATCTGAGAGTGATTTTTGTTTCTCAAAAATATTATTTATGCTCCGTGCTTGTGTCGAAAGCGAATTAGTATTGCATTTTTTATTCTTTCTTTTGTTGACTGTTAATTTATAACCAGAGCCTGCAATCCTTTTTTTAAAGTTTTTATTTGTTATACGCTTAGGCATATCGTGTTCCTGTTGAGCCACCTGAAGTGGTTCGATCTGTGGTTATTGTGGTGGCTACATCTGCGGCAACGCGCTTAGCTAAATTCAAATCGGAAAAAATATAGTTTCCACTATTTTTTATAAATTTAAAATCATAAGAAAAATTAAAATTTTCTTTTGGAGGGATAAAATCATCAATTCCTGAAAATATAATGTTTTCTAAATCTGCTTCGGTTGTCCTCTCGTTGTAATTAAATCCGTAAACTTCGGACAAATCTTTTTGAAAATTTTGATTTGCAAGGTATACCACTACCTGGGTGTCTTGGGTTAATTCTGAAACAACGACCATCACTGAAGAGTCTGGATCTTCTTCGGTTTCATAGTTCGCTATGTATTGTTGATATTCTTCGTTATTATCAACAAAAGCTTGAAAAATAAAACTGCCCATTATAGAATTATAACTCTCTAGAACGAGTATTTTTCCAGGCAGTTCGCTTAATGTTGTCGTAGGCATTAAAATCTCCAGTAATAATTAGAAATACAACAGTTTTATTACAACCCAGAATCTTCAATAAATTCTCTCAGTCCGGGGATCTCCTCCAATGGCGGACCTGTATACTTTATGTATGGATCCGCATCAGTTATAAAAGTAGGCAATTCTGTTACCGAATCTTTAATAGAATTGTATGTTGTATTAAAAGTTATAACTGCGCCAGTTGTAAATTGATCAGAGCCAAAGCCAGCAGATAGTGATGGTGGTGGTGGGAAAAGATGCCCCTGTCTGTTGGTCTCTCTATAATAGGCATAGATGCTATAAATTATTTGTTTTAATGCATTTTTTGCAGAAAGTCCAATGGTAAAGTCAAAGATAAAGTTTTTTACTGAGTTTTTAGAACCATTGGTGATGTCATCGATGCTACCTCCCTCTGCCGCATTTAATGCGTCATAGAAAGCTTCCTTAAATTCATTTTCAAAAGAACCATCTATAATTTGATACAGGTAATATCCTATATTTATTATTTCACGATCACCCCGGCTCGCTCTTTGTCCATCAAGAAATCCCACATCTAATCCTAGTATTTCGCTAAATTTACCTGCACGCAAAGACGCATCTCTGTCTTTTTTTGCATCATAAAACATATTAGCCATCCAATTCCCTATAAAATCAGCCATTCTGTTGATTATGTATTGCCTATCTTGAACTCGCAATCGTCTGTATACATCATTAGTATCATCACCAACGCCCATTTCCATTATTTCAGTTAAATTATGAGTAAACGCTCCGCCGTCGGAGAGGCTGTAGCTGGTGCCATCTCCTCCTGTGACTCTATTAACATCCTTTAGCTTAAAAGAGGTTTCAGAAAAAATTGTTGATATTTGGTCTGTTGCAAACAGTTTAAAATAATTGCGAATAGAGAAGCTCCGAGGTGTTGCCGTTCCAGTAATATAATAAACACCTTGGTCAGACCCAATAAAAGCTAACTTATACGAATCAGGATCTAAGAAGGCTATAAAATCATCATCATTAAACAAATTAATAAAAAATTCAATCTCTTGTTCCGCTTCTGTTTCCAAAATGTCTATATTTTGAGTTATTAAATTTACATCAAAAGATTTTTCAAATACAAGTTCTTCGCTAGTTTCAGATAATTCAATTTTTTTGCTAAAATATTCTGACGTTGTTCCAAACATTTGATCTCGAAATTGTTGCATTTCCAACAAGAGTTGTCTTATTGAATCTAATGTTCCAGATGAGGGGTTGATTGATTTTATTAAGTTTCTGGAATAATTTGCAACATCTGAGACATTATCGAATCTATCTGTTAAAATATATTGAACAAATGAATAGAGGTATACCGAAGTATCCCATGGGCGCAATTGTTCTCTAACCTCATCATAATATTTATTTATTTCCGTAATAAAAAAGTCATTAAATCTATTTTCAATATTGTTATAACTGCAAATCTCGGATGATAATTCCTCATACATTTCCATTTGGGCAATCGCTTTTAAATACATTTTTTCTATTGTCGATGCTAGTACTAAAGTTTTATCTTTAAACTCTGCTCTTATATCGTATTTGAACTTCATGCCCCCTACTTCATTTTGAATTAATTCATAAGTAGCAGGATATTTATCCAAATCTTGAAATTCGTAGGATGTAATGATTTCCGGTGTCACCCCTTTTAAATCTAAGAAGTATTCTTTTAAATATGATTCTTTTCCAGAGTCTGTGGTTTCACCGGGAAAATTACTATTTCTAGTTGGGTTTTGTGCCCTAGTTATAGGATCGTAAGTGATGCCGTTTTGAGATAACCCCTGATCTGATTCTCTGTCATACTTTATTATTTTCACCATTGAGGTTTTTAAAAATGAAAATAAAAGTCTTTCCATTTCCGATTCAAGACTAGGAATTGGAAATTCCAACATCCTTTCTATATTAACCAACTGGCTTATCTTTGACATCCTTTTGACGATCTCTTCATATCTTATATGAAAAAAGCCACCGTTAGAGGACAGGTCGTTTTGTTCGTCAACAGACAGCCTTGTTCTTTCGATAAAAAAGCCATCTTCTGGAATTATTTCTTGTTCAGAGTTCTGCTGTATTGGCATATAATTTTGTCTTACTTCTCCCCTATTGTCTATAACTTTTCCTGTCACTATTCTTTCTTTTGATAACACATCGCCAGCGGAAAACGAAGAGTTAATATTAATCAAAAGCTTTGAAAATGAAGCATAAAGATTTCCTATTGGATTATTATTAGTTTTATTCGGAAATGATTTCCTAACCCTATCAAGCTCAACTAACAAGTTTTCGCTTGCACCGAACTGACTGATGACATAATTTATCGATGCCGCCATTTCAGCTAAAGGTCCAAGGTTGTTTTTGGGTGTAAATCTTTTTACAAGATTTTTAACTTTGTCTACCATTAACTGTCTTTTCGCAGCTTCATTCTTATAGTACAAAGCGTTTAAAGATAAGAGTGGGGTATCCGAATACTTTGCACCGGTAACATCCAAGTAAATTATTTGTGCCTGTCTTAGAATATTAAAATTTGGAGAAAATACTTTCTCATATGACACATCACCTATAGATAAATCATATATTGTTTGTGTGTTCAGGGCATCCATATTTAACTGTTGGATGCCAGATAGATCATATAGAGAAGTAAAAGCATACAAATACACATGGGACTCATCACGCTCAAATGTAGAATAACTTATTGTCTCTTCTGAGTTGATAATCATGACTCTTCTATCTTGAGAATCATATACGTCATCTGTATAGGCGTTGTTGTTTAAATTTTCGGTAATACCTTCTTTCGAGAAAGGATAAAAAGATGTACGCGCAGATGAGCCAATTGGATCTGACAAAAGCGTGGGTTTTTTAATATCAGAGATTAGTTGCTGTTTTGTTAAAAGTTGATTATTCTTGTCTTGTTCGTTCGACACAGCAAAATAAAAATTTATATTTTGCAAAATATCAGCTATATCTTCTTTATCAAATTCATCAGTTATATGAAAAAACAAAGAATAACTGATATCTAGAAAAACGTTTTCGGAGCCGTTGTTCCTGACCACAACTCGATCAATATAAATATTTGGATAAAACTCTCCAAAGTCTTTAATCGTATCGCCTTTGAAAATTATGTTTGACATATCTCTGCCTCCGTTTCGCTGCCGTAAATATCAAAAAACAAGTCTTCTGTTATTTCTTTATCACAATCAAAGTCTAAATCAACATAATAGGTTTGTTTATTGAAATCATTTGCTAATTTACAAGCTGTTTCTTCATCTACATCATTATCAGTGAAAAGATAGAAATAATTTTCTACAGCGTCTAATGTTAACTCTTGTTGTTCCAACTCTTGTTCATTACTAGATACCATAATTCCATCTACTATTTGTTCTTTTTTATTTTGAAAGAATTTCTTTATTAATTTTTGACCATTCGATGAGTCAATTTGCTGAACTTCAAAAATTTCTATATCAAAGTTTTCATTTAAAACCTCGGTATTGGTTTCCTCTATATAAACTAACACATCAGACATTTCAACATAAACACGCTTACCATCTGCAAACACGTCGCTAACAGCCTCCAAAACTCTATCATTAGATGTATTAAAAGTTTTATTCGCATAATCCTGTCTATCAATGGTTTTTTTGAAGTAGCTTGCTGTTATGTTTATCTGTGGTACTCTGGTGCTATTGGTATTATCAACTGGGCTAGAAGAGGAGATATCAGACCTTAAAGAAACAATTTTCCAGGCTGGCACCTTTTGTTTATTTTCTCCAACAAACGAATCACCTATAATAGAATTCATTCTGAACTCATCTATTCTGGTTGCTTTTTGTGTTGGGGTTATATCTCCTGGGAAATAGTTTAACTCGGAAGATGGAATATTATTTTTTCCAAGCTCTTCAAATAAAACAAGAGATTCGATATATTGAGTATCCTCTTTTATTCTTTTGTGAATTTCGTTTTGCACTTCACCAGTTCTATCAAAATATGCAGAATCATAAACTACATTGTCATCCAAAAAAGTATAATAAGTTGGTTTAAAATTTCCAATTGATAATAAATAATTTCCGTAAGTGGTCAGCTTAAAATCAATGACTTGCTCTTTCTTATCTAGAAATTTACTCATTAAATATCATCCATTTTGTCTATTGTATTTAGTGCTCTGTTGATAATCTTGTCTTCGACAGCGTCTTGTATTTTATCTCTATTGATAGATGGTGAAATTTTATTTTTAGCTATATTGATAAGTGATTCTGTTTTCGTATTGTTACTGTCCATTAGGATTTCTGCATCTATATTTATCATCTCAACAAACGAGACATAATCATATGGCCAGTTGTACTCCACTTGATACCCAGAAGTTGGTGTGTCAAAACCCCTTGTGCCCGCTTGACGATAAATTTTATTCTCATACTTGGACATACTACGTTGTTTTACCTTAAACACCATCCACCTAAGATTGGTGTTTTCTAAGATATCTTCAGCCTGCATTAATTCGTTGTTTGCCAAGTCGTGTGCAGCATATTGTATTTTCTGCTCCATTTTTTTGTAATCTCTTGGAGCGAGATTCTGCCATATGTAGGATAGGTCATTTTTATCAAATTCATATTCAAACTCAAAGAAATACATTACCAATGCCTGCTTTTTTGGATCTGAGATAAAATCAAATTCAGGGGGCAACACATACTGCTTTACGTTAGCGATAAGATCTCTGATTGAGTTGCCAGCAGAAGATTCAGCATCACCTTTAGACGTACCAATAGCATTTGCGGCTTCTATTCTTTCTTTGGGAATTGAGAAGAATTCTTTTTGATCCGCTGTCCTATTTTGTCCTTTGTTATCATCGCAAATAGCCTGACCAGTGGTCACGTATGGCACCGCGACAATTGCTTCTTTTATAGTCTGGGATTCTTTTAATTCTCCAAGTCTTACAGAAGAGTTATCGAATCCGAATAAGTCAGTCAGTGATTCCATATTTTTATACAGATTAGCACCGTTTGAAGAGGAATTGTTATTATTATAAATAGAATCGCTGCTAACGACAGAATTGTGGAATTGTAACCAGCTTGCAGGCAAATCACCGATTTCCAAAAAGATACCTTTATTTGAATCTTCTGGAATATTTCCGAACTGATGCCACATGCCTCTGGGGACTGACTCACTGCCGTATGTGGGATTTAATGAATAACCGTTGGCGGTAGTTACTCCATTTACACCCTCGTCGTTGAAGTTTAACATCGGGGTTTCGGCTTTAGGTTGAATTACCCATCTTTGAGCGACGGTAGTATTTCTTTCGGTCTTCTTGCCTATTGAAAGATCAGTCTCTTGGAATGGTATGTTTTCGACTCCAAACAAATTCAATACAGAATCTATCTGCATGGCGTTCTTATTAACATTTTCTGCCGAATATATTGTATTTGCCTCAGACGGTATGAGCCCACGGAGAGGGTATCCGGCATCTGCTCTCCAATATTTTACCTGCATCTCTGATAGTATCTCTTCAAGAGTATATTTCTTTGTGTGGTCGGGGTAAAATATAAGGTCAGCCCACGATTCGCCATGATAATAAGGCGGTGTGAAGGACCAGTTATAGCCAACAAGAGAATCTACAGAGCCACTATTTTCATTAATATTGGCATTTGGTCTGCCCCAGATTGCTGGACCGAAAGCACTTGGGCGGGAGTACATAGTAAATGTTTCTTTGAAATTAGGATTATCTTTGGGATCCTGTGGGAGTTGTATGGAGCTTGTTCCAAACCCGGCTGAAGAACTTACTCTCAACCCATTCATTGCAAACCCGCTACCGGTTATTTGCCCAAGGATACCGCTGTTGTCATAATCTAAATTATAAGTCCTGTCTCCTTTAGTAGAGCGACGAATTTTAAGCCTAGCTCCATATACAGAGCCTGATTTGAAACTTAGATTACCCTGTATTACACCAGATTTAAGTGTTGTATATTCTGAATCCTTGAGGAAAAAGTCCGCTACTTCAGCAAAGAAGTTGTTTGACATTTTTTTGAATGTAGGATCGTTTGACGGCGCTACGAATGAAGCTGTTGCATCAAGGCTGGCTGATGGGTGAGGTTCCATATCAAAAACCTGAAGGTTTGATAAATGCCTATCTGGATCTAAGATTGTTTCAAACGGAAGTCTCTTGTCCCAAAAAACGCCGCCTTGGTATTGCTCTCCATTGTTTGGATCTGTATTACTGCCATCTAATGGCTTTCCTGATAGGGCATAAATATTGGTTCCTGTTCCAGTTGCGACATTTCTCTTTGGAGTAGTAATCACTGGGAAGTCAACAGAGATTCCTGACTTGATAGTGTTGTATAGAATACCGGGCGCAAACAAGGGCTGTAAAAGAGGTCTTAATAGGGATCCACTATTGTCAATTGCATCTCTACCAGAAGTTGAACCTGACGAGCCGTAACCACTTACAGAAAATGAGTCTTTGTAAGAGTCAGCGAATTGAGATACCATATCCAAAGTTCTCTGCGCTGGGTAGAAGCCTTTATATGGATTAAAGCGCGTCACAGCCTTACAGACTAGTCTTATTTCTTTTGGAGTGGTATTCGACATGTCTGAAATATTTGCAAACTCTTTCAAGAATTCTGAGTTGGAATAATCTTTGTAGAAGTTTGAATCTGCACTGTTGTGTGTAGTCCCAACTATCTCAAATGTGTCTGTTAATCCAGCCGCGCTTGGTCCTGATTTAAGATAATCCGACACCTTCTCGCTAATCCTGAATTCTGGGACTATTGAATAATCTTTGCTTATTAGTTTAAGCTCTGATTTATAGTCTGCGTAATTGTTAAACCATGGCTCGGATGGGTTAAATATAAATGTCGGAGTCGCACCCTCATAGCTCACAAGCCCCGCTTTTTCTCCAGCCTGCCACTTTGCCTCGCCAGCAAAAATTGAAATTGGGTTACTCGTCAAACTAGTGTGTAAGCTACCGGTTTCCGCTATTCTAACACCAGATGGTGACACGACAGAGCGATACGTTGTTAGTAAATGTTTTCTAGAATACAATGCTGATGGTGCTAAAGCGCTTGTCAAAACAGAGACACCAGCGACCGGCTCATTATGGTAGTGAAAATACATGTTTTGTAATTCGCCGCCGCCCTTGCTTCTTAATAATAATGGGTCATACGGAAGAGATCTTGCCATAAATGTTGGATCGGCATCGAGAATCCAAGAGCTTTGTGACACAACCACATCGAATGAATTTACGAATGTATTGCCAAGAAGCTCTCGATCGTCTTGTGAATTTCTCCAGTAGAGGTTGTCGTAACTATCTCTATACACCTTAGTTGAATCAAAAGAGTTTATTTGTGAGGGAAATATGTTTTCTGAGTAGCTGATCCAGTTTATGCGATTGGAGAATGTTTTTGTTGCCAAGTCCAAAGGTGTCTCTCTCCGGTGTAAATTTGCACCTACTGCGTTGTTATAAGCAGTATCTGCATATATTCTTAAATTATTATCCGTTACCTTCAGAGTAATTGAGCCAGCCATGTTTCGAATTGTAACGCCACACTCATCAATATTTGTATTTGTATAAACATTCAACAAAGCAGGTCTACCAGAAATAGAGACTGGTGATATTTTAAACGTATTTACTTCACCAGAGACAGTTTGAGTTAGTTGGTTTTGTTCCCTTTGTTCTCTGATAATCGGATGCTCTTGCATTCTAGTTGCACGCCAGTTCCAGCCATAATTGTCTCCCCTACGAATCAAAAGAGCGTTTAATCTATCTGTATATGGTGTTGAGGCTAGAGTTGTTTTTCTAATTACACTTTCACCCAATGTATTGGTCGCAGATCCAGTGGCATCCCTAACCAACAAATTAAGTCTAGTCGTGTTTTGTGATATTCCAGATACTGCTTCAGAACTATTGACGTAATCAAAGAACGGAAAAAATGCACCAGTGATTTTATAGTATGGCGCGGCACCTGGGGCGACTTTCCTACCGGCTTTCATAAAGCCCGCGTATCTTGGATCTTGTGAATTTGTGTTTGTTATTGAAGATGTTATCCAAGAATATTGACGATCAGAACGAGGAATTTGGTGTTGCACATTTAAGTTATCAAAAATCTGTCTTGTTTGCGCCTCGGTTGTTGTAGCTAAGATCTTATTGTTTCTGTGAATTTTATGGAATGAAGGACTCTCTTCATAAGATGTTCCTGGCGCAGTTACTAAGGTAGAATCTCTAAAGAAGCGCGCAGAATGTCGCGTAGAAAGATTCATCAAGCCAAAGTCGCGACCGGTATGATCAAAATTTCTTATGCCAGTTGTTTCTGAAACTATTGAAGAGGAGACGCCCTGGTATGGTCTTCTTACGGTTAGATTTCTCGCGTTCATTGCATTATACACAGAGTAATCGCCAGATCTAAAGTCCTGATAACCCTTGGTCATCACCTCTATTCCGCCCGGCGCTGCAAATCGTGAAGTGATTATAGAATCTCCAGAAGCAGACAAGAGATATTCTATAGAATAATCTCCATTGAAGTCAATGTGTCCAGCGGTGGTTCTTTTTATATCCAACAGTGTTCTGGCGCTTGTTGTGAACCTCGCTTTATCACTAAACGTGTTAGTTGGCAATGCCGGTTGCGACTCGACAAATTGTCTTGGATTAGAATAGCCACCTACAGAGTTGACAACATCATAGTTATGATTGTAGTTTCCGAGAATAGTAGAGCCAGTTGTGTGCTTTATGTTTCGTATGTTAACAGGTCGTTTAGCAACCATGTCACGGTATAGAAAAGCTTTCTGAGCGCCTGTCATTGGATAGGGGGTGACCCCTAGATCGTTGGCTTCTGGGAATGGATAATCTGCTCCGACCATGCCAACTGCACCCGTCAAGACATTGCAATCCTGCCCCAACAATATCTTCCAACCTTCCGGTCTTGTTAGGTATGAATCGGATCCCTTGTTTAGCGCAATATGTCTATATTGAAGTCCGCCGACTGCATATTCAGTAAATGGACCCTGCATTGGTTTTTCCATGTCATTACCATAAACATCATTATGAACATTTACAATTTCAAAACTTGAAGATACTAATTCATCCACTCTCTTGTTATATCCAGATTTTACAGAAGAGCTAACAATATTGAAAGGAAATGCTACATCTGATTTTATGTTTTTGTAGCCTACTCCATCTTCGTAGTCCCTACCAGATTGAACTTTTATATTTCTTTTTATTTTGACATTTGGATTTTTAGGTAGATCATTTGTTTCTTCTACTTTTGCTAAATCTTCAACAGAAGCTAGAAGAACGTTAACTGGAACAAAAATATTGTCCTCGGTATTTACTGGTCCTGCTGGATGTAAGGCAACCCTGTGAAGTCCAAAATTCTTGTTTACCTCAAAGTTAACACCACCTTTGATTATTCTTGGAGGATTAGTTCTTCTATCAACACTTAATTTGTATGGGCGTGATAGCTTTCTTAGTGCATAAGTTTGTCCAGAATAAGTTTGCTTGCTTATTTGACTGACTGTGGGGGCAGGTTGATTATTGTATTTCTCTGCTGTCTCAATTATGCCATCTCTTTGTTCATCAATCTTATCGTTGCCTGACGAAATAACATC
>TARA_R110000851_G_scaffold4633_9_pt1 | contig 13575 bp, 15 predicted proteins | sample TARA_R110000851 | Tara Oceans TARA_R110000851 (sample SAMEA4397627) | marine metagenome | biome: Polar Biome; feature: [DCM] deep chlorophyll maximum layer (ENVO:01000326); material: water (ENVO:00002006), including particulate matter (ENVO:01000060) such as... | depth 17 m | reverse complement strand
AATTTTCAGATAGCTTTGACAAACTCAAAAGATACTCAGGCAATGTGGATAGAAAGTGTTCCCGGACTTAGGGATTTTTTTCCACTAAGTCTTAAAGAAAATCAATTTGTTATTTTTAATGGTAACAAGTGTATGCATGGTAATAAGCCAAACGAGACAGACGATACTAGAGTAAGTATGGATTTTAGAATTCTACCATTCAGCAAATACAACCCAGAAAAGTCTAAATCTTCAGCAGAAAAAGGTACTCAGTTTATTATTGGCAGTTATTATAGATTGTTTGAAAAGTGAGGTATGAATGTTTGAACCAATAAATAGCGTTATTCCATTATTAGAAGATCAGGGCTATAAAGTTAATGATCCTTGGGATATTGTTGATATTTTTGAAAAGAAACTAGCTAAATTTGCAGGAAGTAAATATGCAGTTTCAGTTGACAACTGCACCGATGGTATGTTTTTGTGTTTAAAGTATTTAAACTTTAATGGAGAAATAACAATACCATCAAATACTTGGCTATCGGTGCCTGGTATGATTATGCACACTGGTTGTACTGTTAAATTTGAGAACGTCGAGTGGTCTGGGATATATCAATTGAAGCCAACCACCGTCTATGACGGTGCGACAAGGTTTACGAAAGACATGTACGTCCCAGGGTCTTATCAGTGTGTTTCATTTCATCATAGAAAAATATTAAAAATTGGCAAAGGCGGAATGATTTTCACTGATGACAAGGATGCCTATGAGTGGTTTAAGATAGCTCGATACGAGGGGCGAAATTTGAACGTTCCCTACGATGAGGATGATCATAAGATTTTAGGTTGGAACATGTATATGACCCCGGAACAAGCCGCAAGAGGAATCTTGTTGTTCGAAGATATTAGTTTGGAAAACGAAGACACCGGAGGAAATTGGGCGTATAAAGATTTATCAGGTTACGATATTTTCACAAAATAGAATAATTGTTGTATAATTACGTTATGATACATAGCCTGGGGGTAAAAATTGCAAAACGTTTATTTATTTGAGATAAATGATATTATTGCAAATCAGATGAAGCTTCCCTATAGTACGGGTCTTATCTGGTCCTATTGTTTATTGGACGAAGAAATAACAAATAACTATAACCTTGATGGTTGGTTTTATTATCGTCAAGATATGGACGAAATTGTAGATAAAATTGAAAACCCATCTGTTATAGGATTTAGTTGCTTTGTTTGGAACTGGAAGTTTAACAGAGATGTATCGAAAAAGATAAAAGAGAAATGGCCAGATTGTAAAATTGTTTTCGGTGGGTGGTATCCCCCCATCCAGGACCGTAGTCAAGGATTTTTCGAAGACAACCCCTATGTTGATATTATTGTACATGGTGAGGGTGAATTTACTTTCAAGGATATACTTTTAGAAAACTTAAAGCCAAAAGAAGAGCAGGATTGGACCTCGGTAGCTGGATGCTCTGTTCCCCTTGAGGACATGTCTACCTTTGTCACCCCTAGCCGAGATAGGATACCGGACATTAATAGTATGCCAACTCCTTATCTAAATGGCTTGTTCGACGAAATAGCAAAGGATTGCCCCTATGTTCTTGAGGCTACTTTGGAGACCACAAGAGGTTGTCCGTATCAGTGTACTTTTTGTGAGATTGGGACAAAATATTACCAAAGGATTAAATGGCAAGATTTAGAAAAAGTCTTTAAAGAAATAGATTGGATGGCAGATAACAAAGTTGCTTTTGTTTACAATGCTGATTCTAATTTTGGTTTAATTCCAAATCATCTAGAGGTAACAAAATATTTTGTTAAAAAGAAGAAAGAAACAGGCTACCCCGATAAGCATAGGTGTGATTGGGCAAAAAACAAAGCAGACAAAGTTTTGGAGCTTGCCAAGCTTTTCACGGAGTCGGGGATGGACAAGGGGATTACGGTTGCAATCCAGTCTAGAAACCCAGACACTCTCAAGGCGGTTAGAAGAAAGAATCTTGATGATGGTAAATTAGGCGAGTTTCTTAAAATGTATAACGATGCCAATGTGCCAGCCTACGTCGAATTAATTCTAGGTCTACCAGAAGAAACTTTAGATAGTTTCATCGACGGCATTGCAGATGTGATAGAGTTGGATCAACACAATTATATAGGAATTTATGCAATGACAGCTTTGCCAAATACTCCATTTGGGATGCAGTCTTATATAGATGAATACGAGCTTGAAATTATTAGCACACTCCAGGCCTTTAATCATTATGATATAACTGAGGATAATGATTTAGAAAGAGAGAAGATGGTTGTAGGTCATAAGAAGATGACCTTTGAAGACTATAAAAATATGCACTATTTTAGGTGGGTTGTAATGCATGGTCATTATTTAGGACTAACACAATTCATCAGTAGATTTTTGAGATCGGAACATGATATATCTTACAAAATGTTCTACAAGAATTTTTTAAAGTATTGTTATGATAATCCTGACAGCTTCCTTGGTAATGAACTAAAGAAAACAACTACGAACCTGGAAGGGTCTCTTGGGGCAACGCAACCTTGGGGAAGAATTATTAATGAAGTTAGAGAAAACTTTGGCTGGGATTTTGAAGAGGCAACAGCAATCAATGTATGTTTACACAAAGAAACATATTACTTAGAAATATTAGATTTTATGAAAAAATATCTGGGTGTCAAGATGGACCAAGATGTCTTGGACGATCTTTTTGAGTATCAAAAGGTTGGAGTCTTAGACCCGAACATTGCTTACCCCGTTAGAAGATCATTTAAGTATAACATACACGATGTTGTTACTAAGAAAGCTAAACTTAAAGAACACAACCATGAGATAGAGTTCAACGCTAAAAATTATAATGGCGATCTATATGAATGGGGAAAAGAGACTCTATGGTGGGGTCGAAGAGTTGGAGCTTGTAAGACTAAAAGAACCGAGGTTGACAAAGACCATCAGACTACAGACATTTTAAATCCTCTAAGTGGGTTCAAGAGATAGTGTCAGATTTTAAGTGGACCTGGGAGACAGCCCCTAAAGCAGCCGGTGCTGGCATTGTTGTAGTGAGGCTTGTCGATGATAAATATAAAGTATTAGGCTTGTGGGCTCGTGGTGGATATGACATCCCCAAGGGACATGTAGAGGATGGTGAAGATTTTTTCGAAACCGCACTTAGAGAAACCGAGGAAGAGTCTAATATTACAGAACTACGTTTTAAGTGGGGACTTGATTATAAGAAGACGGACAGGTTAAAGGTATATTTAGCAGAAACACCCCAACAAGGAAAAATTATTAGAAATAAAGAGTCGGGAATTTTGGAACACGAACATCTAAAATGGATGGACTGGGATGAAATGACTGAGAAGACATATGAATATTTAAGACCAGCAATAGGGTGGGCTAAAGAAAGAGTTTTACATGGCAAAACCAAAGAAGATAAAAATACCTGAGATTATAAATATCCATGAGGGAACCCCAGCCATAATATGTGGCCACGGTCCAAGCCTAAATGATAATAAAGAAAAGATATCGGACTTACAAAGAGAACAAAAAATAATAAGGTTCTCTGTAAATAATTGGTACGATCATTTTGATGTTGCTCCTAATTATTGGATTATTTCAAACAGCGAATTTTCTATACCAATTATGCACGAAAAGATGAACACGCACGGATCACCTGTTTTTTATTCAAAGGATGGTGATGACTCCACGGACGAGTATATTGAGAAGACTTTAACGTGTGATTATTTACCTTACGATCAGAGGCATTTTAAGGGACATAATTGTATAACAATACTAAAGTCGTTTAAAGACCACCATACAGAGAACAACAACTTTGATTTTATGGATTATGGAAACAACAACGTCATGTGGCATCCTCCTCGCATCGGTGGAAGAGAGGGTTGGGCAGGATTTGATTTGTATGGCAGGTGCTGTAATCAGATTGATCATGAAGATATAACAATACAAGAATATGTACAACAAGAAACTGGACATAATAAACATTACAGCACAGGGGACACGGTAGCTTTACATGCTATTGCCTTTGCAATTCTTATGGGCTGTAGTCCTATATATTTATCAGGAATGGATCTAGATTACAGCCGTGGATATGCCAACGATAAAAAAGAAATTCCTATGGGTCATTATACCATGTGGCAAGACAACAGCGAAAACCTGTTATCAGACATGAAAATACTACTTGACAGTGCAAATAAAAAAGGTATACAGATATTAAACCTCAACAAAAATACTTGGTTTGATATTTACCCCCACGGTCATTTAATCTAAAGTAAATATTTTTTCCTAAACATTATACAAAACAAGATATACAATAAAACTCTAGGGTAGGTTTACAATACTAATGAAAAAATGCGTTCTTATTTTAGCCAGAGGCGGAAGCAAAAGCATACCTAGGAAAAATTTAGTTAAAGTAAATGGTGATCCATTAATATCATACCCAATTAAAGCAGCTTTGAAAGCTGGCTTTGAAGACGTTTGGGTTTCATCAGAAGATAGTGAAATAAAAGAAGTTGCGATAAGTCTCGGAGCTAAAATTCACGCAAGGCCTAGCGAGCTAGCTGGTGATATATCAACAGATTTAGAGTGTTTTAGGGATTTCTCTCTACATCATGGTGAATACGATTATATAGTTCACTTGCGGGCTACGTCACCTCAAATAACACCGGATATAATTCATAGCGCAATAAACCTGTTCGAGAAAAAATATGATGAGGTTGATTCACTTAGATCGGTAGTCAGACTAGAGAAGTCTCCCTTCAAGACTTGGTTCCTGGAAGATGATGTTTTTCTAACTCCAGCAGTCCAAGGACATAGTTTTCATTCATCTCCACGACAAACTTTAAGACAAGCATACTATCAAAATGCGTGTATTGATATTATAAAAAGTAATACAATAATTGAAAAAGGTAGTATGATAGGTAACAAGTGCTTATCATATGTTATGGAAGAAGGATATAACATAGATATTGATACAAAAAAAGATTTGCATAAAGCAAAGAATATACTTGAGAGTTAATGATGTTTTTTATATTAGAAATGGCAAATAATCACCAAGGGAGTGTTTCCCACGCAAAGTCAATAATTGATGATTTTGAAAAGGTGATGAAAGAATATGATCTTAATGTGGGATTAAAGGTTCAATTTAGAAACCTTGACACTTTTATTCACCCTGATTTTAAAGAGTCGGGTTTAAAGTATGTCAAGAGATTTAATGAAACCCGTCTGGAAGAGGAAGATTTTAGAGAGATCTTGCAGTATGCAAAAACCAAAGGAATGAAAACGGTTGCAACGCCTTTTGACAACGAGTCACTAAGACTTTTTGACGAGCTAGACGTGGATATTTTAAAAATAGCAAGTTGCTCCTCTGATGACTGGCCTCTTCTTCGATCTGTTGCCAAGATCCAAAGGAAGATAATCATGTCAACGGCAGGGGCAGAAATGAATGACCTGCAAAAAGCTTATAACTTGTTTAAATCTCATAATAGAGATTTTGCTTTTATGCATTGTGTTGGGGATTATCCTACGCCAAGCCATAACGCAGATTTATCTAGGATTTCAATTCTTAAAGACAACTTCCCAGATATAGAAATCGGTTTTTCAACTCATGAATCTCCCCAAGAAAAATCCTTAGCTCCATACGCCCGTGCTATGGGTTGTACTATTTTCGAAAAGCACGTTGGAAAAGAGACAGATACAATTAGTTTAAATGGATACTCTTGTACCAAAGACCAATACGAAACTATGGTAAAAGACTTGATGGAATTTAAGGCAGCCTATGAAGGAAAATCGGAGACACAAAAAGAATCCCTAAGAAATCTTAAAAGAGGGGTTTACGTTGGCAAGAACCTACTCAAGGGACACGTTGTATCTGAAAAAGATCTTTTTTATGCTATGCCATGTCAAGAGGGGCAATTAGATGTATCTAAGATAGATAAAATTTTAGGCTCAACTTTAACCATAAACAAAATCAAGAATGAAAAACTTTCCCACGAAAATTTGAAAGCTACGGACTGGGACGAGACAGCAGCAATTTGTGATTCAGTTATGGGAATCCTTTCAGATGCCAAAATTCATGTTACAAAGAAAGATAAGTGCGAGATATCTTGTCATTACGGAATAGAGAACTTTCAAAACTACGGCGCATTTATTATTGATAAAGTTAACAGAGAATACTGTAAAAAGCTTATTATTATGCTTCCTGGCCAGAACCATCCGGAACATTATCACATAAGAAAAGAAGAAACGTTTGAGCTTGTCCATGGAGATTGCTCAATCTCGGTTAAGGGAAAAACTATTGACCTGAACTTAGGAGAGCCATTTTTGATTGTAAGAAATGTACCACATTCGTTTAAAACTAAAAGCGGATGTATTATAGAAGAAGTATCAACAACACATCATCGAGGGGATTCAATTTACACTGACCCATCAATACTGAGAAAAGAAGTAAAAGATAGAAAAGTAAAGTGTAATCTTTATAAGGAAAATTCATGACAAATCATTTTAAAAACATTACAGAGTGTCGCATTTGTAAATCTAAAGATCTTACAGAGGTTATATCAATTGAAGAGCAGCACTTGTCCCCAACTTTTGTTAAGACCAATAAAAACAACCACCTATCAGACATAATGGTAAAGCAAACACTTGTATTGTGTGATAAACAGAAGAACGAATCTAATTGTGGTTTACTACAGCTTAGGGAGACAGTCAAGCCTGATTTGTTGTACAAGCAGTATTTTTATCGATCTGCTGTAAGTGACACAATGCGCAAAGACCTTAGAAATGTTGTTGACGATGTGACGAGCAGGGTTGAATTAAATCCTGGAAACGTTGTCCTCGATATCGGCGCAAACGATTGCACGATGTTATCATACTTCAACCCAGAACTTTCTAGAATTGGGGTAGAACCAGCAGAGAACATTGACTGGGGACATGTTGATGACTCTATAGAAATAGTAAATAATTATTTTTCTTGGGATGCCATTGAGTCAACTCTAGCAGGTAGAAAAGTTAAAGCATTTACCAGTTGTGCGATGTTTTATGACTTGGACGATCCAAATAGTTTTGTATCTAGTATAAAAAGGTGTCTAGATGAAGATGGAGTCTGGTGTATTCAATTAAGCTATCTGCCTTTGATGCTTGAAAATACTAATTTTTACGATATTTGTAATGAACATCTTGAGTATTATTCTCTTCAAGTTCTTGAAACCCTTATGAATATGAATGGTTTGAAGATTGTCGATGCAAGTTTAAATAATGTAAACGGTGGGTCAGCTAGAGTTTTTATAAAGCATTTGGACAACCCAGCAGAACAAACAGAACAGTTAAAGCTTTTGCTTGAAAAGGAACTAGACTTAGACCTATTCAACCCACAAGTATATATTAACTTTTATGATAAGATAAAGGATCTGAGGGATAGGATCAAAAATTCCATGCTCTCTGAAATTGACAAGGGAGAACTTGTTCTTGGTCTTGGTGCTTCAACAAAGGGGAACATGCTATTACAATTGTTTGGAATTGACAATACAATGTTACCTTATATTAGCGAAAGAAACCCAGATAAGGTTGGGCTAAGAACACTGGGCACAGACATTGAGCTAATCTCAGAAGAGAAGGCCAGAGAACTTAAGCCAAGTTGTATGCTTGTTCTTCCTTGGTATTTCAAAGACGAGATCGTAAAAAGAGAAGAATCTTATATAAACAGCGGCGGTAAGCTTATGTTTCCAATGCCCTATCCTCATATAGTCACTAAGGATGGGGAGATTAAAATCTAATGAAAGTTGTAGTAACTGGCGGATCTGGTTTTGTAGGTAAAAGATTACAATTAATTAAACCAGATTGGACATATTTATCCTCTAAAGATTATGACTTGATGGATTCAGATGATTGCGACAGGATGTACAAAGAGTTAAAACCTGACGCTGTGGTTCATTTAGCAGGTCAGGTAGGGGGCATAAAAGCTAACGATGATCGCCCTGCGGACTTCTACTACATGAACATAACTATGAACACAAACATTGTTCAAAAGGCATATGAGAATGGCGTTAAAAGGGTATTGGCATCCTTGAGTACTTGTACTTTTCCGGATGTTGTAGAAACTTATCCACTAACCGAGGAAAATATATTTGATGGACCCCCAGCGGCTACTAATATATCATATGGATATGCCAAGAGAAGTTTGTTTATACAAATATTAGCGTACAGAAAACAGTATGGTTTAAATTATAGTTCTTTCTGTCCATCCAACTTGTATGGTCCAGAGGATAATTTTGATCTTGATACCTCCCACTTTGTTCCGGCTATGATAAGGAAATTTTCGGAAGCAGAAGAGGGAGATACTGTGGAAGTTTGGGGGACTGGAAAGCCACTACGTCAACAGTTGCACGTTGATGATCTAGCAAATATAATTCCCGTTCTATTGGATAAGCACCACTCAGAAGTTCCTTTAATTGTGGCACCGTATGAAAATTTGTCAATATCTGATATGGTATCAATGATTAAACAAAAATCAGGAAAAAACTGTGAAGTTTTTTATAATAACAATCTCGATGGCCAGTTTAGAAAAGATGGTTCAAATAAGAAATTGATTGATTTAATTGGTGAATATAACTTTATAGACTTTAAAGAAGGAGTGAGGCAGACATATGACTGGTACACAAACAAAATCCTACAATAAGACAGCTTTTGTCACTGGTGTAACAGGGCAAGACGGATCATACCTTGTAGAGCTTTTATTAAACAAGGGATATAGAGTAATCGGCGCAAAAAGAAGAACGTCAACTATCTGCACAGACAGAATTGATCGCTTGATCGATAGTCCAAACTTTATTCTTGAATTTTATGACCTCAACGACACCTCAAGAACGTGGGAACTAATAAATAAGTACAAGCCAGATGAAATATATAATTTGGCAGCTATGTCACACGTTAGGGTATCGTTTGACATCCCAGAAAACACTGTTGACGGAATTGCAATGGGCACCCTAAGGCTTCTAAACGCATTCAAGGAATTGACGCCTAATAGTAAATTTTATCAAGCCTCTTCTTCCGAGATGTTTGGAGACAACCCAGAGTATCCGTTTGATGAAGAGTCTAAACTTATGCCAGCATCACCTTATGCTTGTGCTAAAGTATTTGCTCACAACTTGTGCCGAAATTATAGACTTGCTTATGGATTACATATCTCAAGTGGTATATTGTTTAATCATGAATCCCCACGCCGTGGCGAAACATTTGTTACCAGGAAAATTACCTTAGCTGCCGCAAGAATAAAAGAAGGACTACAAGATAAATTATATCTTGGAAACCTAGAGGCAAAAAGAGACTGGGGGTTTGCTGGAGATTATGCCGAGGCCATGTGGCAGATGTTACAACAGGACAAGGCAGATGATTATGTAATTGCAACAGGAGAAACACACACTGTTCAAGAGTTCTTAGAAGAAGTATTCTCACATGCAGGACTAGATGTCAACAAATATGTAGAGATAGACCCTAGATTATTTCGACCTCATGAAGTACCATATCTTCTAGGTAATCCAAACAAAGCGAAGGAAATTCTAGGCTGGGAACCAAAAATTACATTTAAAGAATTAGCTAAAAAAATGTTTGATGAAGATCATCAAATGGTTAAAAAAAACAAATAAGGAGAAAAAAATGACTTACAAATTATCGGAACAAGCCTGCGGGGCACTTCTAATGACACTTCAGAAGTGTTTGTCTGAACAGACAGATATTTTGGAACTTTTGAAAGAGTGGGACATCGAACTTAAAGATAATCAAGTTTATGTTCAAAACCCACCAACTTTCAAAGCTTCAGAGCCAAGCTTTGAAGTCCCAGAATAAAATAGTGCCAAAATATTGTTACTTTTGTAAAAGTTGTGAAGAATATTTCGATTTGATTCACAGCTATAAGAAGAAAATAAACGATTGCATTTTGTGTGATTCTAAAGAGACCGTTACTAAATTCTTAGGACAGCCAATAAATTTGGATAAGAAAAAAATAATTGGTAAAATCCCGGTTGGTAAAGTTGTTACCGATACAATTGAAGAAATAAAGCAAGAGATTAAAACTGAAAGAAAAACTGAAAGAAAAAGTTTTAAGGTAAAAAAGAAATGATTACTTATACAATTTTAACACTTAGCCTGTTTATCAATATCTTCTTCATATGGTATATGAGACAATTTATAATTAGATTTAATTTCTACTCTCAGAATTCACAAAATTTAATGGCAGTTATGGAAGAATATCAAACTCACCTAGAAAAAGTCTATGGGCTTGAAACATTTTATGGTGACACAACATTACGAGAACTTTTGGAACACACAAATGATTTATCCGTTTTCGTTAGAGACATAAAGGAAAACTTTGATTTTGAAAAAGAAGAAGAGGAATAAAAATCATTATTTTACAAAAGACACTGAACAAGCAATAATAAATTATTGTGGGACAGATGACCTTTCTGTGAGATCTAAACTGTATATTGACGACATACAGCCGGCTTTTAATGAACTTGTAGATAAGATTGTTTACACTTACAAATTTACATCATTAGAAAACATCGACGTACTGAAGGACGATTGTAAAATATGGTTAACAACAATTTTATCAAAGTTTGACCCCTCACAAGGGACAAAAGCCTTTTCTTATTTTTCAGTTGTAACAAAAAATTGGTTTACTCATAAGGCAAAAAAACAGACGCAAAAAAACCGTCGTGAAATAAATTATGATTCGATGGTTAAGGAAGTAGAAATTGCTGATGGAGAAAATGGAAACTTTCTTTCTGAAGTTGAAGAAAAAGAATTCTGGATGTTTTTGCTTCGGGAAGTTGAGGGTTGGCAAAATTTAAAACTTAAAGGAAATGATCAGAAGGTTTTAGATGCCGTGTTAACTCTGATGAAAAACATAGAGGATATAGAGATTTTCAACAAAAAAGCTGTCTACCTTTATATGAGAGAAATAACAGGACTCAACACAAAACAAATAGTTGGGTGTCTTAATAAAATGAGAGTTAGATTTCGGACATTTAAAGAAAAGTGGGACAGAGGAGAAATTAAGTAGCGTTCTATTTAGATACGAGGGTAAAACATGAAAAAAGATCTAGACTCTTTAATAGAACAAGCTTTGAGCAATATAAACAACGATCGTCAAGAAACGGAGATCTTGTTGGGTGAGCTAAAAGAATACATGGGAGTTTCTAAGGAAAGATACTCGGACTCGGGTACTATAGCAGCTAAATTTGTAGAAACTCTACAGAGAAGCAATGAGCAGTTGGTTAAGCTGGCCACCTTAGTTTATAAAAAAGAGAGCGACTCAGGTTCCACTGCTTTATCCGAGGAAGATAAGGCAGATTTGTTTGATATAATAAACGAGGAAAAATAAATGTCTGAGAATAAAAACCCTAATCCTGTTAGTACTCCAAGTAGAGATACAGTACCCCTTCAAGAGGGATACAATTTAGATGCTGAAGATCCGATTGCAGTCGTTCGGGATATTATCAAAGAAAAGTTTACTGGAACAATCGTTACCGCAAATGATGTTGCGGGAGTGGTTTTAACAAAGCCACAAATGACAGGGGAAGATTCGGGACCGCAGGAACTGAGTGTGCGTGGTAGGGTTAAAAAATTACATGATTACCTTCCAATTGTTTTAGGTCCTCCTGGCGAAGAAAGTGATGCTCAGAGACTTGAGCTTTGTAAGATTAATCTACACCCTGTGTTTACCACCACTCAACCAAGTTTATATGCTGATATTGGTCCTGGTACAAATTTCATAGGTGAGTTGAAATTTCCTGAAGCTCCATTTGAATATTATAATGGGACACTAAAATCAAAACAAGGTCAAGCAATTTCTGTACATGGTTTAAACGCCACGGCAACTTTTAGAACATGTAGGGATTTTTTATACCCACCAACAACATCAGCCCCAACGGGTCAGGCTCAGGCAGGGTCTGCAAACCCAGGTACCACAACACCAACTTCTGCTGCTCCTAGCGCAAACCAGAATAAACAAAAATGTAATACAATTTATAAAGTTGGAAATTTTGGACTTGTTTCGGACATTGACATTACAGGACAAGAGCTACAAGATGGTGTTGATATGATCCGCCACCACGAGGGATTTTTACCAATGCTTCTCGAAGCTTATGATGTAAAATACGACAGTATTGGATATGGAACTCTCATGAGTGGTAAGTTTGCGGGTACTCAACCACAGGTTGTTGCGAGTATCTTAGGTTTGAAATCGACCGCCGACCTTAAGCCAGTCCCCAAATCAGTATGGAAAAAACTTGGGTACATGGCTAACAAAACAGTGCCTGGAAATTATACAGTAATATCACCTAAACAGGGTGTAGAGATTATGCTTCGGACAAAATTGAAGCCCGAAATAAGAGTTATTAAAAAAGTCTTAAATAGGGGCATTAGACTTGGTGATCATCAAGTTATGGCTATGCTAAGTCTTTCATATCAGATGGGTGTATCAAGATTACGACGACTTTGTAGATTAATAAATAAAGGTGGGTCGAATGGTGATATTTATGCTTTCTTTTTGCAATATGGTTCGGGGAAGTTTGCAGCTTTTAAACAAAGAAGATTGGATGAGGTTGAATATTTCTTTGGTAACAAGGGATATTACAAACAAAAGAGAAGATGAATAATGTGGAGTTACTTATAATATGGCCATAGTAGGTGTCGATGTAAAATATGGTGTTGACAAAAAGTTATTAGAAAAATCATCTGGTATCATTGATTACCAGAAAAACAATAGTGGTATTTTTAATTCTCATATAGTGGAGCCCATACCTACACCCGTAACGAATGGTGGCGAAATAGTATTACCAGAGTTTAGACCTTCAAACTGTATGATATTGTTTGGTAGAGATAGACCCCGTGGTATTTCTAGTGGATATGGCGGAAGAGGAAACACACATGCCGGATGCATTGATCTGGTTGCCGGAATGTCTGGTAGATTAGCTCGCTCAGTAAGTCCAAACACAAACAAGAAAGTAAGTACAAACAAGAGTCCAGAGCTTGATGCATCTAGAATTTATATTAGCCAAAAAGCCGACATAGATGACTACTTCAATCTTCACGACGGCAAAGTGGGAGTATCCAGGGCTAAGTCAGCTATTGCAATAAAGGCGGACGATGTTCGAGTTGTTGCCAGAGAGGGCATAAAGCTAGTAACAGGCACTGATGTTTTTAACTCTCAGGGCGTTAGAGTTACAACAATTTCGGGAATTGACCTAATAGCTGGAAATAAAGGGGAAGAGTTGCAACCTTTAGTTCTTGGTCAAAATCTTATCAAGGCTATGAAAGACCAAAATGAAATGATAACTGATTTAAATGGAATTGTTTTTTCTCTGGTCAATGCTTATCTTGGTCTTCTTGCGGGTTTGGCGACTCATGTTCATGTTTCGGCTCCTCTAGTTGGCGGACCTTCGTCGCCTTCGCCGGATTTGGCAGCATCGTGTTTAACTCAGCTAAACAATGTTGCTTTGTTGATGGGGGATTTAACCGCTCATCAGACAAACATGGTTTTACATAATACAAATTTTTATACTCCTATAGGA
>TARA_R110000851_G_scaffold333511_1_pt1 | contig 13592 bp, 8 predicted proteins | sample TARA_R110000851 | Tara Oceans TARA_R110000851 (sample SAMEA4397627) | marine metagenome | biome: Polar Biome; feature: [DCM] deep chlorophyll maximum layer (ENVO:01000326); material: water (ENVO:00002006), including particulate matter (ENVO:01000060) such as... | depth 17 m | reverse complement strand
AAAGCAGCATGACTCATGTTCCAACTACCTTGACAGACGCCGATACCGCACCGTGCGGTTATACCGTTCGATATACGCGTTCTGCTGTGGCTTTCCAGGCTGAATAAATTGAAGCGTAATTTGCCGCCGTTGTGCCCATTGCATCAACGCTGAACTGACATATTCCGGACCGTTATCGCAACGAATCATCTTAGGCTTACCCCGCCATTCAATGACTTGATCTAAAGACCGAATCACGCGTAGCGCCGGCAACGAGAAGTCCACATCGATGCACAATCCTTCGCGATTGAAGTCGTCAATCACGTTGAACAACCGAATCGTGCGGCCATCGGCAAGCTGGTCATGCATAAAATCCATAGACCAGATTTCATTGACAGCAAACGGCACCTGCAAAGGTTCTGGCTGTTCACGTACGAGGCGTTTGCGCGGTTTAATGCGCATGTTCAGCTCCAGTTCGCAGTAGATCCGATAAACGCGTTTATGGTTCCAACGATAACCCTTCACATTTCGCAGGTACAAAAAGCACAACCCAAAGCCCCAGTTACGCTGGTTGTGAGTTAACCGAATCAGCAGGTCTGCGATTAACTCGTTTTCCTTGTTCAGCTTGGCTTGATAGCGATAGCATTTTTCGCTGATGCTGAACGCCTCGCAAACCAGACGAATGCTAGCCTGAAACTGGGCGACTGCTCGCTGCGCCATCTCGCGTCGGCAAGATGGCTTCACCACTTTTTTTCGATGGCTTCCTTCAAGATCTCGGCCTTCAAACGTTCCTCGGCGTACATCTTCTTGAGCCGCGCATTCTCGGCTTCAAGCTCCTTCATGCGCGTCATCATGCCTACATCCATGCCGCCATATTTAGCACGCCACTTATAAAACGTTGCGCTGCTCATCCCGTGCTCTCGACACAGCTCTGGAACCGGTGTGCCGGCCTCAGCCTGTTTAAGAATGGCGATGATTTGGCTGTCGGTAAAACGTGAGGTCTTCATGCAAAATTCCCTAAATACTGCTGTTAGAAAATTCTACCTTTAAGACCGTTCCTTTTCTGGGGGGAATACCCTGCAGCTAACCAATCTGCGGGGGGTCTGTATGTAGCCATGACCATCAGGGACGGCGGTAAAAGCCACAGCAAAAGTCCGAATGTACGGGCGCAATCTTTACCGCAAGTTATTATGAATTGAAGGCTTGGCAAACGGGGAGCATCCATGTAGGGAGGATTACCCTTCCTTTTCACATCTGTAATTGTGAGCAGCGTGTGCAACGGCGTTTACATGGCGCCGGAACACTTTCTCGTTCATTTCGTCCACGATATGATCCGCATGGACCACAACAGAGTTACGTTGCTCACTGATTGCGAATCGACAGTGCAGCATATCGCCCGCATCGTTGCGCTTGAGAAGATCAACAGCATCTTCTTTGAGAAACCTTACCTTCTTCGCGAGACTCCAGCAAGGCGAAGTAAACCGAATGACATGCTCATCGTTATTCTTGGGTTTAATACAAGTGATATAAACGGTTTGCTTTTTGCCATCCTCAAAAACATATTCACAGCTAAGTTCATCGGCAGAAAAGTCGTATGCAAGATCAAATCCGACACTTCGTGCTATCTGGATGATCTTACTGTGGACAGGAGTAAGGCTAATGGGCAGTTCAGATATAACCGTCTCTGCAATAGAAACTAATGCCTCATACCGGCCCGGCTCGGAACGCCGGACTTCCAGTTTCATCTTCTTCGTTACGGATGGCACAGTCAACCAGTCCTGCAGCAGTACAGACATTACTAAGCTGTACTTAGCAAAGCTAAGTTTGTACTCACCAGGCAAACGAGTCGCACCTGTATAAAAACCGGATAAAAAGGCCCCAACTGCATAGACCTTGTGCCCAGGCTGAAGTAACGCATCTCTGGATGCTGCCAGCCGTGAAATACTCGGTCGCAACAGAAAAAACAAAATGCCGCGTTGAATTACACTCCCACTGTCCTCAAGCGGCTGGCCATCCACCTCTCCATCAATTATCCTCGCCACGTATGCCGCCCACTTGTGCACACTATTACTAATATTTTCAGTAGCAGTTTCAGACGCCGTGACTAATTGCCGCAAAAAGGCTTTTTGGTCAAAGCCATGATCAGGACTAGTCTGCGAGAGAATGCTCAGGACCGTATCGAACATCCACTTATCAGCGAGCTTCCCGTCACTCCCTGCTTCGTGCCCGGCGATCTTTCCCGGGGCCCCTACTTTCTCAATGCCTAGACTATTATTTCCATAAAGATCACTAATCACATTGAGTACCTCGACTGAGGGATGCGCAAGATGAAGAGCAGCGAGTACAGCGCCGCATCTCTTGTCAAGCCCGCCGATATCAACAAAAGACTCCTTGGGGACCTTAATGGAACCAACTGTCTCTGCTGACAAGTCAGCCACAGAAAACGTCCCCATTCTTTCTGGATCAATGGGAACATCATCAAACAGACGCAGCAGAAAATCATCCTTTGCGATAGTATCTTGAAATAGAAAACGGCGCATCAGGGCGAGCGGCACTGGCACTGAAGGCAAAAGATACCTTCCATACTTCGGCGATTTCCGCCGGGTGTATTTCGTAGAAAACTCTATAAATTCCGGATCTATTTCTACAATCACACTATCGGAAGTAACTAACTCCCTAGGAACATCAGCCGCCCACAATAGAATACGTCCATCTGCCAGCATGCGACTGTCATCAACATACCGGTAAGACGCTGATGCCGGTACAAGGCAACCAGCAGCGAGAATTGTCAGAAGGTTACGTTTGTTCGTAACAAAGTAAAAATTGTCACGCGGGATGATTTCCTGCTGTTGTTTATTAGATGTCATGTCTTTTCTCGCCAGTCAAGTATGGCTTTATCACGACTTGGTAATAGTCGCGCTATCTCCGGATCACCATCACAATCCGTCCAAGAAAATTCGAGGTGTTGCCGTGCTCGGGAACACATGACATATAACCTCATTTTCATGAAGTCCTCAGCAATGCCATCAAGATTATGTGCCTGCATTTGCGGGATGAATACAGCATCAAACTCGAGTCCTTTGCAACTTGCATCACACAGCAGCGTGATAGAACCACTCTTATTAAAGCTCAACTGGCCAGCATCGCTCGATTGATCCGTTCCAGATTCGTAGCTTTGCAGATATATGCCCGAATCGGCAAGCAGCTCCCGAAGTTTGACCATCATCGACCGACGTATTTGGTGTGTTTTAACAAATACTCCAATAGCTTGATCATCGTTCAGGCGTGCATATCTGGCAATGTGTCGAGCTTCGTTATCCATAGTGTCAAACGCACGCACCACCGGCAAGCCTCCCCTACGCTCTTCAGGAAGCTCAGCGATCTCTGTTCTCGCACCAGTATAAAACTCTGCGGCTAGCCTAGCGATCTCAAATGTATTTCTAAAATTTTTCGTCAGGATGTATGGGTGAGCCACACCGACCAATTGTAAAATTTCAGCGATAGTTGAATTGCTCTTTTCATCAAGACGTTGATTTTCATCAGCAAGCACCGTTAAAGCATACTTCCCTCCGTGCGTGCGCCCCTTGGCTGCTACGATGTTCAGCAGCAGATAAAAATCACGGGAAAAATCCTGCCCCTCATCAACTATGAGGTGTCCCCAGTCAAACCCCCTTGGATTTGCAACTTTCTGTTCACCAATTAGCCTGATCATCCGCTGAAAGTCAATCTCAAAACCAGGCTTCGGACGAACGTACCCTAGTTTCGCACTTTGCCACCACTTGTATACCCAGCTATGCAAAGTCGAAACATTACCGGTCAACTGGTTATCACCCATCGCGTTAGCTGTATACCGAACCAGAACCTTGTTGTACATCACCAGCTGAAATTTCTCCTTCAAGCGATTGAGCAAGTGGCAACGAAAAACTGCCAGCACCGTTTTACCGGTACCTGGTGCTCCGATGATTACCACGGATCCGTCCAACGGGGCTTCCATATAAATCTGTTCTTGCTCCGGGCTCAACTCTGTTCTCGATGGCATTCTCATTGCGTTAACTCTGCATCGCGTCCATTAACCCCTCGAAGAATCCCGGTACACCAGGAGCACCAAACAGCATCGTCCGATCGAGAAGGACGTTCCCATGATCACAAGACGTCTCAGCAACGAGCGAGCACGCATGACACGCCGCCTTATTAAGCCCCCGTACGCCTTGATGCGGCATTTCTCTGCAAATAGGATCATTCGAACACCACGCGGCCCGATACAGGGCAAGCTTGAATAACGCATAAAAGCGATCTGGCTCACCTTCACGAACCAGGCCACCCATAGCCCCTTCAGAATCGGAGGAAGCGGTGTAAATGAATATTCCAGCCATGGTCTGATCACAATAAATACGCTCAGCCAGTGATGAAGAGGAGTAACCGCACTCAAAACACAGTTGCCTGATCAGCAAATGCGATAGCGTATGAAGCAACAGGAAACGCGGCGTTACCGGATCTGGTAAAAAATCAAACTCACATTCGCTCCTCTTTTTGTTAATCCCTGCGACAGCCATCTCAGGTATGCGACGCTCCCATTGTTCCAAACGATTCGAATCAAGACTAACAAATATACCTTCGCCATAAATTTCGTTCGCCGGCAACCAGCCCAGCGTCCTATTCAGAGCTGGCTTTTGCACCTTACCCGACGGCGTCAGTCTCGAAAACCCCGCTAAAGCTTTGACAACACGCACCCTGTTGACTAAAACGACACTGTCAACAAGATTGACAAATTCGTCTAAAGCCGTTGTCTCTGCTTTGGGGGTCAAGTCCCTGAGAGCAGCCAAATTAGCACGCTGTGCAACAAAAGGTGCTCTCCTCGAAGGTTTAGGTGGTGCCTGTAAAACCGTCCACTCGTCCTTAAGCAACTGAGCCGGGTCACTGCTGCCAGCCGCAACTGTGCTTGCAGAAACCGTGGGAGGAACATGCAGTACAGACCATACCTGCTCTGGCGAGACGCCTACATCACCAGCTATGATTTTTATAATCGTCGCATAAGCAGACGAATCCATTGTTCGCTCACTTGTACTCGAATAAATCTGTTCGAGTACAGACCATGCCGCATGCTGCTTGACTGCGCTGGTGTCAGGCGACTCCTCAGTGGCTTCTGTCCGGATATCAAGAGCCGTGACGAGTTTTGGGAAGTAAGCATTACTTGCCCCACGCTGCACAATCTGCGGCGTCTTGTCGCAAGCCTCACTATCTTCATGGCGCTGCCATGGGTGTTTACCTACGCATTTCCCTCCAATCTGGCGCAGAAAGTCAGGCCGTGCCAGTTTCTCAAAATCAAAGTGCGCACCGCAATTACATCGCACCTCAAGTGATTTCAGGCCCCCACCCTTACCACTGTTCGACCGAAAACTCAGCTCCGGCCTCTCACACCTCGGATTGTTGTCAGTCCGTCGAGAATGCGCGAGACGAACCCAGTCCACATCTGAAAGATGTCCATTCTCGCAGATGGAAATAAATCGCATGGGAACGAGTCGGCGCGTCGGCCCGCAACGACCACACGAAGGCTGAGTAGCATTCAGCTCATCGTTCCAGTTCCAGTGAACCATCTTTCTGCATTGTGGGCAAAATAGCCACGCAGGAAATCGCATGAAGGGGACCGAACGCGATTCCATGACGGCGCCAGGCCTACGATTCGACGGAGGGAATGGTGGCTCTCGGAATTCTGACACGTGCAGTACCTTTTCCAGACGCTCCAGGCGTAGTACCCGGCAACTTTTGATATTCCACCGACTCGTGTCTATGGCAACGAATGACTCATCGCCAAAATCAAATATGGCCCCCGTACCAAAAGGAGAAACAACCTGAGAGCTCTTGATTGAGCGGTCAACTGCCATCTCGCTCTCCCATTACGTGAATCTTGCATTCCTGATCGACATTACGCATCGAATTAAGTGTTGCCCACGGCAACTCAGGCTTATGTCCCGCTACGTCCTGGTACTGTGCCATCAGTGACAAAAACTGTGCTGATTTGCGAGACTCGTACTTAAGCTTTTTATGGCCTCTCTTAGAATTTTCAGCTGCTTCGGCCCACATAGTGCTGCAAAGGCTGAAATACTCTTGAATCTGAGCTTGAACCATCGGATCATCCTTCTCCGCGATCAGCATTCTATCCAGCAAGGTCTGTAAATGATGCTTGATAACTGGATCCTTAGGATTAAACCGCTCAGCCCCTGACTCTCCGGAAAGACCAGCACAATAGCGCATCACGATTACCATACTTGCATGAAGTGCACGCTCCATTGCCGGAATTGCGTAGGGTGTCACGCTGGTCGGCTCTACTGCACGGTACAACGACTGATGGTATGGAATAAACGACTCGTAATGTGATCGGTCGCGTGCTTTGCTTCCGCTGTAAAAGGCAACCACAAGTCCCGGAATCCGATCACGCCCAACCCTAGAAGAAGCCTGGATGTATTCAGCAGTAGTTTTAGGCTGCCCATTCATTACAATAAGACCGAGCCTTTTCACGTCAACTCCTACGGAAAACATGTTCGTACAAGGCAACATATCCACAGCTCCCCCACTTTCTTTCCCAGCGTTGAGCCGTTCGAGAACGACAGGAATTTCCTTGGATGGGATGTTGGCTGACATTTCCACAGGCTCCGTGCTCCGTCGCCTTTGTTCGATAGCGCTTGCTATTACCTTAATTCTGTCTGGAATGTCGTCCCGACAAAGTGTCATGGTTTTTCCCAGCTCTCGCCTGCTATTATGGAAAATAACCTGAGTCCAGTATCCATCGCTCGCCTCATCAGACAAATCGAGATCACAAGGTGCCTGTGCAAGAGCTGCGCAAGTATGTACAAGTGAAAAAACCGGCGTGTGATACTGTCCCATGACTCCTATATATAGTCGCCCCGGTTTAGCAACACCATTAGAGTCTCGGGCTTCTTGACGCGAGAAAAAGCTGTCCTCCGCAGTAAATCCAGACGGAGGAAAAATAGATACAGGTCGCGCATATAGCCTTTCGATCTGTTCTGCGGAGCGCCGGATAGTCGCTGTAGCAGCTATATATTTAGGCTTGCCCCCTGCATTGTTCATGACAACATCCATTGCTGCCTCGTACAGGCCTGCGATGGTTCCCAGCGGGCCGGCAATCAGATGAAGTTCGTCCTGAATAATTAGCGACGGCGGCTGCCGCTCCCCATTGGCACCTCCACAGAAAAAAACCTTAGGCTCATCCATCCATGCGAGCCGAGCGAACTTGTCAATGGTGCCAATCAGAAAAGAAGGTGGCTGCTTGTATAGATGCTCATCAATGACGCTTATCGGCAGGTGCTCATGAAACTCACAACTGCTCTCCGGGCAGAAAAATTCAAAACTCGTCGCCGATGAACGTATTCCGTACTTAGCCAGGTCATCTTCCTTGCGAAGCGGAATGATGCGTGTACCGCAGCACGGGCATCGCTGCAACTGAAATGGGTTTTCTGGCTGCTCCGCATCTTGAAGATCCCGCGTCAGCTCGTAAGCATCGGCAAATTTGTTGGGAGTACTTGCACCTCCGACCCACAAACCCAAAGTAAACTGCTCTTTCCCAAATGCGGCCTCTTGTGATTTTCTAATGGATTCGCACGCGCAGACAAGTGCAGCAGCTCTTTCAAACTGCTGGGTAGTTAGAAGCCTCAACGTGTAGCGTTTAATTACTGCAGTACCGCCTCCGCTATCGCCAAATTTACGTCGCCTAAAAAACAGCTCGAATGCCGCAACAGCAAGATAGGCTTCCGTCTTTCCGCCTCCAGTGGGAAACCAAATTAAATCAACCACTTCCCTGTCAGCCGAGTTGTTGTTACCAACAGACTCAGCCACCAATAACTGAAACGCTAGCTGAAAGGGTCGCCACCGAAACTTAGACCATCTCTGGTCCATATAATCGGGCTTCACATATCGCTGACCGACGGGCTTGATTGTTCCGGCTAAGTCACTGGTCGTATGCACCATCTGCATAAGCATGGCGAGGTTTGCGAGCTCGAAGCATGGCCACGCAATCTTGTCATTCGCGAGATAGGCTGCCCCTTTCTTCATACGTTGAATTGCAGTATGCAGCCGCTCTTCTATACGCTTGGCCGCAGCCTCAAGACCAGCGGGAACGAGAATATTGCGAAGCTGGCCAGCGACCCATTGCTCATAGCAATCAATAAAAGATTGAATGGCTGTATGCTTTTCAGAAGGCGCTATTGTTGAGTCGGCTAAGTACTGCAGCGAAAAGGCCGGACTGTGAGACAGCGGATGATCTGGTGCAAGCTCCGCAGTAACAGGGGGAACCTCGTAGGAAGGAATGAACACTGTCTCAACCCAGGGTACAGACCCTTCCGCATCGGTAAGCCATTTGGCTGCACAACCGTGACCGATCGCAAATGTCTTTTTCTTCTGGTAAATGAGAGCAAGCTCTTCCTCTTCTTCATCCCATGAATATCGGTTTGGCGAAGGATAACCCTCAATAGATCCATTGACAGGAAGGCAACGAATCACGCACTGGTGTAACACATCGCTGACACTAAATTTCCCATCACCGTCTGCTCGACAGTTATTGATTAACGTAACAGTGATCAAAAATCCATCGCTCGATTTGCGCCACACAGACTTCAGCGAAGCCTTACCATCAAACAGATTTTTATGCTCCCGCTCGCGCTCAGAAAGTCGAACGGCGACCGGTGCTGCCACACTCGCCAAGGGCTTGCGTAACCATACCTCTTCATCTCCATGCTGTTCCCGGACGTAACAAGCCCCACTCAGTTCAATGTCAACAAAATCACACCGAGTGAAAAAAGTAAGCCCAATCGACGCCGGCTTCAGTTCATATGCGAGCGAAATAGAACTCTCTTCTTCTATCGCACCGCCCAAATCCTGATTATCCTCCTCTTCGACCATCCGCCGGTTTCCACTTCCCTGTGGAAAAACTGCCCCCATCAGGTAGCGTTCGTATGGTTTATCTTTAATGGATATCCGCTCATTGTCACCCCCGCCAGGCCCAATCAACTGGCTCTCAAAATAGGAAACCAGTGCTTGACGCTCTGCAGCAAGGTCGGTCGCTTCATTCATTATGCAATACCCTTTTGATTCATCTCAACAATGCGTAATGTGTTGCGCTCAACACATGCGTCCGTATAAATTCGGATTGCATCCGGCACAGCCATAAACAAAAAACAACTGGATCGCGTCATGCCCACATACAGCATGGAAATATCCTCGCGCGTGGCGGTAAAACCTTCCAAATCCACAAGAACCACGTAGCGATTTTCAAGACCTTTAAAATCAACGACATTTGAGAATGTCAGCATAGAATCATGCCATGTACCACCGAAATTATTATCAATGACATAGAAGCGCCGCCGCCAACGACTATTCAGCATAGAAACGATGGATTCGTTAAAATCCAAGGGCGACAACACAGTGATATGTCCCGGTGTAACACCTTGCTGGTCAACCCATTCGGCGAGCAGGTCATTAAGCCTAGATGCTAACTGTTCTCGGGTCTGGTAGGAATATGTTTCGACTGGCAATCCGGCGCTATTTACGACGCACTTACCAATATCAGCACCGGTATAAACCATGGTTTGCAACGCAATCTCTTTTGTATTGCGGCAATTGAAATTCAGAGGGAAGGGAACCCCACTACCTGCCAGGTAGCCGAGTACATCATTGTCATAACGTTCGTACAGTGACCCTTGGTTGTTGCTATCCATAAAGAACAACCAATGCCCTCGCTCCAGACCGCCGCCTATTATGCTGTCGACAAATTCGATAGAGTCGATATCCAAGAGATCCTGTCCCTCATCAACTACCAGAACATCAAATTGCGGCAGGTTATTATTCTCAGCCAATTCTTTTGCAGAATCTAGACTCAGCACATTGACGAAGCTGTTTGCCAAGCGCGACTGCATTACCCATGCGAACACAGGACTGCGGCATAAAAACAAGACTTTCTTACCTAAGGCAACGAGTCGCCGCGAAGCTTCTACAGCAAGGAAAGTTTTACCAGTTCCCGCCCCACCCTGTACAAGCACACGGCTTTGGACAAGCATAATGTCCAGCAACTGATACTGTCGCTCTGTCAGCCTAACCTGTTCCCGGTGCATATCCCCCACACGGCTAGAAATGGCTGGCACCAGATCAAACTCTGGTCGAATAGCCTTCACCAGCTTATCGACTTCGTACTCCTCAAGCCACGAAGTCTTATGGTTTTCTTGCTCCCAAAACTTATACAAACGCCTGACCCAAGCCTCAACCTCACCAGCTTCATGGTGTCTAGCGTCGTAAATAGCTTCTGTGGGAATCTCAACACCATGGTTTGCATAAAGGATGTCCGGAAACATAACACCAAACCCAAAGTTGATCTTTCTGAGCAGCGCCGTTTCAACTATCCCTTCAAGTCTTTTTTGCAATGCTACCCGTGCAGACTTAGCCTGCATATAGGGGCCTTCAGATTTTCTATGCACCTCTCCATAGCGATTGGTATATTCCCAGACCCCACTATTGCAAGCGACTCTGCCGCCCTTGACTTCAAGGACAAGAATCCCCCGCTTTGACACAATGACAAAATCAGCTTCGCTCCACTGTTTGTATTCATGCTCTGGCAGATTTATAGAGTGCAGAGCAACACCGTCCGAACTGGATTTCCCCAGCACAGCAAAGATTTTTTTTTCTGCGTTGCTCTCAAAGCGATAGACATTCTCAGGCAGCAACCTCATAACACTTCCAACCCTTTACCAACAATCCAGCAATAAAATTAATCAAACTAATGCAGAGTGGCAATAGTGTTTCGCACTGTAACAGAAGCCGCTACAAAGATCCTCTAGCAGAACTACCAACATCCCGTAGGCAGGCTATCCGGTGTATCGATGACGTATATGCAATGACTAATCGCCGTGCTGGGAGTGTAAAAATGCTGTACAAGATGGGTGTATGCGGCGTGTATGTAATGTATTAGCAACATCTATTCTTGGAGATGGCAAAGCCTACGCTCAAGATAGCCTCAGGCGTAGTACAAATACTCAAGCAACACCGCGCACCTGTCCATATTTGTAGCACCGTGTGTGTCACCGTCCTTCTTGCCAACGATCCACACAAGGCCAAGTGAAATGCGGTTTTGGTGACCCCCCAGGGGTGCGTCTTGTGTGGAACCTTTAAGGCCACAAATGAGCGCAAGCGAATTTGGGGATTTGAAGGTGTCTGCCAGGTCGAAGAGCTGGCAACGTCATCAGTCAGGGACCCATCGAAGATGGGACACCAATCCTGCTCAGTTGAAATCCGAGACATGAGTTCTGCCACAATAAAGCATGTGCAATCGTTATGTGACGCCGAGCCAGGCTGAAATTGAGAGATTTTGGCATATTGGAAACCGGAACCAGCCTCTATGGTGAGAGGCCGCCGTTCACCCTCGTGCTGCCGGCTCATTTGTCCGGGCACACAATACCGAGCGTGAACTGGTAGTCGGCCAGTGGGCGCTTATCCCACACTTTGCCAAATCAGCGAAGCTGACATATCAGACGAATAACGCTCGTTCCGAAGAGTTAGCCAGCAGGGCAAGCTATCGCCAACCCTAGCAGCGCGGTCAGCGCTGTATTATCCCGGCGATGTCTTTCGACGAGCCTTGCTGGGAAACCGGCCGCAATGTGTGGTGGCAATTCCAGCGGCCAGACGGTGCCCCTTGGGGTCTGGCCGGTCTGTGGAATACCTGGACCGATCCGGCAACGGGCCCTTCATGCGACCAATTCTTGTTGGGCTAATGTAGAGTGACTTGACGCTCCTGATCTTACCTAGACCACAGCCCTCTATTGATGGACAAACCGTCAGCCGAACGTCTCAACTTCACGCTGCTGACAACGTACGGAATCGAGCAGGTCAAGAACAATCTCGGCGATCTGCCGCGCTAAAAACGGCGGCACAGCATTACCAACCTGCCAGTACTGCTCCGTTCGGTTTCCTTCAAAATAGTAATTATCCGGAAAAGTCTGCAGACGTGCCGCCTCCCTTACAGTCAGGCTCCGGCACTGAGAGGGATCGGGGTGAATATAGTAATGACCATCCTTCGCAATATGCGACACAATAGTGGTCGAAGGATCATCACTTCGCTGTACCCTGAATCGGTCTTTAAAGGGAATGTTCTCGTCAAATACGTTACCGTGCATAGGCAAAAGTCTGGGCGGAAAGTCATCCAGCCTAGGCGACCGCCCCGTTGCCTTCGCATAGCATGAAGCAAACAGGTATCGCCCCAAATCCAAGCGCATATGCTTACGAGTTTCATGCTGAAGCACCCCAGCCAGCCTCGGATCCTCCAGCCACGTACGTAAGGGACCGGCCATTTTGGAAAAATCCGGCTCGCCTGCAACAAATAGCCCACCAAAGGATTGATGATTCCAAGCCTCACCATACGCCCGGGTCATCCTCTCCTCAATATCCTGCCGATCAGGATGGCGCCACATTTTCAGACCCTGCTTTGCATCCTTCAAAGCTGACAGCCACAGCTCATGGGTATCATCTTCTCTTGAAAGCCTACTGCGCAATGGTGGCATGCCAATTAAAGCCTGGTCAACCGTAACTTTTGAGCTTGATGCTTTCAGTAAAAAACGCCCGTCCTCCTTCAGCAGGCTGGATCCGGCTTCGACTAGGTCAGAGCGAATACCAAAGAGGATGACACGATGCCTTGCCTGAGGTAGGCCATAAGTTTCGGACTCAATCAGGTAATCCAGAGGTGCCAAATCCGAGCCTTCGGTCACGAATGATCGAATTTGATAGTGATGACCATTTCCGGGATTACTCAAGTCTGAGAGTATCCGGTCAAATATGAGCGATCCATCAAGGCGTGAAGTCAGGATACCCTTGACATTCTCCATTACGAATATTGAGGGTCCAAAATCTCGCAAAATACGCAGATACTGTTCATATAACAGATGTCTTTTATCTTGTTCGAATTTTTTAGGGTCTCCCGACCGCATTCTGGACCGTCCGGCCATTGAATAGGCTTGGCATGGTGGCCCACCAATTAGCACCCATTCGGAAGAACGCTCCAAGGCGTGCTCAATCAGTCCGTCAATCTCTGCATCAGGCGTACCGCCCAGCTCCATGCAGTGTGCCTCTAGCGCGGCATTCCGGGCATTCTCAGGCACATCCGGATGTCCGAAGAGCTGATCACGCGAAATTTTTCCCGATACATAGTCGTAGTAGCAATCGGGAACATGCTTAGTGCGCAAAGCTCGATACAGTGCCCTCAAGGACAACGTGCGATGAGCAACAGCCTCCTTCTCTATGGACACCCGGACTTCGAACCTGCTTCTGCCATCCGCCCCCATAATTGAGGAGAACCCCTCACCCAACCCCCCTGGGCCTGCAAAAAGATCTATTACAGGTACGGGTTTGGGCTTCGTCATCTTTCTTCACTTTGCTAGGGGATATGGCTTCTGCCAGCTCTCAAGTATACCAGGCCAAGTTTGCTGGAAAAATCAAGACGCATTACCAATGCGGCAGTATATGATCAAAACCCATGTTTAGCGAAAAAACACAGTTTGTGTCAACCTGATACGATAACTGTTCAGCGACAATTAACTTGACCGGTTAGCGACAATTATCTT
>TARA_R110000851_G_scaffold9350_4_pt1 | contig 13601 bp, 27 predicted proteins | sample TARA_R110000851 | Tara Oceans TARA_R110000851 (sample SAMEA4397627) | marine metagenome | biome: Polar Biome; feature: [DCM] deep chlorophyll maximum layer (ENVO:01000326); material: water (ENVO:00002006), including particulate matter (ENVO:01000060) such as... | depth 17 m | reverse complement strand
CGTCTTCAACACCAACAGGTGCAGTTTGTGGTATCCATTCCCCGCTGATGAATTGTAAAATGTCTGTCTCTGACGGCGCTGACGTTGTTGTATCGACATCTGTCAGATCGTCTAGTGTAATTGATACTGCTGTTGTGTCTATTGGCACTCCGCCAACAGTTGAGCCGTCGCCGACATACAGCTTCTTAGTGTCTGTAGTATATACCGGCTCCCCTGCGACTGGCGTAAATGCCAGTCTTTCAGCGTCTGTGCCTCTTCTTAAGCGTAGTGCCATTGATTAACTCCTCGTTCGAATCTTATACTGTATTTATATCATTTCCGTTTCTTCATGAACCGATAAGTTCGATCTTGTATATCTTTTTTCACTTTTTCGGTATCAACTCGGAAATCAATATTCTCAATATAGTCTTCGTATTCTTCAAGGAAATTAGCAATCTCTTCTTGTATTAAAAACGCCTCTTCTTCTGTTTTTATATTATTATTGTCGATCCTTAGCTCGTACGTTTTACCGCCGCCAAGGGTCACGATAACAGCGTGAAGATACTCGACGGGCACAACATTAATGTCAACGTCGCCTAGTATCTCTGGCCATTTTTCGATATCGGAGTCAGGAAGCCGACCTGCCATTATAACTTCTCAGCAGTTTCTTCCGTTCCATCGCTTAAATCTTTAGCTATGTCACGTAGGCGTTTAGCCTCTTTGAACATAGCGTCAGCTTGTGAGCGATATGATCTTGCTAAGTCTTCGTCTGATAATACAGCTTCGCCTTCAACAACTACTGCTTCGTTAACAGGTTCCATAGACACAGGACGAGTAGCTACGGGTGCAGCGGCTTGCGTTTCTGGTATAATTTCTTCTGTAACTGTTCCGGGTAGTGCGTCTGTATAAGCACCTGCTGCTTCTGCTGCGGATTGCTTTGGTGCAGCGGCTTCTGGCTTTAACTTAACCTTCTCAGCGCCTATTGCAAGATCTGCCACCGACACACCTTTCTGATCAGCAATCAAGCGGTTAAGCTCGTCAAGGCCAATAAGTGTTTGATTGTTAGGTGTCATTTCTACCATAACCGAAGGAACTTTAGTAAGCTTGCCTTCTTTATGGAATGCGTTTAGCATTATACGACCATCTGGCAATCTTGCGCGTCCCATTGCTTCTGCAAATTCGTAAGCATTCTGGCCAGCGTTTGATTGTAATACAGTCATCATTGTATCATGATATTCTGCCATTAGGCTTTCTGTTTGTACAACTAAACAGTTATCTGGATCACCTGGTATAACTCTGTAAGCTACTGCTACTTTACGACGATTCTGTTTCATTCTTCCGATATGCTTCATTCGGTTGCTGCTCCTTGTGCTTGCTGCTCTGCAATTGTAGTTAGAAACGTGTCAAGCTTATTATAAGCTTTGCCTACGCCTTCTAGTTCGTTTGCCTTAAAGGCGCCTCTTGAGGTAGCAACATCAATAATTTGCTTTAATGTAGCAAGGTCTTGAATTGTTAGGTCTGGTGCAGCTTCTGCATTGTCACTTTGAGTTGGCGCGTCAACTGGCGCTTCTGCTTTTTTGGTTTTTTCTGTCATATTGTAGCCTCCTGAGCTATTTTTAATGTACGTACTTATTTACCATTACGGCAAATGAGGGGAGGCTATCATGAACAAACTCATTTCGGTGGGTTTTTCGAATCCAATAGTTAGTACTCTTTCTAACTTGTTTACATCGTTGAGGTGGACATTATGGCCAATGTAAAATCGTCCTTTAAGATTGTCAATGATCCAACTTTCACTATCCATAAAAGTGCGTACAGGAGCAGGACTAAGTGGTATGTTAACAACGTCGAAATGAGGCGGCAATGAATATGCGCGCCTCATTTCAAAGTAGTCTAGCGGACTAGGATTGCGCAGTTTCATCTACGCTTTCTTTTTCTTCGCATCGTAGTGTGCAGTAACACCAAACGGTGCCTTAAGTTCTTTATCGTGATTGCCGTGAATAATAAACACAGTGTCACAAAAAACAGCATCACCCCAGCTACCCCAAGGATACCCATCTGTAAACATAATAAACTTCTTAGGATTATGACCTTGACGTTTCATATATTCCCAGTTACACATAAACTCAGTGCCGCCGCCGCCCGCTTGCTGATAGCTTGCAATACGTCTGCCGTTCTCGCTGGTGAACATTTGTTCGTTGTGTACCGATGTATCAAAGCACCATACACGAATCTTGTATGCAGGAAACTCTTCTGTAATGCCTTTAATTTCTGATAAAAAGTCTCTTATCTGTTCGTCACCAATAGAACCCGATGTGTCGATAGCTACACATAAGTCAACTTCGTCTAGTACATTCATACCAGGCAATATAGCCGATAAGTGCCAGCCTTTGCGGTTCATACGCTGAAAGGTAAAGTCTGACTTAATAGTACTTTGTATCTGCTGACGTATAAGCGATCGCCAAGTAATCTTAGAACGACGTAAGCTTTTAATCATGTTGCGAACAGCATCAGGAGTTTTGTTGTTACCTGCCTGTTGTGCTGACGATATCATGTTAGTCTTAATCTCGTCACGTATCTTACGTAACTCTTCTTGACTATAACTAGGACGCTTGCCGTCTTTGTCTTCTTCGCCCCAGTCAACATGGTCATCTAACATTTGTCCAAGTTGATCAAGCTCATCTTGATCATGCTTTTCAAATATGATCTCGTAAATCTCTTCAGCGCTCTTACCGTCAAATTGCGAGCGATCTTTAAAGATTTTAATCTGGTCAACTTCTGTACCAATCTGATCTTTTTCAAGCAAGCCGTTAACCGCGTAGTCACATGCAATGTTAAAGATGCTAGGAATACGACCACCGCGGCGTGTAAGATGCTCGAATATACAGTGATAAATTTCGTGCCCTAATACCCACTCAACTTGCTTAGTGGTTAGTTCAGAAAAGAATTCGATATTGTAGTAAAGGTTACGACCGTCAGTTGCTGCTGTCTGACACCAGTCTGACCCATCCATCAACTTCATGCGTGTAGCCATGTTACCAAAGAACGGCTGTCGTAATAATAACCCAATGCGCGCAACACGTAACTTTTTAATTACTGCTGGCTCCATTGCTTTTAAGTCAGCTTCTGATAGATCTGGATTTGGCTTCCAACCTTTAAAATCACTCATTTGTTTCTCCTAAAAAAAGAACGGAGCCCGTAGACTCCTAAAAATATTATCGACCGTTTGCGTCTTTAATTAGCTCGCCAAATCTATTATGGAACTCTTCAAACGCGGGCGATTCGTCTGCATCTGCTTGTAAGCCGTATTTTGTAACAGCTACCTTAACGCCCATGACAACCATTTCAACTTCAAAGTTGTCAAGCATAAAGCGCACAAAGTAATCAAACTTTGTATTAAACTCTTTTTCGTCTTCTTTCTCAAAAGAGTCTTTAAGCTCGTAACACATAGATAGTGTTAACGCGTACATTGCACTGACCTTATCAGTTTTAAGCTCAGTAACTCGGCCTGTAAGTACGTCAATCGGCTTAGGCAAATCTGCGTGATGCTCACGGAACCCGTTAAACTTTAATGCTAGGCCGGTACCGACACAGCCTGCAACTAAGTCTGTAGTAAGTGACTCGTCGCCGTCATGTCCGTATAATACTTGCGATACAAATGACCATGAACGCGGTGTAGCAAATGCTGAGCCTGATTCTTCTGGGTCAAAATCATATAAGTCATCTTTATTTGACTCAAGATATGCAAGTGCATCAGGATGTATTTGATTCTGAATACCCCAGTTTAGGAAGTCATCAAAGTTGTGTTCCATTTCAATGTGCAAGAAGCGGTTGGCTAACGGGGATGGCATACGGTAAGTAACACCGCGATCGCTTTCTCTGTTACCTGCTGCAATAATGTAAACGTTATCTGGTAACGTGTAAGTACCAACCTTACGATTAAGCACTAGCTGATAAGCTGCTGCCTGTGTAGACGGTGCCGCAGACGGCATCTCATCTAAGAACAAGAAGATCGCTTCATGCTTTTCTGATTCTAGTATGCTAGGTAATTCTGCAGGCGGCGCCCACTTCATTGTTTTGTCGTCACCGTCAAAGTAAGGAATGCCTTTAATGTCAGTAGGGTCCCATAATGCAAGGCGCACGTCAATTAAGTGACCTTTATGTTTCTTTGCTAGTTGGGCAACGATATCAGATTTGCCAATGCCTGGAGGGCCCCATAAAAAGACTGGGCGTTGTAATTTGTAAGTGCGCTCTAGTGCAGTAATAGCACGCTGTGGGCCCATTTTACGTGTAATGTCAGCTACGTCGTTGCTCATATGTAAATACCTTTGTAAAGTTAAAATGTTTAGTTAGTTAAGTAAGTAAGTAAACATTATAACAGGTTATTTGCTTATGTCAACCTCTCTTTTTGACTTTTTCATAGCTTCTGCTAATCCGTACTTTCTTATGTCCCCGGAGAACAAAGATAGGGCTACTGCGACACGGTCAGCAGTAACATATATAGAATTAGTTGTAATATAGTAAGGGCAATTAATTAGTTGATCTAAAAAGATAAGAGTTTGAGCAGTTATCTTCATTTCTTTGGGAAATAAGATCTCGTACGACTCTAGTTCTACCGTATGTATCATCTCAAAGCCTTCTTCAGTCAACCGAAGCCCCGCAGTAGACTTTTTGCGAATATTCTGCCACCAAGCAGTCTTGTACTCTTTTACATTTGAGTCAGTAAGCGGTATCTCTAGCGCCCTTAAAAATACATTGGTGTAGAAGTCAATATTCATAGTGGTACAATTTTGCCTGTGGTAAGTCGATAAACTTGAAACGCGCTGCTGTTATATACTTCGTTTAACTTCTTTGCTAGATTCTTAGCGTGTCCGGGATTCGAAAAGCTAACTTTTTTGTACTTTGGGCCAGGATAACTGGTTAATAGATTTGATGACTTGAGATTAAACGGAACTCCTTGATAGAAAACAGCCCAGATAGCCTCTGCTTCTAGGACTTGTTCTAGTTTGTATGCCTTCTTATTAGCGTGCTCGAGTAATACTGTTGGTTTGGGTCGTGCCATTGTGCGTGTTCCTTTTTAATAAACTACGCACATATTTATCTCTTACCAACTGTCTTTTTTGCCGCCTATCTCGATATTAATAACTTCGTCCTTGCCTTGGCCTGCTTCTAGAACTAGTCGTTCTAGATCACCTTCCAACCGAGCCATGACCATGCCGATTGTTAGCGCAAGTGTTCTAGCTTCTTGTATGTCTAGTTTAACATCGCGTGCTCTTCCTGTATCAGCCGCCTTTACTCTTTGCAAAAATTGCTCTAGCGGCCTAGTGTTTAACGGTTCTCTAACATTATTCAAAACAGATGTCCCAGTTGCTTGTTATAAATTGATCGTCAATCTCTGCATATCGTTGAGAAAGCAAAGTTTTAGCTGTCTCAACAGGATCTTCGTCATCTTCAATAGTGTAATGGAATTGAGGACAAACCTGACCAGAATATCTATCAACAAACGTCTTATAAAAATTTACATTCTCGCAATAATACCCAGCGTTATCTTTTGCTTTTGTTACACTGTAATCTATGTTTAAAGGCTCTTTTGACATTTTTTAAACTCTACGTTATTAGCCTTTAGTGAAGCCTTCATATCGTCTTCTAGCTTATAAGGGCCTTTAAATTCGTTCTCGTCTAGTGTCATTAGCTTAGGACAGAACGATCGTAACCAGCCTTTCTTAAACTTAATAATATAGTAGCCCGCACAATAAAAACTCTTGCTTTTTTTGCTTTTAGTGAACAACGGCAACTTGCGTCTAATATCAAACATAGAAGTGATCGGAATAGAACTTGTAGCAAAGCCGTAAGCTTCGGCACCGCCTACTACCTTAGACTCTTCTAGCTCCTTGCTTGTAAAAACAATTTTACCGAGTTTCTTTTTCATTGCTATTTCTGTATTAAAAATACGTGTACCTTTATTACTCTGATACATGAACCGATCTTCTTCGTCCTTAGACAAAGTACCTACACGTTCTTCACCTTGCTCGACTATCCAGAATTTTCCTTCAAGTAATGTTTTTGCCTTAAGACTCATTTTTATACCTCGCGCTGTATTGTTCATTGTATGTGTGTATTTGCTCAGTGACACGTCTAATGTCCCACTTTGCACAAAACTTCATTAAGCGAATACCAACTTGACTAATGTTCTTAGGGTCGGCAGTTGCTTCTACTATTGTTTCTTTAATTATCTCTTTAACATCATCAGGCTGTGCTGTAAGATCACATAGCGTAACATTGCGTTCGTAGTCTTCTTTAACGCGATGTTCGGCGCCTGTATGATCAACCCAACGTTGTAGCATCATGTTATTCCAATCATACCCTTTAGAAGTACGATCAGCATACGCTTCTAATAAGCCAATCTTTTTCTTAGTGCCTTTTTTACGCACTCCTGGATATGCACTAAACACGTTGTCACTTGTATCCCCACGCATACACTTTTCAAACAATAGCCACTCTGGATCTGGAGCAGGCTTTTCTTCGCCAGTCTTCTTCTCAACAATAGGGTAGCCTTTGTCATCAAAATATCCACTTATCTTAGTAGTTGTTTGAGACACACCGTTATACTGTGTTACGTTTTTGCTAACAAGCTGTGCAAAGTCGCCGTCTGTAGAAATAATAACATGCTTCTCGTCAGGATGATGTTGTACCCATCCTGCAATTAAATCATCTGCTTCAAGACGCTTGTGCTGTAATACAGTACAGTTAGTCTTTTCATTAAGATAGTTTTTAAACTCGTCAAAGATCTCCCAGAACAATTCTTCTTCTTCCATCTGCCGCGGAGTCATTGCATCACGCCCTTCTTTGCGATTGCGCTTATACGGCTCGTAAAAGTCTTTACGCCATGATCGTCCTTCTAAACAGAACACAACATGTGATCCGTCAAAGTCACGCCAGGCCTTTCTTACTGCATTAAACGTAATAAGCAAGCACATTCCTATCTGTGTGTCTAAATCGCCTCTTACAACGTGTCTTGCACGAAAGAACAGGTTTGCTGTGTCTACTATAATATATGTCATTATTTGATCTCAAAGAGTTGGTTAACAATGTTGTCCGGCACACATGCTCTGTTTGATGCAAAAGACATATCTTTAATGTTGCCTGCCGGACTCCTACCGAGTATTAGTTCGTGTGCTGAAATTAGGTTGTTTTCTGCACGTTCTAAATCGTATGACGGATTGTCTAAAACTGTAAACGCATAGTTAGTCGCGTCGTATATTGTAATTGTAACGTCATTCTTTCTACAAGTAGGAAACTTATCTGCCACAAGGCACCCCATATCAGCGCCAGCGCTAGATGTGTGGCAACCGCCTACCCAACCTAAGATGTGTCCAGCTTGTCGATAAACTCGCTCTCCATACATTGATGGCCTTAATGACGATTTCCTTGGCCCGCTTGATGAACCAAACTTCATAACAACTGTCTTATACGCAAACGAATAAAGGTACGCTCCGGATATTTTGTGTTTACGGAAAAAGTTAACAACGTCTATAGGCTGTCCGCATTTTCGTAAACTTATTGCATGTCTTGGAAGACTATTAATCTCTGTCGTGTTCATGAAACCTCGCTTTTGCCGTCGCCTTTACTTTTTATTTTAATATGACCCGAATCACGTGTCGGGTCCATGCCGTCTTCATCTAACATTTGCATTATAAGTGAACGATACCACTTGTCGACAATCTCTTCTTGATTGTTGCCCATGTAACCGTGATCAAGTAGTTGCTCAATAAACGGTTCATTCCAGTCTAACTCAAAAAATCCATTACGAACGTTGTCTGAATTAACCTGTGTGTCTAGTACAGCAACCCATGGCTCTTTCGCTTCAGTAGCAATACGCTTTTCTTCTGCTAAATGATCGCGTCTAATCTGCTCCGGAGTACGAAACGCAATACGCTCTTCTTCAGCAACTCGCGCCGCTTCTTCTTTTTTAATAGCTAATTTATCAGCAGCTATCTTTTCAACACGCTTCTTTTCTTCGTTAATTTCTTCAAGCTTTACGTCTGTGTAAAGCCCCATCTTAGCTAATAAATTGTCCCATGCACTCATATTATGTTCCCCAGTGAGTTACTAAAGCGTAACCTGCTTGCTTAATTTTATTTTCGTAGTGTAAAGTTTTTTCGTACAGGTCGTTCATTTTTACTCCTAATATTGGATGCTGAAATTCTGGATCGTAAGTTTCTGGACACCCGTGCCAAAATCTTCCGTGATAAAGATATACTGTATTAGTATCTTCGTCGTAGCCGTCTACAGTGTAGTACACATCCTCTAAGAATATTTGTCTACCTATAACGCCTAAACTATCAAGCCACTCAGTTTCGGCTTTGCTTACACTTGCTGAATTACCCCAATGTTCTTTAAAGTTTTTTATAGCATTTAATCTTCTAGGTTCTTTGTTAGCCTCTTTAGCGCAATTTGGACACGCTTCGTTAACTACGCCTACACCAACTAAGCTTCTAGTCCATTGACTAAACTCGCCGTGTGTTCTACATTCTACTACTATCTTAGTAGTCTTGCCGTCAAATCTAGCGTTATCGAGTATATAATAATCTTCGCCCCACCTTTCTTTAATTTCGTCAATTCGTACTGCTAGTGACTTCTTTAGTGTGGGTGTTCGATTTTCGTGATACCCTGTGTTGCAGCAATGCTTTCTCTTAAGTAACTGCCAACCGAGTTGCTCAAAAGTGCCGTGTTTACATTTATACTGATATTTTGAGTCAACGCCTGTGTACTCGTCTGTAAGCACTTTTATGTCAGTATTAGTATCTTTAATTTTTTGCAAAAATTCTTCTTTACTAAACTTCGTTGTCGGATTTGTCATTGTAGTTCCCCATTTATTACTAAAAAGTATTTATCTTTTTGGCAATAAATGGGAAAGTTTACGAACCCCACCTGTTCCCGAACAAATCTATATGGAGACGCGGAGTGAATCTCCAACCTTGCTCCATACACACCTTTGCTACTTCTTGTACGTTAAGATCATATTCTTCAGACCTGCCGCCCAACGGCATACAATAAACCGGGCACTCAACACCTGCTTTGCGATATTCAATAACAGCTTTGTTAACTTCTTCAATATCATCGCGATCAGCAACCACGAATTTAAGATAAAGCTCGCTGTTAGGAATAGAAGAATACTCACTAGCAATGCTAGGTTTGATAGCATCTTCCCAAGACTCTCCTGAAACAGACAGTTTAGGACTGCAACTCCACGTAATATGGAATCTTTCTTGCTTTTGTAGATACTCTTTAAATCCTGCGTGTAAAGATTGTGTAGTGTTTGTTTCAAACGTAACATTTTTTAAGTCACTCATGTCTGGATGTTCAAGCAGCTCTTCGTAAAATCTCTGCCAGCCAAGCAACGGTTCGCCGCCTGTAAAAATTAAATGAATGTCTTGTCCGTTATCTGTAGTCCACTTGCCTTCTGGAGTAAGACTTAACAAATGCTCTACTACTTCATCTACTTCCTTGTTCATCATAAACTTTTTAAACTCAGGATAGATGCTTGCGTAAGTATCGCATCCTGTATGTATAATAGGCAAGTCTTCAAATGTTTCCGTAGTAGCAACTATGTTAGATGCAAGCAAGCCCGCTACTTCTGCATTGTGCTTTATACCGTGCTTAAACTTTTCTGCTCTACTTGGCTCGCCTTTCTTAAGACCAAACGACATGCATCTGAAATTACAACCAAAGGTACGTAAGAATACACTAGGCACGCCTACAAACTTACCTTCGCCTTGTAAGCTATAAAATGCTTCGCTATATCTTAGCTTCATTCACACGCTCCTTCTTTTAAGTATTCTGGCTTAACCATTTCGCACACCGCGTCTTTAGTTGCACTGTCATAGTACCAATAGTTATTCCATATGCGCTTTACAAAGTAGCTGCCAATGCTAAGGGCAATCACTAATACGGTTCCTACAATATACGGTAAGTACTTCATCATCGTGGCGCAAACTCTTGTTGTAGTTTAATGTTATCAAAGAATTCTTTCTTTGTACTATTGTCTTCTTTAAAAGCGCCTTTTAGTACAGTTGTTTGCGTAAGACTGCTATGTGCCATGATGCCTCTATTTTCGCAACATCCGTGGGTCGCCTGTATATAAACACCAACGTTGTTACTGCCAGTAGCACTCATTATTGCACCTGCAATATCATTAGCAAGCTCTTCTTGTAACGTACCGCGTCTAGCACACCATTGTGCTAATCTTGTGTACTTGCTTAATCCAATAAGCTTTTCAGCAGCAATAATGCCAATGTATGCAATGCCTGTAACAGGCTGATGATGATGCGAACACATAGACTTCAATTCGCTTCTAACAACAAGCATGCCTTCGTAAGCATTCTCGCCGGTATTAGGAAAAGCTGTAGCTCCTGGCATTTCGTAGTAACGTCCGCGCATAAGTTCGTTAACGTACATCTTTGCTAGTCGTCGTCCGGTCTCCATACTATTAGGATCAGTATAACGATCAATTACTAGCGAATCAAGCACATCTTCGAACTTAACAGTAAGCTCGTTGATAAGCATCTCAAGATCGCCTTCTTGAATATGCTTGCTGATGTTGTCGCCTGCCCAATATTTGTCGCCGGCATCGATTATTCTTTGTTTAATTGTTTGTGATATCATTACTATTCCTGTTGTAGTTAGTGTTAGTATACAGTCTATTTAGGTGATTGTCAATCATTTCTTTTTCCATACTGGCTTCAAGCCACTCAAGTATTTGGTCATTACGGTTGATATATACTGGCATAGGTATTTCCATACAAAGATTTACCATATTATCTGTTTGCCAAATAGCTTTCTTAATCATTATATTTCTTCTATTCTTTTAATCGCCAATTCCAATAAATAACCTAAAGATATATTGCCCTCTACATCCGCCTCGTCTCTTGCGGCTTCTAGCGCTTCTATTAACCCTTTGTCATTCATATTCATTCTTTAACAAGCGCCTCCATTGTTTCAAATTGTTCTTTGGCTGTCTTAAGTTTATCTCTAGCCTTTTGTAGCTCAGGATACTTTGCGCACATTTCGTCAAGCTGCTGTTCTTCAATCATTTTCATGGACACCCACGCAAGCAGATGAGAAAGCGTTCTACCGTGATACATTATATTCCCAGTAGTTACATCATTAAGCATACTAGGATACGGCTCTATCATCTGAAGGATGTCTGATTCTTCGATATTAATATACAGTGGTCTCATTCTTGTACAAGCCTCTTCATAGTTTCAAATTGTTCTCTAGCCTTCTTCAGTGCAGGATATTTCTCACACATCTCGTCTAGCTTCTTATCCTCATCCATCTTGTTGCCAGCCCACTCAAGTATTTCATCATTCCGACTTGAGACTGTACTGTGGTCGCCGACAGTACCGTAACTGATGGGGTGTATTCCGTCAGCAGTAGTGCTAATAACAGCGTTAGTATGGCCTGTTGGATGTGTTGCAGTCAACTTACTATCGCGCGACCCCCGATTTAACATCTTATATCCGTCATCATCATTTTCCATAAGTTTATCCTCTTTATCTTTCAGTGCATTTAACCAATTAAGTATCTTTATTCTCCTTGCAGCAGGATTGTAAATGTCGTCGTACGTAATCGTCCAGCCTGAGTTTAGCTTTCTCATTCGCCCGATGATTGTTGTTTTTTCAATAGTAGCGGTTCTGTTTTTTGATATACAGAACACATGGGTAGCACTAGTCATTATGTCTTTTCCTGATCCATCCATTTGCCTAACCACTTGATTATTTCTTGGTTGCTTCTGACAACATGGCCACCGCCCCAGCTGAAAGTTGTCCAGTCGGCGCCGTTAACACGATATTGCATTATGATACTATCGCCTGTTGCGCCGCCTTTAAGAGAAGGGTCTATCGATATTTCCATTTGTCTAACCACTCAATTATAGTTGAATAATATTATTGCCGCATTCAACTGTTTTAGTTATTGGATTGTAAATAATATCTGGCAATGCTGGATATTTGCATAAGTCACTACTCCAGAATAACGTATGAAAATCAGCTAACGGTTGAATCATACTAGCGTACCTATCACTCCAGTACAAGCGGTTTGTTTGGCGTCTAGCAACATCACTAATGTCCATAAGAAACATTGACGAATCAATACGGGTAGAACCCCAGCTAGATGTTCCCATGCCAGAAACAAATTGTAAATCCCTTGTAGGGAATGCCTTAGCCCATAATACAAACGCTTTCATACCTTCTTCAATGAGAATAGCATCAAATTGCCTAATGTAATCTTCTTCTAGTTTTTCTAGCGTGTTTATCATATGTTGAAGTTGTTTCATGTCTCTTCCTGCTCCTTCCACTTAGTTAACCAATCAATTATTTGGCCTTTAGTCTTAGGCCCAACAATCCACTTCGCCTCGTATGACCAACTCGCTATAAGCTGTCTTCTTGGAGCAACAACTGCCTCCCAATCTATTTTTGTCTCAGGCTCTTCTTTCATCTTCTTCCTTCCACTTAGCTAACCAATCAATTATTTGGCCTTTAGTCTTAGGCCGCCCAAGCAGTATTTCGGCAGTACACCACTGTATTGCTTGGAAAGCAGGCTTACGATTTACTGCTATGTGCGTTACGCTCATCACGTTCCTTCCACTCTTCTAGCCAATTAATTACTTCGTCCCAGTTATCAGACTTAATCCATCCAGTGCCGTCGTATATTTGTAGAATATCTTTCTCAGAATTAAATCTTAAAGTACCTGCTACGTTGCCGGCACTAACAACGCATAACTCGCCGCCGATTATTCCCACGGAAAGCAAATCCAAACATCTTCTTTAGATTTGTCTACTGTTCTCCAATGATAACTAACGTGGCCAAACTCGCTTGATAAGTTTTCTGTAACAACAGCAAATTTAATTTTACTTTCCCAGTCTTCTAACATAGGTGTAACTAGATCGTTCTTAATCCATTCAAACGTTGCGCCAGTATCATTAATATCATCAATAACAAGAATTGTCTTACCGTCTGTTATAATCTCATCTTGTAACCCTGCTTCTGAAACCTGGTAATCGTGATCACGTAAGTTAACGTGAAGCATACGACACGGAATGCCAAGCATGTTAGAAAGTATAACTGCTGGCACTGCACCGCCACGCGAGACCCCGCAGATGTAATCCGGAACATAATTGTCCTTGATCATTTGTGTAGCAATTGTTAGGCATGCAATTTTAATATCCTGCCAGTCGTAATATTGTTTTTTCATTTTGTGCCTCTTAGTTTATCATTCTTTTTTAATTTTCTATTCTCTTTCCACTCTCTAAACTCGTCAACTATCCCACCAAACCAAACGTAACACAAAAAGTTTTTGTAGACGGTTAAGTACCAAGGCAACTCTTTGTCAGTAAAACATAGCATAGAAAAGTGATGATATGGTATATTGCTTATACGCTTCAGTTTTCGTTTAATCTTTTTCATTTTGGATCTCGTATATATGGCGGCGTAACATTAGCGACATTGTCGCTAATGTTTAGTTAAAAGATTTAAGTAGATCTGTTATTGATAACGCCGTAAAGCTTGTGGCCTTCAAAAAATTCTTGTAAGCGTCCTGCTTGTAATGCCATAGCAGGCAT
>TARA_R110000851_G_scaffold198669_1_pt1 | contig 13618 bp, 6 predicted proteins | sample TARA_R110000851 | Tara Oceans TARA_R110000851 (sample SAMEA4397627) | marine metagenome | biome: Polar Biome; feature: [DCM] deep chlorophyll maximum layer (ENVO:01000326); material: water (ENVO:00002006), including particulate matter (ENVO:01000060) such as... | depth 17 m | reverse complement strand
TACACCCCATACAATATTATTTTCACGCATAAAGTCTACGAGATACACCATATATTGTAGCAAAGGCTTCATACCTCTACCTTCAAACTCTGCAAGTTCTTCTGCACATCTTGCTGTTTCTTCTTGCGTAGTACATTTTGTTAAAATATAGTTGTGTACGTTTAGTTTCTTATATTCATCAGGCATAAACCATTCCGACTGTAATGCATTATCAAAGTCTTTTTGATCTACGTCTAATGGTATATATTGTGTAAGTGTAGGAAGACCTTGTTCCTGCATAGCAGTATTAAACTGATCAACATCATCACCAGGATCACATAGAACTACGTGACACTTTTCAATATGACCAGTATAAATCATATCAATAAGATCTTTATTTGTAAATCGTGGAATTCCTAGGTGATCTGTTTTCATAAGCATACATATAGTTTAACTGATGTTTATCAGTTTGTCAAGTCCTGATTCAGGATTTTCCATATCTTTTTGCATTGATTTAGCTCGTCTACCACGAGCTTCTTCAATATACATATCAAGGATGGCAGATATTTGTTGGTGAACTTGAGGATTTGAAGTCATAAAGTATTTGCGTTGCAAGTCTACTATCTTCAATTCGAGATCAGCAGTGCTTATATTATCAAAACTATCAACTAACGGGTTAAACATGTGTTATAGCAAGTTTGTTACAAACTGGCCTTTATACTCTCCGTAGATACTTGATCCTGCATCGTATGACCAAAAATCAAATATATATGGTTGAGTAGCACTATCTACAGTAGTTGGATTTGTAAATCCTGCTGGAACTCTAAAAGTACTTCCTAATGCCGTAAACGTAACAGTGTGACCACCGCCACTACCGATTAAGTGTACAGACATCTTTCCAAGTTTACCACTTGCAGGCCAATCAGTTAATGTTAAAGTAACGTTAGCACTAATTGCAAACGTTTGATAGTGTCCGTTTGAAAAACTAACGTTTGTATTGCCGCTTAATGTTCCGCCGTTATAGAACGCTTCAGTTTGCTGAAGTATGTTTCCAGCTATTTGATTATTACCTGAAAACGTATTTGCGGCATTTAATACTGCACTCGTTGTTTGTAGTGTTGTTATCTCAGTATTAGCAGTTGCTAGTCCTGTTTTGATAAGTGTAAAGTTATCTCTAAAACCCTGACTATCGTTGTCCTGGCCGGCTACAGGATATGCGCCGTTAATGGTTGATGATATAATGTTGCTTGCCATTTTCTACCTCTCGTTAATGTTATTTATCGTCGTTATGCATTGTAGTTGTAATTTGCGAACAGTACATATTGCTCATTACTATCTCCAGTAGTACTATCAACAATATATCGATCAACTTCTACATCTAATGTTTTAAAATCAAAATTACTGTTTTTAACATTTGTCAGTATTTCTGCACTTTTACCCGGCTTACAATAACATAATGGTATCGCTAGTGTAAATCCTGATTCTTGAGTTCCTGCACTTTGCGGAGTTCGCATCCATAACGGTAAAAATCCGTATGCAGTTACACCTGTTGTTTCTAAGCTCTCTCTCATATTAGTAATGTTACTAATGTGTCTAATTTCATCCCCACCAGATACTAATATAGCATCACTGTCTGATAAAGGAATATTTGTACGTTCGCCTTGATTAAAGTTCTGACTATCTGTTTCGGCTATTGCTGTTAGTAAACTACTTTGATCACTACTTATTACATAATCGCCTACTGCTAGGGTCATATCATTAGTAGGGAAGTAATACTGTTTATCGCTTTCATCAACTCCTGAAGTTATATAGTTTGGAACATACCCACTTACTCCTAAATCGTTATCTTGATATATTGCTCTTAAATTTGTTTTTGAAGGTTTAGTAAGTATAGGTAAAATATGTGTTGTATATAACGCATGACCTAATGGATTTGCACCTGCCGCCGCGATACCTTCTGGTGTACGCATATTGTCGTGCCATTCAGGTTGTAGCGAACCTCCTGTTACAAATTCTGTGATGTAATTCCATTCACCTAATACTAACAAGTACAAGTATTCACGCATTAATAATGCTCTAAAATCTGCATCGGTTCCAGGAAACGTGCCGCTATATCCAGATAGATCAAACATATTATTGTTTATTGCTTCTACCATTGCATTATATAAAGCACTAGTTTGATTCTGTTGATTTAGTGCATCATTTTCTGATAGCCCATAGACTGTAATAGTATGAATTAAATGTTCTAGTACTTCTAGTATAGCACTATTGCCATCTAAACTTTCATTTACGTGTTCCCAAATATAATCTACTGATTGGTAGTTATACATAAATTTAGTCAATCCTTCATAAGATAATCCTGCATTATCTGCTGTAATGCTCGGAGTATAACTACTAGGACCTTGCCATCCTATTCTTTGTGCTGTTTTGTTTTCTTTCATTCTATTAACAACAACCATTTGTTTAGTAGGGTTAGTACTACCACCATATGTAGGATCTATTAGAAGTGTTACTGTTTGTGCTACTTTTAAAATAAACTCATTGCTGTTTGCTCTAGCACCGCCTATAGCAGGAGTACCAACTAGTTTAATGCCATATACGTCAAGGAATCTATTATATGGTCTAAATTTACTACTACCAATTAGAGGATCTTTATTAAATACTTCGTCTCCGCCCTTGAGTGTGATCATTCCGGTATTAGTATGTTCTCTATCATTAGTGTCCCAGATATTTACTCTATCAACAGTTACATTATTAGATCCTTTAATTGTAAAATTCTTTGCCGTTTTACCTTTAGTAGGTTCTGCTGGATCAATTACTTCAGCATATACAACTTCGTATACTGTATTATTTGTACCTGGTGTTTTAGCAAGAGCAGTTTTTACAGCACCAACTTTAAATCTTCTTTTCTTATGATATTTTTGACTATTTGCAAAATAAGTATCTAATGTCTTAGTTTCTAATCCTGCATATGCTAGTATCTTAACTTCTTTCTGTAATCCAAATTCAGAATCGTTTGGACGGTATATTGCATTTGCTGGAAATACATTAGGATTACTTATAAGTCCTCTAAATGATGCACGAAGTGTTTGATCCATAAAAGGCTTCATGTATAGATTACTATATAGTAAGTCGTTCTCATCTAATACATTAATTGTAAATTGTTTAGTTACTGCACTATAGCCAAATCTATCTTTAGCTTCTACAGTAAATGTATAGGATCTATCAACAGTTGTTTCACCGCCATCAATTAAAAATATTCCATTATCAAATATAGTTAGTCCGTTTATAACAGTAGGTGTAGTTACACCAAATTGTTGTACTTTACCTGTTACTTCTCCGTCGTACTGTAAGGATAGTCCTGGAGGTAACCTTCCTGCTGTCTTAGTATATATTAATGGAGCATCTGTAACACTACTAGTAGCTTCTACTCTAAATACACTTGTAAAGTTTGCATTAATAGTTCCTAATGTTTTTGCACTAGTAAACACAATAGTTGAATCAACTTTACCTAATATTTTAACTGTAAATGTTTTGTCTTTAGAAGAACGTACTACTTGAGCATCAATTAAGTTAGCTGTTACTGTAAATTTATATTCTTTAGTTACTGATGGTTGATAAGGTATACGTCCTGCTACTTCGCCTGTCGAAGCATCTAATGTCATGCCTGGAGGTAATATACTGGCACTAGTATCTGGGTTAGTAGATTTTAGTACAAACTGTGTAACTCCTTGTTGCAGGTTATTTTTTAATACATCAAGGAATATCGTAATATAATTATCAGCTCGTCTATATCCTATATCACTATTTGTTAACCATACTGGAGTTCTAAGATATGTGTTATCAGAAGTAAACACACCAGTGCCTACTTGCATCAATACGTTGTCTGCTCTTAAGAAATCATCACCTACTACATATATAGTAAATTGTCTTTTAACAACAGTGTCTCCGTCATTTGCACTTACAGCAAATTGATAAAATCTATTAAGTTTCTTTGGTGCTTTAAATACTGCATTTGGAAAAAATTCACCATTGTAATAGTAAGAACTAACACTAGTAAAATCAAATGCATATCCGTCATAGTTATTTGTATCGTATGCACCTTTTCCTGCGCCGGTATCTAAAGCCAGCAACGGGTCAACTACTCCTGATATTAATCCAGTTGAGTTCATTGTAATTCCTGAAGGAAGTTCACCGTCGCCCTTGTCAATATAATATTCTAAAGTTTGACCTGCTGGTAGATCTAAATCAGTTGCTTGTAGCTGGAAATGTATAATCTCGTTATCTAATATAAAGTAACGTTTATTTTCTGCCCCAACTGACAAATTTCCTGTAGGTGTATTCCACACAGGTTCGTCAGCACCTTCGATTACAATTTTAAAAGTTCTATCTTCTATACTTGTATCTGTACCGGTTGCTCTTATTACAAATGTATTTGTAATAGTTCTAGGAACAGGATTAGGTGTTCCTACAATTTGGTTAGCTTTTAAACGCATACCATTTGGTAATTCACCTGATATTACTTTGGTTGTTACAACGTACCCCGAACTAAGTGGGAGGTTTACAATCGTAGTTACCTCTTCTTGTAGCGTAGCTATTGTTACACCTGATAGTTTAGTCCAAAAGTTGCTCATTTTTATATTGATCCAAGGTTTGTAGAACCAATTGAATTAGTAATAGTACCATAATCAATATCTACTACATATTGTAAATAATCTCTATGACTATTATGTCCTTGTGCTACTGCTCCAAAATCAAAATTATTTTCAAAAGAAGTACTTCCGGTGTCATTATTAATTGTAATGTTGCTACCAACTACGCTAGTGCTTATGCCGGTTCCGCCAAATATATTAATTGATGTACCATCAGCTTTTGTTATACTACCACTGTCTGTGACAAAAGTATGTCCTTGCAAATTAGCCGCAATAGTGATTAGGTCACCGTTAGTTGTTACACTAATTCTATCGCCTTCGATAATTTTACGGAACTCTAAGTCGTATCCTGTTTTTTGTTTAAAAACTCCATGCCCACCAACTCCTACATTTGTGCCAGTAGTTGCTTCATCGTTTCGTAAATCTAACTCGTCAAAGTTAGAATTTATCTTTTGCATTGCTGTTCTTAAATCGTCACCAGTACCATCATTTGCTAAAGTACCTATATTAATATCTTGAATTGCCATTTTATTGTTTCCTCAATAGTATTTATTCTTTATGGGAAGTCGCTTCCAGAACCCCATTTAATTCGTACGCCACCTGATTGTGCGCCAGTACCTGAAGCTGTACCAAACCAGTAATAGTAAAATGATCCAACTTGCTGAGCTCTAATTCTTCCGCCGGATCCGCCTCCGCCTCCGCCACCAACTGAAACAGTTGCACTAGCATCGTTACTTCCTACAGACCCGTTTCCACCAGTACTGTAGTTAAAACTCAACGGGCTTGTACTAGTTACAAGTGCAGGTGATGCACTGCCAACAGATCCATCAGAACCACTACCGTATAATTCAATGCCTCCGCCTCGACCAGCCGCCGCTGTTTTTGAATAATTATATCCTCCAGAACTTCTATAAAATTCGCCTCTACCTGCCCCGCCGTTTCCGCCAGCGCCATAGTTTGAACCACCCTTGGCTGCTCCACCACCGCCTCCGGGTAATAGTCCACTTGCACTTACTCCTTGACCGCCATCATCGCCACCTCTTGTAGTACCATAACTACTATTAGTAGTAAATGTACCGCCTGCTCCGCCGCCTGTTCCAGTAGAAGCTGAACCTCCACCTGCACTTAAAATAGTATCGCTTCCGCTTATAATAGTAGTATTTCCTCCGTTTGTTGGAGCAGTAAGTGTTGATGCATCTGGATAATAACTTGACGGACTGTTGACAATTTCAAATGGATTATTTACAGAACAGGTACCTAATGATCCAGCCGCTCCAACATTAACAGTTAGTATATCTCCTGGTACTACTGTTACATTGTTAACATATGCTACAGCGCCACCGCCACCACCGCCACCTGAGCCATTTGATGCTTTTCCAGCTTCACCACCTCCACCTCCACCAACTGCAATAATGTCAATTGATGTAACACCACTTGGTACTGTAAATGTTTGTGTTCCTGATGTATACTTTACGTACTCCCCTGATGCTGTAGTACTAGTATCATTAATTGTAACACTTGAAGATTGTCCTTTGCCATCTAATGATAATAGCAATGTCTCTGAGCCTTCTGTTATTCCATCTGATGATATACTAAGAGTTAGCTGTGCTGTATTGTTAGTAACAACAAAGTTTCCAGTTAATCCTACTCCGCCAATATCAGAACTAGCAACACCTGTAATTGTATATGCTACGTTTGTATTATTATTAACGTTTGTAGTTGTTAACGTAAATGTTACACTAGTTCCTTCGTTTACACTAGAAGAACTAGCCGCAACAGTGTATGTTGGATCTGAAGCCGCAACAGTTGCATATGGTTGTAACATCATTTTATATTCAGATGTTACTGATGGTGAACTCGGAACAATGCCAGAACTTTCCGGCATTACTCTTAGTGTCGAGTCTGGTTGTAGTATGTATGGTGGTACAGTTGTTTGCCCACCTGTTAGTTGGTTAAATAATGCGTTTGCACTTGTTGACGCACTCCATGTTGTATAAGCAATAAAAGTAAAATTACTATTCTCTGCTGTTCTTGTTTCTACGTAACCTGTTTTACCAATAGCCCAATCTTCGTATGTTTGACTAATTGTTGCAACTGCATTACCAATTCCATTCCCATAATGATCTTGAGTTCCAACGGGTACTGTTGCTACAAATTGACTAGAATTACCGCTTGATAATTTACTACCTGGATTACCTTGTCCAGCTAGATAAAGTTTAGTTACACTAGATGCAGTTTCGTCTACCCATAAACTGTTAATCTTAGTATTTCCTGTTGTTAGTAAAAGTCTACTGTCTGCTGTGGATAAGTCTGCTGTATCTATTGTAGCAAAGAATCCGTTAAGAGAACCTAAGTAAGGAGTATAGTTATCAGCACTATCTTCTTTTTGCTGTCCTGTAACATATACAATAGTCCCATCAATTTTTACATCAGTTAATACATTTCTTTGTGTAGTTCCAGTTGAGTCGTACATTGCAATACGTTGTAACACACTACTAAGTTGATGGTGTAATATATATATTTCACCTTTACCTGTTGAAGTATCATTAATTGTAACTGCTACACCGTGTTGGCTAACATCAATACCGCCTAATGTTATATCAGTTGTAGCATCTTTTTTCTCAAAAGTAACTTCTCTTAATATAGTTGGTATATTAGTTGCACCTTCTTCATATACTCTAATAATAATTTTATCTTTTTGTTGTACTGAAACAGTATTATCACTGTACGATGTCGAAGGTGTTCGCCCTATGTGTGTACCTGCTAGATAATAATATTTTCCTGGACCATCAATTGATAAATGTTCTTCATAGCATATATGTTTAAAGTCGTGATCATGTTGATATAATCCGCCCACCGCAGGCCATACATATGATGATCCACTAATGGTTAAAGTTGCCGCCGCTCCTGATGCTAGTGTTACTCTATGCCATAATGCACCAACACCTACATTAGGTTCAATTGTAGGATCACCGGAGTTTCCAGCTTTTGTAAGTTTTCCTATGCAATTTAATGTTACACCGTCTTGTCCAAGACAGCAATCACTAAAGTATGCTTGATCGTTAACACCCCAACTTCGATATTTTTTAGACCATTGTGTTACGCCATCACTATTAAATTTAATTGCAAGTGCCTGACCGTATATAGTTGCATCATAACTTGGATCAACCATATTATTAATATCCCCACCAACTACGTATATATTATTACTACTATCTAAACATATACTTGTTAAGAATGAAGGAACTGCAACAGTCTTACGCCATGTAAGATTTCCTTTTGGATTTAACTTATAAACAAAGTATGAATACACATTACTACTAGATACTGATTTAGCTATAGCTACAGTATTTCCTAAGGTATCTCCTACTACTTTTATTACCTCTTCTGACGCACTGGTATAATCAGTTGAACTAGCCCAATATTCACCTGTGGTGTAGATTTTATTATTCATTGCACTATGTGAACTACACTGGTAATATGTTATACCAGCTGTTCTTGGTGTGTAAACTACAGCACCTGACATTGTTCCGTTGTTAATTACGCCTGTTGCTTGGTTACCTGTACCTGTTCCTTGTTGTGTTTTTATATAAAAAGGATGTCCAACCGCATTAACATTAAATGTTAATGTATCATCTATGTTTGCAACTATGTAAGGATTATTACCTGAGTAACTTCCGTTTCTATCTGTTGCACCTGAAAACGTATATGCAGACGAACCTGAAGCAATTACGTTTCCGCTGTACGACTGTTCTGTTCCTGTAGACGAGTCTATAATACTTACACTAGTATTACTTGCGCCGTTATCAAGGGTCATTACAAATGTTTCATTACCTTCTTCACTTAAATCTTCGGTTACTGTAATTGTCTTTGTATTACTACTAGGAGTTAGTGTACCTGTAAGAACTTCATTTGCTATATCTGCACTACTGACTCCTGTAATTGTATATGGTACTGGAGTACTTGTAACCGTTAAGTTAGTTGTTAATGATAGTATAAACGAGCTTCCTTCGTATACTGATGCTTTGTTTGATGCTAAACTATAGCTAGGCGATTGGAATTGATATGCTAATACATCTCCGGGATATGAAATCATAACTGCACCAGCAATACCACTATTAGCACCTGGAACGGTTCCGGCCAATGAGTGTGCTAACACACCTCCGCCACCTGCGCCTGCATTAATTGCGGCACCAACTACGTTACCTGGATTACCAACTGCTCCGTCAAATGCTGTTCCAGCACCAATAATTGTCTGCGTTGTAGTAGTAGTTGGTTTTGGTCCTGATAATCCGCTTCTTCCTATAGTAACAGTAACACCGCCACCACGTCCACCTACAACACTACCAGTTCCACTTGCCCAATCTGCTGTATATCCGTGTCCGCCTCCTGAACCTGAACCAATGCCTCCATCCACTGCTATTTCTGAAGGAGCATTTTGTGCAGTAGCATCTGCTAAAGCTGTTTGAGGTGATCCAGCACCTCCATTTGCTCCCATACCTGCGGCACCACCACCACCTCCAACTACTGCTGAAGATGTATTTGGTCTATAGCTACTTCCACCAATTCCACCTGCTTTTGAAAAATCCCAAGCACCTGATGCTGTGCCACCATTTCCGCCTACTATTAGTGTATTAATAGCCGTTGGATTTATACTAGTTGATGTTCCTGCTGATCCACCGCCTGCTGTGTAACTAATTCCACCTACTGATATTACTGTACTACCACCATTACCGGTTGCACCACTTCCACCTGGACCAACAGTGTAATTAACAACACTACCTGGAGTTACAGTTATATTATTCTTAAACGCAATAGCACCTCCACCACCACCTGATGATATAGTACCTGCCGTACCGCCACTTATACCTGCGGCTCCTCCACCTATTCCCATAATACTAATTTTAGTAACACCAGCTGGAACCGTCCAAGACCCTCCACCTGATGTTGTAAATGTTTGTGTTCCAGATACAATATCTAAACTAGTATCAACTATAGTAACTGTGCCATTAATTAATGGATAATTGTTTAGTGTGAAGGTAAGTGTTTCAGTTCCTTCAGTAGTAATATCTTCAGCAACAGTAAAAGAAACAGTTTCAGCTGATCCAATAGTAAAGAATCCAGTTAAACTAGAACCTCCAATATCAGCACTAGTAACACCGGTGATTGTATATGGAACTTGTACGCCAGCAACTCCGTTAGTTGCCGAAATATTAACAGTAAAACTGTCTCCTTCGTTAACCGTAGTATCTGAGATGTTTAAGCTATAACTTGCGGCTACGGTACTAGTATCAGATATAATTACATCTTGAGTAGCTAGTGCGTTATTTAAACTTAGTGTTATTGTTTCTTGTCCTTCAGAAGTTTCGTCTGCTGTAATATTAAGTGTTCTAGTATCTGTTGTTCCTACAACAAATGCACCAGTTAAACTAGCACCTCCAATATCATCAGTAGATATACCTGTGATTGTATATGGTAATGATGTTCCTGTAGCAACATTACCTGTTGTTAGTGTAAATGTTACACTACCACCTTCGTTAACTGTAGCAACACTAGGAGATAAAAAGTATGTAGGACTTGGTGCACTAGTATCAGCAATAGTGACACTTTGGCTAGCTAGTCCGTTATCTAATGAAAGTAAGAATGTTTCTGTACCATCATCAAATATACTATCTGCAGATGCTTCAAATGTAACACTATTTGTTGTTCCTACAATAAATGATCCAGTTAAACTAGCTCCATTAATATCAGTTGAAGTAACTCCTGTAATCGTATAAGGAACAATACTGCTATTAACAAGATTTGTTGTTACTAGTGTTATTGTAAATGTATCTCCCTCGTTTACACCACTTGCTGATGATGTAAGAGCATATGTTGGTGTAACAACTGCACCTGATGCTTCACTAGTTACTTGACCTGCAATTCCCAATACTAAATTTGAGTTATAAGGTTGAAAAGCAAATCTATTCTCAGCTTCTAATAAACTAGTTGACACAGTGTAGTCAATACCTGCTCCTGTAGTATCTTCTAATATTCCAGTTGCCGCATTTGAAGTAACCCATGCTAGTGCTTGTGCAGGAGTCTTTGCAGGATTAATTTCTAAATAAGTAGATAACAATCCTACAACTTGTGGACTTGCCATACTAGTACCGCTTATATTGCATATTTTAAAATTACTATTACCTGGATAGGACCCAGATGTAAAAGCTGTAGTAGTACTACAAGCACTCATAATATTTGTACCTGGAGCAAATACAGTTATGCCAGGTCCTCTTTCTGAACTTGCCGCAATCTTTTCTTTGCCACTAGCGGCTAATGTGGAGTCAATGTTACCTACTATAATTGCTTCGTCGTCAAACGGTGATCCACCTCTATGATAATATACTTGAGCGGACGATCCGTTTCTAGTGTAGTAGTTATTATAGTCGTTACCTGTACTGATATCAATTTTATGGTATCCGTTACCTGCCGCAATACATACATGTACTCCGGCATCTATAAGTTCTTGTATATCAGTATCAACAGATGCAATACGTACAGGATGCCTGTAATATAATCCATTATATGAACCGGTCATTCCATAGTCAGTTCGTCTGCTAGAACCAGTCCAAACAGTTCCTCGCCAGTTACCCCCTGCAATGTTAAAATAAGATGTACCGTAGCCCCAACTCATATTTACAATAGTTGGCCGCTTAACTCCTGTTTGTACGTCTACTGGTTTAGCTTTATGCCATTCCTTAATAACATCAAAACAATCTGAAATAGGAATACCTGTGTTAGGATCCGAAGTTCCTTGTAAGCCCGCAATCTTTACTGCATATATCCTTGAATTCTTTGCCCAACCGTATGTTTTACCTGCGGCAATACCTGCACAATGAGTACCATGCCCGTCATAATCTGTATAGTGTCCTGCAGGCATTGAACCGCTTACAACGCTTTGTGCTTGATACCAATCAATTTGTTGTACTCTATTAACTTGTACTGAATCTTCAAACTCAGGATGATCTGCTTGTATACCACTATCTTGTATAACAATGTCTACACCTGCACCTGATAATGTATAATCAAATCCTCCTGCAACTATTGTGTTTACATAAGGATCAGTTGCACTAATCATACGTCTAAGACCCCAGTTTACAAATGCACCTTCATCTAGTGCTGTTTTAGTAAAAACTCCGGTCTGTGTTGCTACATGCCCAATAGTAATATCATCTCGTAAGTCAGGACGTAATTCAACCCCGTATACTCTTTTATCTTGTTGTAGTATTTCTACTTCTTGAGGAGTTAGGTAATAGTGTGTATTTCTTTGCGATCCGGGTCTAGCATTAGCTACTTCAACAGTTCTATTTGGAATAAATCCTGCACCAGTTAAGTTTACCATCTCTGCGTTAAAAGCTACAACATCAACTCCGCGGTTAAGGCTAACTATATATTCTTGTTCAGACATTAAATGTCACTCCTTGGTATTAGTGTAATTCTACCCAAGCACCGTTAGCATATGCTTCCATCTTGCCTGATGTTTGGTTGTATATAATCTCTCCATTGGCAGCTGCCAAGCCGTTCCTTTCGGTTGTTGTATAACTCTTAGCTATTATTTTAGCTAGTGTAGCAGTTAGTGTGCCGTTAACTACGGTGTTGCTACTATTATGCCCAATTTGTACATCTCCAGAGCTTGTATTTTCTCCAATATTTATACCTTGGCCATCAGTGTTTAATCCTATGTTACTATTTGAAAAAATGTTAACACCAATATTTGCACCAATTTTGATATAATCAGTATCACCTGTTGTTGCTTGTAATGCTAAAGTTCCTGACGATACTGTTATTGCAATATTACCGTTACGTGTCCAATTTTCCGAACTAATAGGACCATTTACTGTACTGTTCAGTCCGTCTATTAACTGTGTACTATCCGATCCAAATACGCTACCAATAATACTTTGTTCTATCATATTACCGGATGAGTTATTTGCAACTTCTAAAGAATCTAGCCTAGGATAAACTTCATTAAAGTTATCATTTATTTTATCAAATGCACTCCTTAACGGATCACCGTCGCCCTTATTTGCACTTGTACCTATGTTTACTATTTGCTTAGCCATTATACTCTTCCTACTACAATTTCAACAATGCCTTTATCAGCATCCTGTTTAGATCCAACTGCTTTACCTAATACTGCTCCTACTCCTGGACTATTATCTACTATTGCATGTCCGGGTATATTACTTGCTACTAACATATCTCCAGCTTCGACACTGCCAATTACTTTACATGGAACTCTACCTTGTAAAGCTACTGCAACACCGTTTTCTAAGTCTGAGTTCATTAAGTATGCAGGGTTAGTTGAAACAACCCCCGCAATTTTAGTAGTACCTTTTACATAAGATTGTGTAACTTCTTTTTCACCACCAAAGCATACAACAGTACCAGGCTCGTATGTATCATCAGCTAAGTAGTTTTCTGCTAAGTCAGCATATTTTGCAGATGTAGCAGTACCACTAAAAGTAGTTGCGTACATTGTATTATATACTAATGACGAGCTACCTATATTATAAGTGTTTGTTGCATCTGGAACAACACCTGTTGCACTAAACTTAAACGGACTCTTAGTTGTAGCTCCATCTTTTGTAAGTATAGCAATTTCACCTGCAACAGACTTACCAGTGTCAGCACCTATTGCAATACCAGTTGATCCTGTACCTTTTTCGTTCGCCGCTTCAATGAAGTTAGTGTAAATCCAATCAGATGATAATCTTGCTTCTGCGGCATAGTTACTGTTAGCTTGTAGTGTACTTTCTGTATTTGCTCCACTATTACCAATATCAATACTTCCTGGAAATTCTGTAGTAATTAAACTAGTACCAGTTGCTTCAAGTATTGTAGCACCACCTGGTGTAAGCATTTGTATTGTAGTTGCCGCACCTGACTTTGGTTGTAAAACTACATACCCGTCATCAGCACCAACTACAAGTTTTGAAACTCTAACA
>TARA_R110000851_G_scaffold43560_1_pt1 | contig 13631 bp, 19 predicted proteins | sample TARA_R110000851 | Tara Oceans TARA_R110000851 (sample SAMEA4397627) | marine metagenome | biome: Polar Biome; feature: [DCM] deep chlorophyll maximum layer (ENVO:01000326); material: water (ENVO:00002006), including particulate matter (ENVO:01000060) such as... | depth 17 m | reverse complement strand
CGTCAGTTTGTGGTGTGTGATAATTCTTATCCAAAAAATGACCTACTAAGGCCATCTCTCTTGGTGGTTTATTTTTGTCCGGCATTGTATGTTGGATTTATTACGTAATACAATAAAGGAGTTGCACTTACTTCTAATGGGTCCACCTTTCTAGGAGTTATTTCAATACTGTCAATTGCGTCTCCTGCATAACTAAGTAATATAGCTACATCGTCAACTAACTTAATATATAGATTCCATTTAGATGGATCAAATGGTTCTGCTAATGTTACAGCTGTGTGAGCTTTGTAGTAAACAATCCCCAAAGGAACGCCATCAATTTGCACTCCTACAACGTCACCTACGCTATATATACCAGAGGTTGGGTTATAATTATTAGCTATATCAAGATAAAGATTGTCATAGTTCTTAGATACATATACTGTGACAGGAGCAAGTTCTGTTCCATTGATAATACTCATACTTGTTATCCCTAGCTGAATATTTAAGTTCAAGAATGACTGAGCGTCCATATCTATACTTAATAATGGACTAGATGTGTCTAAAATAGTTATCACGGGATTATCCACTTTCCCACCTAATGCATTGGCGGTAGCTGTACTTATGGGTTTATTAGCATCTGAAGTATTATCAGCATTACCTAAGTTAACATCTGATTTAGTGGTCCCGTGAGGATTAGTTCCATCATCTAGTATTAACCCAGAGTGATTCCCTACTCCTGACCCAACCTTCTCCCAGTTAGCGATTAAAGTATACGGCTCTGCTTTCAGGATGTATAGCCCGTTATTTAATTCGACAGGATCATCCCACACATGTATAGGACTAAATCCGGCAGCTATAAAAGCTCCAAATGTAGAAGTTTTAATTAAATCAGATTTAAGACTGACTTTTGTTCTCGCGTCAAATGGCTCGGCTGTAGCCGGTTCAAAATTTGCAGATATTGGTAGTAATCCTTGATCCCTCATCTTATCTCCATCTTAATTGACGCGCTCCAATAGTTCCTCCATTGTGCGTGTACTTGTTATAATTTACTACGTTCCCTTCTATCGTTTTTTGAATGGACGTAATAGTGAAAGTGGCGATGCTTATAACATCCCACTGTTGACTCAATGTATTGAATTGCTCAAGTATATTTATTACCGCCCAATTAAAAGGGAATTCAACACTCTGCTTGTCTGTTCCGTTCTCGGCAATCATACTTGTAACTGCAGCAGTAGCCATTGATTGAAGCGTTTGCTCAGTCAGAGTAGCTAGAGTGACTGTTGTAGAGAAAAATGGGTATACTCCCGTTATAGTTCCGCTAAAAGTATTAGGAGCTGTGTTTATATCTGAATTCGCTACCCTGTCCGCGTCAAATATTGTTGATATCACACCTTTGTTTGTGTAGTAAGGATCAAGCTGCGCTGAATGAAACACGACTCCTTCCCATTGTTGAGTACCTATTTTGATCACATACCCTATGTTGCTCCATGAATTGTTAGGTGCTACTTGAGCATGTACCACAGCTAATTCATCTATAAAGTTATAGATTGTAGCCGAACCTACTAAGTCATGAGTTGTAGCTCCATCTCCATCGGTAATGATTCCTTGATTTAGATCTAGCGTCAAGTTAATATCTTCAGTTGCTCCAATCTTAGCGTAATGCGTAGATGGTCTTGCTGAGAACGAAGCTGATTCATTCACTTTTGTTGGATCTATTGTTTTGAATAACATTAAATCAAACATTTCGTTCCCCGTGTATTCTGCAGATATCAAGGAAGATGCTGTAGTGCCTACTGCTATATCTCCGTACCCTTGAGTCGTTGTTGTGGCCGGAGGTATGTCTGGAATGTATTTAGATACCACTTCAGCCCAAGAGTAATTTTGCCCGTCTTTTTTTCTTCCGTATATACCATCTACTATTGGCTCCGGTATTCCTGTGTCTATTAGATTAGCTTTGTAATCTAACAATGTTATTAGGTACCCTTCTGTTGAATCAAGACCTCCTGACGAATCTTTTAATGTCAAAGGAATATCAAAGAAACCAGGTTCATCAATATCTTCAACTGCGGTTCCCCAAGAGTAGATAGCCCATTGCGAAGGATCTGAAGCTTTCGAAAAAAGTAAAAATGAATCTTTAAATGGTTCTGAATATAAATCTTCCACAACAATCCCGTTTACAAGCCCGCTAAATTTTAACGTGCTTATGGATGAGAAAAGAACTCTAGGCCCTTGAGGCGTATCGAATGATATGGTTCCATGCAATCTATCTTCTCCGGGTAGTACATCTTGATATATGTACCTTAAACTAATAGATTCTATTGAACTCGATTTGTTTAAATATGCAGCGACTTTTTTTGCCGTGAAATTCTTTGTTTTGTTGTTATTCTCAACGTCAGTACCAATCCACTTATCCTCACCGTTGATAGGTTCCTTGTCTGAATACTTTTCTATCTTAGCCATTAGTATCTATTTACTTACAAATGTAAGGAAATTCAACAAATTAATCTAAATACATTCCTAACTAGCTCGTTATATTGAAGCTATTACTGTGAGTACAACCACTACTCCTGCGACAATCATGGTGACAACTTTTTTTCTTTTCTCGGCTCTTACTTGCTTGGTTAAATATATAATTTCCGCATCTTTCTGAGTCACCACCTCTATAAGCAACTCATCCTTATGAGTTATGAGTAAATCTTTAATGTCTGACTTAGTACGGAGCGTAATAACCTCTTCCCTCTGGGTAATTATAATAGAATCCTGTACCTCGATAATACGTATAGTGTCATGAATCTCCTTTACTTTCTGCAACGTGATATAAAGAGTATCTGTTGTTCTTGATATTGAGTCGGCTTTCGCTACCAGGTTAATGTTTGATGAGTTTAAACTAGCTATACTATCTTTAAGGATGTTCTCATAGGTATGATCCACTTTAAATGTTTCTAATTTATTTGGCCCGCGAAAAAGTAGGAGTAAAATAATACCGATTAAAATTATTGCTATGTATGTAGGGCTATTTTTCATTATTCCTATCGTAATGTGTTTCAATCTTTTTAATACCGTACAGTGCTGTAACAGTAGCTAGAATTGTTGTGAGATAAAATACCCTTCCATCCAAAGGAATGAGTTCTATTAAAGAGAATCCTTTGTAACAAATGAACCAAGCAAGTAGTTTGGTTGTCGTCATATCTACTTTTAATGAAAACGAGAAAGCCCCTTTTACATAAGACCATTTTTCTTTTACATCCATACCTAATCATCTTTGCTTTTTGGATAATTCTTTATTCAATCGTTCAATTTCAACCTTACTTCGCTCGGAGGCTATCTCGTACATGATCTCTTTTTTCATGTTACTGACCCTGCGCTTATTAGCTCCTTCGTCATAGATAATCTTAGCTGTGTTTGCCTTAATATCCATGAGAATAATACTAGCGAAATTTGTACCAATGACAAAAGCAGCTATTACAGAAACAAATACTTTTGTTTCCATTTTAATTAAGCTCTTATCTAAGGTGGTCCCTTCCACTACGATTCAGTTATCTCTAATTGAATGCAATCGTAACCATCTGTAAGTTTAAGTAATTTTCTCATTGCGTCACCAGAGCTAACAGTATCAATTAATCCATCTCCGTTGATGTCGCTCAGATAAGAACCGGGTAATACACAACCTCTAATCTGAGTGTAGTAATTTCCAGAATGTATAAGCACATATTTACGACCAGGTACTCCTGTGATATGATAGTGCCGTCCATGCTTTGTTGAATTACGCATCACTACATCATAAAACCCAGGAGGGATATTACTAATGTTGCTAGCGTTATCTTTATCGGGGAGCTCTAATGTAGGGAAAGCTCCAAGAACTTTACTGTCATGGATAACTGCTATTTGTCCGATAGATTGCTTTTCTCCTTCGTTGATTCTATTTATTAGTAGTTTCATGATTACAAGTATTTACCTATTTTACTAGCTCTGCTCATTAGTACCCCGTACAACCCATCGCTATCCCATGTTTCCATTCCGAAGTTATGTAATATCGTATAAGCATCAACGGATTTTTTTATCCAGTCGATTCCTATAATTGCTATAACCTCACCCCCGTAACGAATAGGAATGCATATTGTTGATTTAACACCATTATTTATGTATGCTTCTCTCACCATTAAATCCTCTATGTCCTCTACGCGTTCGTACCTAAACTTATCCTGAAAGGTTAAGTGCAATACATCTGTGTATAGGCTAGTTTGTACGTCTTGGTGCTTGTGAGCTATCCTGGCTATTCCCTTTGAAGTACGCTCGTACTTCATGTCCATCTTATTGATATGAGCGTTTGTATAGTACCTGTTTCCGTTATGGAATATCATTAAGTAGACTCTATCTGCCCCAGTCATATCCAGATACCAATCGAGTAGATTGTCGACAAGTATGTTTTTAGCTACATCATCCTCCATTCCTATTCGTGGGTTTATAGCGTTATCTAGCATGGTGATAAGCGGGGCTCTAAAAATCCATATATTCACTAAAAAGAATAAGGGAATGAAGACTCTCATTTGTAATTTATTAATAACTAGCAGTGTCTTAGCCCATCCGTTTAATTCTTTTTCAAATTCGGTTTCTTTTGATTTATTCATGGTTTCATTGCTATAATAACATTATTCATTCAAATAGCTTTTAAAGCTTTAATTGACTGTGTTATATTTGTTACGCAAAGCTAAATAAAAAAATAGATATGAGTAAGAGAAGATTTTTAAAACATTACCGATCAGTAGTGAAATGGACTAGGATGAAGAATGGAATGAGTGCTACTGATTTCGATTTAATTATGTTTCTTGAGGATGAAGGCTACTTTACTATGTATAACTTCGATGAATTTGCTAAACTTATTCCATGGGAAAAAAAACGACTTTACCGGTTAATTAGAGAGGGATGGATAGATAGTTTATCCTCTACTGAGATGAAGCCTTACAGAAGGAAGTATCGCGTGTCAATGAAAGGAAGGACTATGGTTAACAAAGTTTATTCTATTCTTAATGGAGAAACTTTAATGGCTAACACAAATATGCCTAAGATGAGTAGGGAAAAAACCCCGTATGCTCATGTAGCTTTTAAGAACGGGATAACTAGAATGAATGAGGAGTCAAAAGCTGAATGGAAAAGAAACAGAGCTGAATGCGAAAAAAAAAGAGCTGAAGGTTAACTCAGCTCTTTAGTTTTATTTATTAGATAAATATCTTCCAGTTACATTCCCTTTTCCGTCCTTAGTTTCTTTAAGAATTACATTTGGAAAGAAAGCTAACGCTTCGGATCTTCTCCCGTTATGGATGCTTGTGGTGTTAACCATTACACCTGCTCCTTTAACCCACATTCCTTTAGTTGAATTCATCCAGCCTTCTTTTTCTGAAGAAGCTTTCGACATCAACTTGAATAAATCAGCCCCGAAAAAATTTATGTCTTTCACGTTATCCTTGGCTGCTTTTTGGTCGGTGATCCCCATTATTTTTGCTTCAGCCTCAGTCGCTTTCTTTGCTTCAGCCTCAGTCGCTGTCTTTGTTTTAGCCTCAGTCGCTTTCTTTGCTTCAGCCTCAGCTTTTTTATTTTCGCTGTACTCCTTTGTTTCTATACTCATGATATTCGTTTTTGATTTCACCTAAAAAACCGGTACATTACTGCACCGGTCTTTTAAAATTCTAAGCCCTCGTTCCTGATGATACAGGTTCTCCACGGATAACGTTGTAATGAGTGGAAAATAAGCCGTTAATTTTAGTTCTTGTATATGAATTAATGTGACTACCATACTTATCCGGCACTTCTACGAAGACTACCTCTAAAGGGTCGTTCTTGATGATGTATTCATCACCCATAAACCCTAAATTAACATCCATTGAATTAAATTCAATGCATGTAGATGTCATGTCTTCAAAGTTTAGATTCATCACTATAACATGTTCGTTATCATGTAATGTATCTACAGAATAAGCCTCTGGTGTAACATTAGCGGCAAAGCTAACGGTCATAAAAGTACCTAGTACAAGTAATGACAATAAAATGATTCGCTTCATATCCTTCAAAAGTAGTGTTTATTTATTAATCAGTGATTGCCACCATTTTATTAATTTCTCAGGCAGGTGGATTTTATCATCGACTAGAGCCACATCTCTGTATTTGATCACTTCGTACAGATTTCCTTCATCCATTATAGCATGTCCGGCAGACTTGTCGTAATGGATTATTCCCCCTTTCTTCAGGGTTTCGATTAACTCTCCTTTAGATACGATAATGGCCTTAGCGTATCGCTTCTCTTCTACATCTTTGCGGCTCATAAGGAGTCCGCTTTCTGTTTTAATCTCCTCTACTATAGGGGTGATTAATATTCTATCTCCTAGTGCTTTCATTAAATTCTTTCGTAAGTGATAATACAATTTGTTCCAAGTAAAGTTATAGCAACTGAAACACTATTCTCTAATGCGGACCTAGTAACTAATGTAGGATCCGCTACACCCATCTCGACCATATTTCCGAACTCGCCTGTAACGACATTATACCCTTGACCACTTTCAGTCAAGGAACCGTTGAAAATTTCTCCTTGAGTAGCCCTCATTGTTCCGTATGATTCTTCAAACGTAATACCTGCATTATCAAGAATCTGCATTAATGGAACGGCTATCGCATCGGTTAGGATCTTCATGGCTATTTGTTGCTCTTTAGTTTTAATTTTCCCAGCCCAGGATACATCCGTGGCTAACGAAGCTAAAGCAACTCCACCTCCAGGTAGTACCCCTTCTTTGATCGCGCTTCTAACTCCTCCGATGCCATCAACTATTCTATCGTACAACTCCTTTTTCTCGGTGCGGGTTTTCCCTCCAGCGTAAATAACCCCGATTCGGCCTTGAAGATTAGCTATCCTTTCTAATAAAAATTTCTTACTTCCGCTTCCTTCTTTAGATTCCTCTAATTCAACTAAGCCTTTCAGAGCTTCTATTTTATCATTTACTACCGGCTTCTTATCTTTACTTATGCTAATAGTGGTATAGTTTTTTTTCACTAACACATTATCCGCATGACCTAAATCTTCTAAATTCATTAAATCAAGATTATCACCTTTCAGCTCAGAAAAATATACGCTTCCCGTAGCGATAGCTAAATCATTTAGTAACTCTTTTTTTCTATACCCGTTCGCTGGAGCAGGAACGATACAGATATCGATTATCTTTCTCTCATAATTAGTGAGCATAGTCCCTTCAAACTGAGAAGAGCAGTCGGCAATGATTAATAATGATTGTAATTTTGCTGCCGGAGCTTGAGGGTTAATTACAAATTCCTCTAATATACGCAGGATATCATCCGCTTTATTAATCTCAGTATCAGTGATAAGAATTCGAACATCTGACATTTCTCTTGTCATCGACTTCTCTTTGTTTACAAATAACTCAGAAGAATAACCCCTAGCCAATCTAAGACCTTCAATTTTCTCTGAGTAAGTTTCGTCTGATTTAGAGTCCATAACCTCTACTATTGCATCATTACCCATCTCATTATAAAGATCGGCAATCATTTTACCTGTGGCTACATCATTGTTGACTGAAGTTATCGCTGTAGACAGAATGATATCACTTGTTACCTCGCTAGACATTGACAATAATTTCTCGGACGCCATTTCCGTGAATTTTCTCAATTCATTCAGTACAATATTCTTGCTCCGTCCAGCTTTTATCATTTCATTTCCTCTAATCATAAGAGCCTCCATTAAAACAATAGATGTCGTTGTTCCGTCATCCGCTGTTTTTTCAGTTTTCTTAGATGCTTGCTTCGCTAATTGAGCCCCTATATTCTCTACAGGATCACTAAGGAAAAATTCATCCGCTACCGATACCCCATCTTTTGTGGCGAAATTCCCCGCGATTGAATTAATGCTTTCAATTAGTACTGTTTGCCCGGCAGGGCCTAGCGTAGATTTTACAGCCACTGCTAATTTTTGAACTCCTGTTAAGAGTCCTTGCCTACCTTCTTCCCCAAGGGTTACTACTCTCGATACTTCTTCTTGCTTTGTATTCATAACTATATAATTGTTTTGTTGTTTACATGCCTGGAAGCTCCAAGTTTCCTTGCGCCTCACTTCTTTTCATTCTAACTACCTTCTTTGGCTTCGGTAATGACTCCATTCCTACTGATTCTCTTGTTATTAGATATGGCGTAGCGGTTTTACTCATGCTAATGTTGTCCATTAGATTATATCTTCCGTTTTTACATATCTCTAATTTGAATTCCTCCACTAGTACCTGTCTTATGTAGGCTGGCCCACACTTTGAGTTATGGCTAAAATGTAAATCCTTTATTAATTTTGGAGTTACGTAAGCCTCATTCCGGGATTCGTTTTCATCGAAATAATCCATCATTATCTCGACAATATCCTTGAATAAAGTTGATCTAGATTCTTCCATTACTATCTTTAATGAATCAGTTCTGATCTCGTCAGGAGTAAATAACATTCTTGATTTGGAAAAATCTAACGGAGGTAAAGTTCTCAAGTGAGCCAAAAACGCAGGTATCTCAGTTACTAAATCTTCATTTATATTCGTGTTCTTGAATTCCGGAATATTTAATCTTCGAATCCAAAATCTAATTTCCTGATCATCGATTCTCATAAATCTTTTCTCGTCATTCGTAGTGATAATAAATTTCCCGAAAAATGGAACCTTATAATTATCTACAAATTTTTGATTTACATTAATGAATTTCGTTGTAGATAAGTTTTTTAATTTCTCAATTACATGGGATTTATCAGTTACGGTCTCCTCTATTCCTACAATATTTGCTAATGAATAAGCTGAATTAAAACTCTGACTTAAATCTTCTGGATTAATAACTACCATATTCCCGCCAAAAATCTGAGACATCCAATCCAATACCGTTGACTTACCTGTGCTTCTGGTTTTGGAGGCCATAACTAATATTGGCAGGACTTTTTTTGGATGTAGGTACAAACATTGCATGTATTTCATTCCGAGATCATACTGTTCCCCCCATACGTGACGCATTAATCTCTCAGTCCATATCCATTCACCTCCTAGTGGTTTGTGGCTAAATTCTCTGTATAGATTATACATGTTCCCTTCAGTGGATGAAAACCCTTCATTGTTAGGTTCAATAACGAATGTATCGAATCTTGGTATGTGAGGGAATATCTGCTTCCCGTAATCTAAATTTAAGGCATCTTTATTCCATCTTTTCAGTTCAGTTCGGTTTATCCCGAATCTATCAGTGGCTGTGATTTTCTTGAAGTAATCTACACCAACTCGAAGGTAGTCAATGTGGGCGTTCAAAAATTTAAACCCCACCCATTGATAAGCTGCTCCATGGTTCCCTTTGAATTTATATTTCGACAATATCATGAATGGAGTGTACTTCGTGCCAGATAACATTCCTTTCTTTAAATCCTTTGTTGATAGTAGGTACTCTCCGTTAAAATGAATATCTGCTTCACTCCCTGAGTGCCGGCATGATGATTTAAAATCATTCGATCCTACCATAATAGCACTCTCCGATTTTTCAAAAATTTCTAATGCGTCTTCGTGTTTATTTGCATTGTAATAGTCAACAGGATTGATGTCTTCATTGTACTCTGGTTTCTTGAATTTGGTGTTGCTCATCTACGCTGATTTAATTTTTCAACGGCTTAGCCGTTCCTCTGTTGATCATTTCTTTTGCCGTCTTCACATACCCCTCTACTCCTTTGGATAAATATGCGTTCATTCTTATCTTTCCCTCTATAAGATTCTCAGCTTCGCTATGGGATATTCTACCGTTAGAGACCCATCCTCCAAGTGTAAAGGCGCAAGCTCTAACTTGCGGATGTCCATTATCAGTAATCCTATCTATAACAGTATTAACATATTTTACTATATATGGAGGGTTAGTCCCGTATTTAGCTATCGGGGCCACGTACGGAGAAGGAAATAAGTCTTCTTTTTTCCCTTTTATTTTCCATGTCTCACATTCTTCATAATCTCTAATTAATAAATCTGGATCGTGACTCGCGAATAATGGAAGTACCGGATTCTGCGGTGCTATATCAAATCCATTGAATCCAATCAAATCTTTATTTGCGAGCCCCCAAAAGTAAGACTTAAATTCATCTACTGAATTTACTACTGGAATTCTTACCAACGCTCGCACCCCTCGACCCGATGAGCTCAACCAGCATGCATGTATAGACTTATACTCTTCGAATAAATGTTCCTTGAGATCTGGAGCATTGTCGATCTTATCGAAATCTAACGGTAGTAAGCCAGTGAATGAAACTATATTTTTATAAGCCCTGGCTCTTCTATCAGAAAATGAAGATGGAGTAATGAAAAATAATTTCTCTTTTAACGTTCTTTTTCTTTTCGGGTCATCACACGATTGAAGCTCCATAAAGATTTGCTTCATTTCTGGCTTCGGATTCTTGATCATATTCAAAAATCTAGTTAGGTCCAATTCTGCTATCGGAGTCTTGTTGTGGACATCTGCTCCGTAAAATTGAACTATCATTAAGGCAGGAAGTTTTCAAGGTCTGATTTCTTGTAAACAACCTTACCGCCAATCTTACGCATTATTAATTTATTGCTATTATTCCATGCGTAAAGTGTCGGCCTGGAAACTTTTAATTTTCTAACGACTTCTTTAATCGTTAAATAATCCGATATTGATTTATCATTCATGCGACAAATCTATACAAAACTTTACAACGCTTTACAATTTCTTACAATTATTTTAGAATTAATTTGTAATCTATTATAAATCTGAGTGATGCGGCTCGCTTTAATCTTATATTTGGAGCCTCTACTTTTGATTTGGTTAGTTGATAGCTGGTAACAGAGAAGGGGAGTCTCGCAAGAAACTCCCCTTTTTTGTTAATTACCATCTATATTCTTGAGCAGCGATTCCTTAGAACTGAATAATTCTTCGCCTCTGAAATTTATTGTCCTTACGTAGGGAGATGAGTTCGTTGTTACGTAATTCCATTCAATCCCGCTATCAATAGTTTCTTTCATTACTGACGCTATTATCTCTTCTTTGTAGATTAAATTATCCCTCATGACGTAAACAATGTCTCTAGGACTGAATCCGGAACGTCTTCTTCTGCTTACCGTCACAATCTTATGTGGACGAATCATGAAGAATAATATCCCGGCTACAAACCATAAGCCAGATACTGCGTGTAAAATGATATTTGGATCAATTCTCATGCTCTTTCAATTTTAATTCAATGAATTCAGTTAATGATTTTGTATGGTCTCTGGGAGAATATTCAGTCATTGACTCTACAATTCCTACGGATATCATCCACCTCAAAGCTTGAGTCTCTGACGGAGCTAATGCTACGTTTTCATGACTCACCGACACTGGTAGTTTTCTAATTTTCATTCTAGCTTTTCCGTAATACGCTTCGCTACATTTTTCGTTGAAGCCCTTTTTCTTTATTAGGATAGCAACTGATCTGGACACTTTGCTCATATTTATTCTAACATTAAATTTACATCGCTCTCAAGATACACATTCCGGCCACCGTACTTCTTGAACTTAAGTACCCCGTTTATATTCCAGTTCTGAAGAGTTCGCCTACTCTTTCCTAATTTCGCCATCACCTCAATAGTGGACAGGTACTTTTTCCCGTTTAAAGTCATTATTGTACTGGATTAAAAAGTTCAACAATTCCGGATGTCCTGGTGTATAAAAAACTATCATTTATCTTACTCACGGTTCCTGATGATCTGTAGTTTCCGTTTTGAGTAAATTCAATATGATCTCCATTTATCACGTATTTACCGGTCCATTCACTAAAATAATTAGATCCTCTTTCTAGATGCCAGCTGTAATTAGAGGAATCTAGCAGTGTGAAGGAAATTAAATAATGCCCTCCTACGTCTTTTTGACACGTTTCATACTTCGTCCCGATGACGATTACCGTATCTGTTAATTGGATTCCTTCCATTTTGTATACCGGAACTATCTCAGTTATCGGCTCTACTGATTCTTTTGTGCATGATGCCATAGCTGCTACAACTATCAATGCTAATAGTACTTTTTTCATAATTTACTTGTTTTTACTTGGTTTTACTTGGTTTAAAATTTTAATTAATACTGAGGTCTCTTTAGTCTCATAATGAAATGTAATCGAATCCCCTGAATTGTAACACTCTTATTTTAATTGTTTCTACGCTTGATGATCGCACTAACACCTTGTCCTTGCTGCAGTCTACGGCTGATTCATTTAGTGTAATGAACTCAGGAATAACACAGTTGAGCCACTTTTGCTGAAGATTCACCTCCATTATTCGCGAGGGATTACGCACTATATCGTCATTCGTTTCCGTGAATAACATTTGGCCTAAAACCTTCCCGCTTGAATTGAACAGTATTGCTACTGCCGATACATTTATTATTTCAGTCATAACTAGGATTTCTCAGCTTTAGATATCAATTCCTGTAATAAGTGCTGTCTCGCTACATTGCGAAATGGAGCGTCCCTATTAATGAGGGAGTCTTCCTTAGACAACTTTATACTCGTGTAAGGGATTATATACTCCCATATCTGCTCACTCAAAGATAACTCATCCTGGAAGTTCTTCCTGAAATACCCATGAAGCTTATATTTCGTTTGTAACCATTCGAATGCTTGATCCCATGTAGGTGCTTCCACTATCCTTTTTACAGGATCTGAAGCTTTAGCAATCCCTACTCTTATCGTTTTCGAGTCAACATACCACGCAACACATGGCCGGTTAAATCCCAGCTGATGCATCTTGACAGCCTCTACATGCCCTATGAACAGTGGCTTAACTTCTTTTGAATTAATCATCTCTATTTGATTTGTTTTGGCAAATATAGGTAAACATACGCAATTAAAAAAACACGCTTTGACATTATTGCTGGTTTTGACAGGGTTTTGACATATTTTTTGACAGGGTAAAATCTTGATACTTAGTAGTATATATATATTATTTTCAAGAAGTCAAAGAAATAATAATAATATATAAAGTAAACCGAAGCCTTTTTTTAAAGTCCTTTTTTTTACATACCAAACTTGCCCTTTTTTTAGCCTCTGTTTTGACATTTATAATCGACTGGACCACAGGACTTTATGGAGGTGTTGTCAAAAGGCTGTTTTGACAAACGTACTTTTTGACAAATTTAGACCTCTTATCATGGGTTGGACTTTGACATTTTCCCACTCTTACCGTTTCGTTCACAGGGAAGATTCGAAAAAATTTTTTAGAAATGTGTGGGGTTTAGGGAATATCCCCCCATGCGAGCTCCCCCTGGCAAAAGTAAAATCGCTTTTTCAAATTGGGGTGGGGGGTATCTTTTCAGATTAAGCGCGCTGAGTTTTTCAAAAAAACGCGTGTTGTATTGGATTAAGTGTATTGTATTGAGTTGTTCTGTACCATAAACACCAAACCATACTATGTTAATTATTTTAACATTGATTGATAAATATGTTATCAATACGCATTCAATCGTCATTGCTAATTATTTTAACACACGTTGCTAATTATTTTACCAAACCCAGGAAATTGAAAGATCATTTTATAAGCGTTAAATTTTACATGGTTTCGTGTGGTTTTGTATGGTTTATATTAACGGGGTTAATTATCCGCTTCAAAGCGTTA
>TARA_R110000851_G_scaffold2600_5_pt1 | contig 13661 bp, 19 predicted proteins | sample TARA_R110000851 | Tara Oceans TARA_R110000851 (sample SAMEA4397627) | marine metagenome | biome: Polar Biome; feature: [DCM] deep chlorophyll maximum layer (ENVO:01000326); material: water (ENVO:00002006), including particulate matter (ENVO:01000060) such as... | depth 17 m | reverse complement strand
TCCACGGGTGATATTTTTGAAGAAGTTGCTCCTTCTTTTTGGATAATACTAGATACTAAAATATAATTTATGCCCGCTGCGGCGCATTGGGCAGCTTTTGTTTCCACGTTACCACCATGAAACATCCACATTCCTTTTCCTTTTGGTATGATCCCTCGCACATCATTTGGGCTAATAGGTTCACGACGAGGTGGTAACTCAAGACCAGCATGTGCAAGTGGGTAGTTTTGCCCGCCCTGTCCAGTATTTGGTAAAGATGCTCCCGGTGCGGCTGATGTACCCGGTGCGCCTGCACCACATGAACCAAAGGAAGCTGCAGCATTCGCGCCGGCTGCCTTTGGAAGATAATCACCAGTAGGTTCTATATAAATACCGGTGGTAAAATCACCCAGACGTTGAAAATTAACCCAAACTATATCATATATTGCTGGCTCTGGAATGGATTCGTTTTTAGCTGTATATGTCGGAAGCGCTTCAATTATGTTAATAGCCTCTGGACTTGGATTGTCCAAGTCTCCAGGTGGGCATCCCCAATAATTTAGTTCTGGAATATAAGCTTTAATTTCAACTAATTTAGGGGGTTTAGTATCGGGGGGATCGAACATGGAAACCAGTCTAGACGCTAACTGCAAGGGTTCCTTTTTATCATCTGTTTTCTTTGATTTTATTCTAACGACAATCGCCAAAAATGGACCTTGAAGAGCAGAAGGTGCATTGCCAGAATTAGATTTCCTCATAACATCATTTAACGCAGACATATTACTATGCCTTTCAGGATCATGAGTAGCAGCAAATGGCGAATTCTTTTGTATAGAGGGGTTTAAAGTGCCAGCTGGATATTGTGCACAGATATCCTTACTATTTGCTATTTGTTCGATTGCAGCGACTACAGAGGGTACCGTTGTTGGTGTGGTTGAACGATCTTCAGCCATGTTTAGCCGGCTCCTTGTAATATATCAAATAATTCGTTTTTATCTTCTTCAGATAAAGACTCAGAGCCAGAGCCAATATTTTTCTGCATCATTGACGTCAGTTTAACTAATTGTTCATTTGATCTTTGTAGAGTTTCTAAATATTTAGCCGCGATCAACCCCAAGTCTTTATGAGACTCATAAGTAGAAGTTGGTGTTTGAAGTTCCGACATTACGTCAGAAAGTAAAGTCGTTGTTCTGTCCCTATCATCTCTTATATTATTTATTGCCTCATTAATATAATTTTCTAATTTTGTTCTCCGTTGTCCCATTTAGTTTTAAAGTCCTTGTATTTAGATCTTAATTTTTGCAGGTTGTTAACAACTTGTTTCGTGTTCAAGCCTGTTATTTCCCTCAAATATAGATAAATAGCCTTTTTATTAAAAATCTCTATTTCATCACTACTTTCAAACAAGATCTTTATTGCATGCAAAACTTTACGTTCATTTTCTTTTAAATGATCACAATCCCACTCAGAGAACTCTTTCCAAAAGTTTCGCCAAAATTCAAAATCAGATCTGGTTTTAAAATAAGGGTTACATGCAACTAAATTCGAACTCTCAACCAATGCACTGTTATTGCTATATGTCGAACGATATTCTTCATAATCAACTTCCCTTCTATTTCTAACGGCGTTTCTCTTAACCTTGTGAATAAACCAATTTTTTGTAATTACACTAAAATATGAGAACGCTTTTGAACCTTTATTGGGATCATACTTATCTAATATTGTAGTTAGCCATATTTTGCAATCTTCTTTTAAATAATCCACATTAGGTAAATTGGTGAACTTATAAGTATACACTATTTTATCAACCAGTTCATTAAATGCAGGACCAATTAAAGCAATATATAATTCAGATCTTCTCTTTTTATCTTCTGTATTGGCATATTCTACAATTGCTTTTTCATGAACAGAAGTAAAATAATAATTAGAATTCTTTTTCCGCATCCATACGCTCCTCCCCTTCTATAACAGAAAGCGCGATGGGCGCTTCAAAATCATAAGATTTTCTAAATGATTCAATCTCATCTGCTATGTGCTTTGAATACTCTAATAATTGTGCTATCATCTCATCTCCATAATACATTTCTAGTTCATGAAGATCTTCTACATATTTTGTATATTTTTCCAACATAGCACTCATGTCTTCAATATTTTCAGATACAAATATAAGCCTCTTCAAGCTTTGATAAAACATATACCCCAGTAAGACATTAACTAACAATGATAGTACTAACCAGACCCACATCATTGAGTATATTCCTTTTCTTTAAGCCTTTTTTTAGTCTCTTCCACCTCTCGTTTAGTTTCTTTTATGTAGGAATCAACTAATTCACCAGCTCTTTTTTTCGAAGGAACTTTAAAAGGAATCCCCATCATTGAAGGTATTCTGACTAAAGAACCAACAGTTTCACATATCGTGCAATCAGTTAGTTTATCGTGTATAGAATGTTTCTCTTTAAACTCTGTTTTGCATGTATCACAGTGATATACATAAATCGGCATTATATTATAGCAATTCCGATTGGGGATCGGCAGCCTGAAAATCAAATGATTGCTGTTCCAGACTCTCTTCAAACTCATCATTAAACTTAACTAATGGCGGGTTCATAACTACCAGCCCCTGGTCTGAGGTTCTAAACCTGAACTCTTTTAAAACAGGAACAATATCGCTTTGCTCCATTAAGCTTTTCTGCAGCGCCATCATAACAGCCCCCACAGCCTGATCTGACATATTTACTTCTTTATCACTCATTAATTTCTCCTTCTTTGCTAATAGCTCCACCTTCAAGTACTTCCCGAACTCTTCCTGGGCATGCTTCCAAATTTTCTGCGTATTTAATCATTGCATTTGAATCCTTTGGAAAACACGAGCCGCCAAAACCAAATTTACCAGCTGGACCTGGGGCAGAGAGATGAGATCTATAGATCCCATAATGGGAACTACCTAAACGTTTGTCATATAAACCATATTCTACTATCTTATCATAGTCTACATTATTTTTTTCACATATTTGTTTAATTTCATTAGAAAGACTAGCTTTAGTTGCAAGAAAACAATTGGTATAACACTTCACCATCTCAGTTGTGCTAACAAAACTCTGCCCAACTATATTAGTTTTTATCATTTAAAACTCCCAAAATAACTTTTTAAAACACAGATCAACGCCAGCCTCGACGCTAATTTCCGCTTTCCACCCCAAATCAAGTAAAGGTAACACATCTGCTTGTGTACACATGACTTCACCCTTTCTTTCTCCTAGATATTCGAAGGTGACATCAGCAAAATGCTTTTGTACAATATCTTTAATTTCATTTAAAGATATATTGTCGCCAGTTCCAACATCATAATGAGTGCCATTGAATTTGTCACCACGCTCCATTGCAAATATATTTGCACTAACAGCATCAGAAACATGTAACATGTCTCTTCGTTGTTCTCCGGTACCTGTAATAAAGGGAGTCTCGCCTTTTCGAATATATTTCATCCAATTTGCAATTGCAGTAGCGTACGGACCATCTGCTTCCTGATCTTCCGAATAAACATTAAAATAACGCAAACTAACAGTATCAACCCCATAAAGCTCTGAATAGAGCTTACACTCCATTTCACTAACTAACTTTTGTAATCCATATGGATTTGTTGGTCCATCTCCATCGCCAACAACTGATGAAGAACTAGAATATATTACACGCTTTGCGCCAACATGTTTTGCAAAATTAAGTATGTTGCTGGTACATAAAACATTATTTTCCATTGTTCGAACAGGGTTTTCTACACTATATCCCACTCTAGGGAAACATGCTAAATGAAAAATATACTCAGGTTTAAATTTAAAATAGTGTGGATGAAATTTTCCGCGCATTGGTTCACTGTATTCGCGCAGATCTTTGTTGATATCATGCCCCTCGAATAAATCGATTCCTTGTACTTCATGCCCCAATTCTTGTAATGTTTTATACAAGTGGGAGCCAATGTATCCTCTATATCCCGTTACTAAACATCTAGCCATTTTTCTTCTCCTCCTTCAAAAAATTGTGGTGGCATATCCCAAAATTGTTTCGCGCTTTTAAGTCTATTTTCTTGCAAAATTACCTCATTGTCCAAAATATACTTCTCATAATCTATAATTGGATATACATCTAAGTAAGTTTTTAAAGATGCATTGTAAAACTTTGTATTTTTTTCTCTCTCTACGAAATTCTTTAATGCTAAAGAATGTATATTTCTCATCTGATGGTTGATTTTATAAAGCTTTTCGTGAGGAATATCTGCTCGATATGACTTATCAAAATGATTTGGATCACTTTTGCTGCCTCTATCGCCTGTCCATCCTAAATCCGCTCCAACAATCACAACCTCGCTGAAACCCATGTGATATGTTAATTGTAAGGCTAGATTCATTGTCGTACCGGTTTTGTCTATCCGTTCGACAATATCTGTAGAAAAACATGTTTCTGATATTCTGCCGTCCATGGGCGGTTTTCTCTCGCTCATAGAATCAAACCAATTAATCTGCGGGTAATCATCATTTGAATCAATTGTAGGCTTAAACATTCTTGCAATAAAAGACGTCGTGTCTGGTTCTTCCACAGCGTTGCGAACAGATTCTGTCCACGCGCTACCCCATTCTGGGTGTCTAACGTTGGTAGACGAAAACAAATAGTACGTAGGTTTCCATTCTGGGTTTTTATCATATATAAGAGATATACGATTCATAGCAATTGTATTTTCATTCTTAAGAAGGCTTAAGTTCGTATTTGCCAAGCTTGGTCCGTTGGCAATAAGAAATACTCTTTCACCTTTATGAAAATCCTTATATTTATCAAATACAGTATTTTTCATGATATTATTTTTCCCTTGAAGAAACAAGAATTGTTCTTTTATAATTTAAATGACTTTCATCATTATAAAATGTATTGTTATTGAATCCTAATTCTTTCATTCTATTGTTAACATATGTTTGTGTTGGAATTGAGTGAAGTTTATTATATTTATTAGATTTACTTTTATGTCCCCCAGATACACAAAGATCATCTAACGAATCGTATGTTTTAAACTCTAAGATTAATAAATTTGAAAGTTTAGACATTTTTTGTAAACATTGCAACACGTTTGGTATTCTATGTAGTAATCCCAACCCTAAAATCATATCATAGTTTTTGTTTTCTTTTAACTCATATAAGTCTGCAACTTCGAATTCAATATTATCAAGCTTAAATATTTGTTTTATAAAATTAGCTCTTTCAATTCTTAGCGGATCTGGATCAATTCCAACAACTTGCATGTCATAATCAATTGCACATTTTACAGAATAGTATCCATCACTGCATCCTATATCTAAAACTGTTTTTCCTTTTAAATTTAACTTATCTATTATTGGGTCTAATCGCGCCCATTTATTAAGATTATACCCTGGGCTATTGATGTCGGTTTTTCTTGTTTTTATTAACCCCGGATAATCATATTGATGATTCCATTCTTCTTTTTTAGATAAATCTGACACTCTTTGTTGAATCCACTTATGATATTCCATTTGTATATTTCTCCATAATCTCCCTGGCGGCGCTTTGATTTATAAAGCCACTTACAACAGATGGCCAATTTTCAATATTTTTATAGCTATAAATTTTGCGCGGGGGTTCAATCCGATTTTTTCTATCTCGCGGTTTCAAATATTTCTCCTCCTCATAAACAACCGGTATTGACATGTCAGGAAATAAAGCAGACAACGTTGCCACACGATGGTTGCCACTAACTACGTAAAACTTTTTCTTATTATTATGTAAGAAATAGCCAGTGATATTCCCACCTTTGCGATCTAAAAACAAGCCCGGTTTAAACCCTATTTCTCTAATAGAATTAATGAGAGCTTTAATTTTTTTAACCTGAGCAGAAATAAAAGCATCGTTTCGCTGTATAAAGGCTACGTCACTATATTCAGTTACTGGTGATGTGTGAATCCAAGGTAAAAATAAGCAATCAAAAGAATATTTTTTTAAGCTTTCACCAACACCATATAAATCATAAAGGGTCTTTGGCGTATATGATTTATAGTGCTCATATAGGACTGTTTGTTTATAGTCCATATCAACATTAATTAACTGCAACACAGTCTTGTAGCATGGGTTGTTTTCAATATCAACCGGAACTCTACTTAAATTACATATTTCTTCTCTGTTAATAAACATTTTTCTATTTTAAATAATCCCCAAGATGATCATTCCTCTTTATTGACAAGGCTTCACACGATGGATATGGGTTGGTAGGTGCAAAATCATTAATTATTGTTCTCTTACTATGATTACATCCCGCAATAATTGTCTTGTATTTAATATCGTATTGCTTCATAAGTTGCTTAAACTGTTGTAAATAATCTTCTGTCCTAGCTGTCATAAATATTATTTCATTTCCATGATCAGATATTTTTTTTAAAATAGTCATATTTTCCTCAATTGGTTCAAAGTAATTAGACCAATTTTTACTACCATATTTACCACAATTTTTGAGCAACACACCATCAATATCAAAAATGTATGTACTATACTGATTAAGTTCTCTATACCATTCTTCTATAGTCCCCCAATCAACAAACCTATCAGCCTCAACATATTCAAAAACACGAGAGTTGCATGTGATTAGATAAGAAATCACGTGACTAACATATATTTCATTCTCATGTTTATATACATCACTACAACAGATCTGTTTATACGCACTAATGAAATCTTCTGAATCGACAGAATAAACCCCCAAGCAAATGGTATTTGATACCATTTCTTTCTCCAAGATATCGACAATGACGTCATCATCATTTTTTATAATAAAGCTTTTTTGTTGTAATCTTTCAACAGGCGTTTTGGAATTCACCGTCAATCCAACAATGTGTTCTCTATCAGGAAAATAAGATACTTCAACTAGACAATCTGAATCTTTTATTGTTAACTGGCCAGTTATTTCAGAGCGAACTATAGTTTCATATATGGTTTCTGCTGCTGATTTAGTGGGGCTTTCTAGAATCAATAGTTCTATAGATGAGCCAAATATTTGTTTAAGAATAATATCTGCATCATATTTCTCACAATGTTCTTGCAACAGCGTTATAATAGTTCTATTATACTTCTCATAGCAAGCAGAATTCAAAACCATATCAATCATCAGCTTCCCTGTGGGGTGAGTCAACAACCACTTTGGCTTCATATTTGGATATCTACTAGATTTTCCTGCCGCTGGAATTATCAATGTTCTTTCTTTTAATCCCTTATTCATATGCCATAAATCCCGCTAAGATAGTTTAATCTATTTTCCAAATATTTGAACGTTGAGTCATTAGAATAAGGAACAATTCTAAGTAAATTCAAAATCAGCAATCTTTTTGTAATTTCAATTTCTTTAGGAGACAGCATTTGTAACATTCTATTATATAAATAAATGGTTTTAATTAAAGGCTTATTCATATTATGTCGCCAAGACCAATCTAGTACAATATCTTGCAGCAATTTTGCATAATCAATATATTTCGTCTGTACGAAAGAGTCCAAAAAATCGATTAAATATATCTTATTTCTATAAATTAAAATATTTTCAAAAGTAAGATCTCCGTGATTGTCTGATGCTGCCACGCTTGACCAATCATAAGCAGCACAATAATCACTATATTTAGACATGCCTGCAGGTATACTCGTATTTAAGCTGCTTAATTTTAAATGAATTTTGTCAGTTATGTCTTCTTTTCTTAAAGAAAGGTTTTGCAAAAAAGAGAATACCTTATCAACAATTGGTATTATATTATTTGAGCTATTTAAAGACACGTAATTGTGCATTGGTACCCCACGAATAAACTGCATATCAAAATAAAATAAACCATTAATATAACCATATTTATATATTTCCGGAGAAAGCAGAACATCGTGAGCAAAGCTTGATTGTTTTTCCATTTGTTTTTTTAATCTACTGTTATACCCTATAGAAGAAGACGTCTTTCTAACATACTTTTTGCTGTTTTTTTCACATAAGTACACATTGCAGCCTGAATGTCCATTCATTTGTTTTATTATCATTCGAATCTCTAATTTTCAAACAATCTCATTATTTACCTTGCTGTCTATCATATCTCATATAATTCAACTTATGCATATCCAAATCCTTTTCAAAATAGATATACTTAATAAAATTTTTCAAATTTGATCTTTTGATATCTGGTGGATATTCAATTAATTTGTTTGACCAATTTTTAATCCAGCCCTGCTCTTCGCTAGTATGAATTGGATCCCCAAATTTCCAAGTTCCCTCCCATTTAGCATGGAAATAGTTCCATGCTGTCTTCTTGTATATACCACCGCGACTAGAATGCCATATTTTTTGTTGTTCTTGATCATCTGGTCTTCTTTTAATTAAATTTTTGCCACTCCTTTTATCTCTAATTTCAACAAAATTTCTATCTTCAAAAGACTCTATTGGAAAATCAGGTTCGTGATTCAATTTAATTCCATGTACTACATCATTTATACAAGATTTAGATTTGTTGTGTATAAGCGCTCTTAAAAAGTAATCCGTTTCTTTATATTGTGCAGGTAAATTTTCATCCCACATTCCAATTTTCTTAATAGCTTCTGGCTTGTAAGCAGTAATAGTGTCCCCGCATAGCCCTGTAACAAAAGTGTACCCTTTCTGATTAAAAAGAATGTCCAAATGTTTGCACCAATTAGGATGTACAACAGCATCGTTTTGTAGCGTAACCAACATTTCTGTGTCTGGCTTGTTTAAATCAACCACACCATTAATAAATGCTTGATTGTAGTTTTCAGAAACGTTTCCATTTGACCAATCAGGGCGCAAAACATTATGTAGTACGTTAACCTTGTTTTCATATTCTGGCTTTAAATAAAACGCAGAATGGTTGTTAATAATATTAACCTCTGTATTTGGAATACTTGAAAAATCCGAAGCAAAAAGCTTCTCCAACGTATCATTTAATATGTCAGATCTTTTGTAGGTGACGATATAAACTTTCATTTTTTTCATATTATACAATCCCGGTAATTCTCAATTGCTCCATACAAGAATTCCAATTAGTAAAACGAAAACCCTTATCATCAATGTATGCCACCGCTCTTGGCTTTTCGGCTGTAACCTTTGTTACAAACTTATCCATATCATATTTCTTAAGCCATTCCCACACCAACTCTATACCAGTTTTGCCATCTACCAAGCCGCGATCAGGCTTTGCTTTGCATGTGTACATAATAATATTGTATTTTTCAGACAACGCTTGCAAAGCTTCTTTTGCTCCATGGACTGGCTCGTCATAAATTGTACCATCGTGATATCCTTTAGAACACTTGTGTATGACACCATCAAAATCGATTCCAATATTGATTAATTCATCTGGATATGAATGTTTACGAACCTTATCAGATCTCCAATTTAACTTTTGTAATTCTTCTGGAGTGTTTTTACCAATGGGTGGACACTCCCTACCAGAACCATGCGTTAACTGATACTGCAAAAGAAGAGTTAAAACTTCGCATGTGTGATAATACTCTGTATTTAAAAGCACCGTTGTTAAATTAGGTATCTTGACGTTTATTGGATGCCCAGTAACCAGCGCTGTTTGCATTCCATTATCAGATGCCCATTGAAGCGCTTTAACTACATCTGTGGACTTGCCAGAGGAAGAAATGCCATATACCAATGATTTTTTCATTTCAGTGGGAGTCCTCACTGCAGTTCTACAAGCTAACCAATTCACCATCCATTGATCGAAGTTCGTATCATTAATAAATGATGTTGCAACAACCGCGCTGCCAGGACACATGGCGTTTTTTCGCCCGTTAGATAATCTAGTGATGTCTACTGCAGTATGATCGGCTATAGCTAAATTGCCGCCATGCCCTAAGACATAGATATCATCACAATTATTAAATTTTTCTTGGAATTCGATCCATTCTGGTGATCCTACAACCTCCTTAAACTTTTGACCAACATTTTCAATATCAAGCACTTTCCATCTCCTTATATGATTCAATTAATACAATCGTATCCATACCAACTGCGATTATACCATAGCCATTATATTTTTTAATCTCTTTATGTACATCTTTGGGAATGTGAACTGCCATTTTTTCAATGGGTACCACCCTTTTTACTTTCTCTACCGCTTCTAGATACAAAGAGCTATTAAATTGTCCAGGTATGCCAAGACTAGTAGACAAATCATAAGGACCAATCATATAAAAATCAAAACCCTTAATGTCTCCAATGTTTTCAACACCTCTTCTAGTTTCGATTTGAGCAATTATTATGGGAGGCTTTGCTAATAAGGTTTTGCTATTCCCCCACTTGTTCTGCCTAACTAGTCCTAAACCACGTCTATTAGAGGTTGCATAACCTTCTTTACCATAAGCTACTGGGTATTTGCAATATGCATGAATTTCTTCAGCTTGCTTTCTAGTTTCTACTGTTGAAAAGATTAACCCGGTTGCCCCGGCGTCCAAACAATATTTAACCAGATGTAAGTCTAGATTTCCTAGTCGAACAAAACACTGCTTATTATTGGCTGTAATGATTTGTATACAACTATATAACGTTTCATTATTAAAACAGCCATGCTCAGTATCGATTACAACACCATCTAACTTATTTTGACAAAGTATATCAGATACAACAGCTGATGGTATTTGCTGCCATGCCAATTTCCTTTCCACTATAAAAATCTCCTATATTTTTTTGTTTTGGCGCTGTTTTGTATTGTATTGACAAAATCCCAATCGTTTTCAGTGTCGATATCTAAGCTCTCCAAAAAACTTGTAGGATAAAAATGTGGGTTTTTACCAATTCTATTTCCACTATTTAACACGATGTCAGAATAGAACATATAAAATAAAGAGTTTTCTTCATAATATACTGGCAAGTCCTGTGTCTGTTGTAAGATCATTGGATTGTGATTGACGGGACACATACCATATTCCTCTTTCCTCCAAAACCTTTTTTGTACTGGTGTACAAGAGGTGACAGAATCGTGCCCTTCATCAAACTTTTTTGCCGCTGCGACGAGCGTTGCGACACTTAAAAACGGAGAAGTGACGTGAATCTCGCATATTATATCGTTCTCTATGCTTTGTTGTTCATGAACAATGAAGTGTTTAATTAGTTTACACACAGAAATGTTATGATCGACAAGCCTTGGACTTCTTTTATAAGCAGTAACGTGTGATAGATTTTTGTCTTTTTTTACTTCCTTGATAATCTCTTCGCTGTCTGTGTCAACATATACTTCAAAGTCTTTTAATTTATAGAGTGTATGTTTATATAACGGCAAATTTGCAAACGATCTAAAGTTCTTTTTTGGTACCCGTTGTGATTGTTCTTTTATCGGAATAAAAAATTTCATTTTATAGCATCACTAAAAAGTTTCTTGTCAAGCTTTTCTAAATTTAAAATCACCTCCAATACACTGTCTAATTTAACAGAAGGATTGTTTCTCAAAGTATCTTTGGCATATTGCCACATATTTTTCTGTACGTGTCTCTTTGAATTAAATGCCATCGTAGCAAATTCATCTTCTGTTACGTTTTTTTCTTTTTCAACACCAGACTTACAACCGGGTATAAATCCATCCAAATAAAAACTAAACCCATATATCGATAACGTACTTGGATTAAAATTTAATAAGTCATATATTGCAAGAAACCCAGTATTTGGTCTACATTGTACCTTTTTTGCCAATTCTGTATGGAATCCATGAGACACAATTCTAAGCGGAATTGTTTTCATTAGCTCTTGGGCAGTCTGCCCATTAACCATGGGGTGGAGTTCTGTATGGTGAGATACCCCATTATACTGAGATTCTGGAGGCGCGACTACAAATTTTACGCCATAATCATTTTTAAGCTGAGAAGGTATTATTTTTCCAGCGTTTTGTGCTGTTTCAATTAAACAAGAATATAAAACATCACACTTTGTACCCACATCATCTGGGTATTGCTTTGTAGTTTCAATACTCCTGTTAATGCGGATAACCACATCATGTTTATCGATCTCCTCGCCCAAGCCAGAACTCATCATATATTTAGCCGGTCCAACGAGGGCGACACGTTTGCCATGAATCATTTTTTCAAAATATTCATTAATAATCTTCAGAAGTTCCATGTTTGCCTCTTCTTAAATATCCCAACCTTATTTTCAACAATGTTATAAAGATTCTCTTTGCCAAAAAAATGATTAGCATATTTCCCTTCAATAAGCCGACCCATATCATCAATTACGCAAATACCATTATTTTTTAAAAGACAGCGTGCCATATAAATGCTTTGCATCCTGCCTGGACCTTTATACGGTCTAGGGGGGTTGTGTCCAAGAGGTCCGTCAACAAGAACCATATCCCATTCTATACTAGTAACTTCGTCTGGAAGCTTCAATTTAAGCTTCTCAATATCGAACCCAACATCAATATGTTCTTGTGCTTTAGTATCGTACTTCACTGGGTGTATTTCAATATTGACGTCTGGACCTTTAAATTTTTCAATCCACTCTAAATCATCTTCCAGAAACACAGTCCTGCCGCCAGCATTTATCTGCTCCCAAATATAAGAGTCTTCTCCTAATCCGAAAACTAAAAAATTACATGGAGACAACAAATCCAAAACGTAACCAACATTTATATATTGAGTCTGAGACATTAATCCCTTACCAGAAGCTTTCATATCTTTTATAAGCGTTTTAAAATTCATCCTAATATTCCATAAAGTTCTCTTTGCAAGTTTTTAATGCTTCATCAAGCGATTCAACTTCATATGTACCTTTGTTTATTCGTGGATCAGCATGCATATGGTATATTCTTGGCGCAAGATGTTCCTCTCCAAATTCATGATGAAAAATATGTTGTTTTTCTCTATTCGCCTTACTCCTAATGTTGTACTCTACAGGGAAAACATAAAACTGCAACCCCTCGCCAATGGCTTTCCAAAGAGAAATTCTGAATGAAGCCTGATCCCAAGGACAATAGTGATAATAGTGATAAAAATATTCTTTCCAATCCTTAAAAAGCTTTAAGACTTTTTCATTTCTCTTAAACACAAGCACCCCAGTGTTAATTTCAGAAAACGCATAAGGAATGTCTCTATACTCAGGCATAACAGCTGAATATTTCTTTCTTTTTCTCGCCAAGTCATGAGTACCGGCAAGATCAACACTATCTAACAACTCAAACATGTCCTCTATATTGCGATCAATTATAGTATCTGTATCTAAAAACAACGTCTGCTCATAGGGAGTTAAGGCTATGTAATCTATTTTAGGACGCAAATGAGCGACTTTAATTATCTTAACCTCGTCAATGTACTCAGACTCAATCTGTTTGTCTATAAACGCAGTTATGTGTAAATCTGGATTATGCTTTTTAACAGACTCTGCAGAGAACAGCATCTCTTTAATAAAATGCTTACCAAAAGCAATATACAATACACCTTTATTCATAAGTTATCCCCAAAATATCATTATATAATTTAGAAGCCCATGCGTATGGGCTGTACAATCTATCAAATTCTCTCTTTGCGTGATCTGCCATCTTTTGTCTTAAGTTAGCATCACACAATCTCAATATACCCTTTTTCCAACCTTCATAACTATTTGCAAGAATACCGCATTCAGGATCTCCCATAACATGAAAATTACTCGGAGTAAA
>TARA_R110000851_G_scaffold62895_1_pt1 | contig 13670 bp, 11 predicted proteins | sample TARA_R110000851 | Tara Oceans TARA_R110000851 (sample SAMEA4397627) | marine metagenome | biome: Polar Biome; feature: [DCM] deep chlorophyll maximum layer (ENVO:01000326); material: water (ENVO:00002006), including particulate matter (ENVO:01000060) such as... | depth 17 m | reverse complement strand
CAAACATCTGAAAAGATGCGTGGGGTTTCAAACCTTAGGAGAACAAGATGAGGAGTGATTTAGTAACAAAGCTAAAAGCTCTGTCTAGTTCTACTATAGGTACTTTTACTATTACGGATGAACTTCCGTGGACAAGTGATAATACTCCTCTTTATATTAAGAACTTGAAACGAATCTATATTGATAGGACCCAGTCAGATTTGGATCCTATTCTTGACACATTAGATGGTCAAGGTATCGCAACAGAGATCTCAACAACTACAATCTATTATGCATGTGATGCAAAACAATTACCCTCAAACTATGATACACTAACCTCAGCAATTAAAGATATCAGACTTGATTTTGGAGACAATAACTGGACACAGCGTCGAGTTACTGCAACTTCAGAATATGAGTCAGATAGATTAGTTCAGAGTTTAGAATTTGTGGCGGAACGGGTAGTAAATAATTAACCATAAGGAAATAACGAAATGGCATACATTTACGCTGGTCCTGGTTCTGCTAACAAAGTAACTCTTACAGTTAAAGTTGCTAGTAACGGATCCGACACCGGACTTTCAATCCCTGCTCTTCAAGATGTAACTATTGAAGCGGCAAACGATGTTTTTAGTTTCAGTTCACTGGAATCAAACTCAGTTACACAGGTTGCTACGGTGGCTTCAAACTCTATCTCAGGAAACATTGTTGTTGACTCAGATAAGTTCTTTGGAACTACAGCCGCAGTAACAGGCACTGACAGTCATATTGACTACGCTGACGCAAGCGTTGATACGGCTGTTGAATTTGGTATCTTTGGTCTTAGTTCACAGAAGGTTCGTGTCTCATTCGAACTTTATATGGGCTCAGATACAGATGCTGGCGCATCAGTTAACGAACCTACCATCAAAGGTGCAGGTTATGTTACTGGTCTTTCTCCAAATATTAGTGCTGATAGTCCAGTCTGGATTACCAGTTTCTCAATCGTTGGTGACCAAGACTTAACTGTTGTTAGAGCCTAAAATATACCCTAAATTAGTTTAGGTAAATAAGAGTGTGCTAGGAGTAACCCTCCTAGCACTACTCAACCTCAAAGAGGAGATCAATAGATGTCAGAAATAGACAATATGCTTGCAACAAAAAGTAACCGATCATTAGAATTGACAATGGTTGCTGAACTTGCAAAATCCACAAACGAATTAAGATGTGCAAAGAGAGACATTGAGAAAGCCTCAGGTCGACTCAGTTTCGTCACGGCAGTAGCCAACGAATTGATTAACAGAGAAAAGGATCTATAGAATGAAATTATCAGAAATTGCAAAAAAGCCAAAATTAGTTATCGTAACAATTGACGACCCAGAAGTAGTTCAGGAGTTCGGTGAACCTCTCGAATTTTATACTTGGGACCGCCAGCCTATGGATGTGTTCTTAAAACTGTCAAGCGTTAACGCAGACAATCAAGGCGACATAATTAAAGTAGTAAGCGAATTGGTATTGGACGACAAAGGCAAACGAGTATTAAGTGATGAAAATGTTCTTCCTGCCTGGGTATTGATCTTAGTAATGAATAGGATTGTTGATAGCCTGGGAAAGTTACAGAAGCCGGAGTAGATTTAGAGTCACCCTTAGCCCGGCAAGTGTTAATGATAGACACGATAGCTAGTAGATATCATTGCTTGCCTTCTGAAGTTGTAGATTCAGCAGATACATTTGACATATACATTGTTAACACTGCATTAGATTTACACGCAAAGGCAAGAGAAGAAGAGGAGAAAAAGAATCGGAAAGGTCCGCCGCCAGCGCCAAACTTAACAACTAAAGAAATGGAGGCTATGTTAGCCTCAGTAAACGAGAAGAACAATGGCAATAGTAAAGAACACAATCAGTTTCAGCCTAGCTAAGAAAGCCCAAGGTCTTAAAGGGGTGCCTAAAGAAGCATTCACCGTGTGGCTTGCAAACACTCCTATTAAGAGTGGTAATGCTAGAAGGCGTACAACTCTTGTACGCAATACCATGATTGATGCTCATTACGGATATGCTGTTCCATTAGATAACGGACATTCAAAACAAAGTCCACAAGGTATGCAAAAGCCAACGGAAAGGTTTCTTCGTCGTCGACTTTCTCAAATCATAAGGAAAAAATAACATGGCTGACCTAACTTATAAAGTCGACATAGAAACTAAAAGGGCTCAAGCTAATTTAAAAGCCTTACAAGCACAAACTGGTGGACTGACCAGGGGATTTAAAAGTCTTGGTGTTGCGTTAGCTGGCTTTGCCGCTGGTGCCGCAATTAAAGGCATTGTTGATATTACAGCAAAGTTTGAAGATTTACAAACAACACTTGGAAGTGTATTTGGATCAGCAACAAAAGGTGCCCAAGCATTCTCAGCTATTCAAGCAATGGCTACTAAGACACAGTTTGGTATTGAAGACTTATCAAATACATTTATTAAACTTGCTGGTGCTGGTATTCAGCCAACTCAGAAACTATTAAAAACATTCACAGATACTGCGGCTGTAACCACAGACCAAATTGGAACACTACAAGCTATCACAGACTTGTTCTCAAGAACTACACAAGGTGGTTTAGGACTTGAAGAACTAAACAGACTTGGTGATAGAGGTATTCCTGTATTTGAAATCCTAGCTCAGAAACTAGGCATTACAAGAAACGAAGTTTCAGAATTTGGTAAGTCAGCAGAAGGTGCTCGTAAGATTACTGAAGCACTGGCATCAGGATTGGATGAAAGATTCGGTGGTGCAACAGCCGCTAGATTAGGCAACCTTTCAACATTGATGAGTAACTTCTCAATTGCGATTAAAAATGCCGCTGGTAGTGTTGGACAAACAATGGGTCCTGCACTAAAGAATCTAATTACACAAATTACAGACTTCATTACCAAGAACCAAAGTCTCGCAGAAACTATTGGTACAGTACTAGGTGCCGCACTTCAAGGTGTGTCATTCTTATTAGGACAACTTGCAGAAAATGCAAAACTAGTAGGTTCAGTAGTTACAGGACTAACCATTGCAATGGGTGCTAAAGGTCTTGTTGGTGTATTAAAAATGCTAACAGCAGGCTTTAAGGCTTTAACTCTTGCAATGATAAAGAATCCTTTTGGATTATTGGCTGTAGCAGTTGCAAGTTTAATTGCTTACCTATCATTTGAAAATGGCTTAGGAAGAACATTTGTTCAAATCAAAGCCGCATTGGATGTATTAGGAGTTGCATTTGGCAAATTTACTGCATTCCTTTCAGACAAAGTAGGCAAAGTTGTTTCATGGCTCAAAGATAGATTTTATGATTTCATTCAAGTATTAATTGACAGTTACAATGCTATTGCAACTATTATTCCTGGATTAGATAAAATCAGTTCAAGTGCAAGAGAACTTGGTGCAGTTGTACAAGACAAAGTCGGTGATGCATTAGAATATGCCGCAGGCAAAGCAAATGAAATGAAGGATGCGATTGTTGCGGCAATCCCACCTGAAGTACTTGCACAATATGCAGAATTGAAAAAAGCAGTTCAAGACGCTGGTACAGCATATGATGCTACTATAGCAAAAGCAAAAGAATCAGCAGGAGCAATTAAAGATGCTTCACAGATTCCTGGCATTAAAGCTGGAGGTGTTATATTACCTAAAGCACAAACTAAAGAAGAAATTAAGAACGCTAAGAAGTTAGAAGATTCAATGAAGAGTCTAACAGATAGATTACTTCCATTACAAGCCGCAAAGAAACGGTATGCTGAAGAAACTAATTTACTTAATCAGGCATTGAAGTCAGGCAAACTTACAACTGATCAACATAGACTTGCATTAGAAAATCTTAACAAAGAATATCAGGAGTTCTTAAAAGGGCAAACAGGTGCCGCAAGAGATTGGGCGTCGGGTTGGAAGACTGCAATGGACACTTACATCGACGATGCAACCAATGCCGCGGCAGCCGCTAATAGAGTATTCACTAAAGCCACACAAGGCATGGAAGATGCTATTGTTGGTTTTGCTAAAACAGGTAAGTTTGAATTTAAATCATTGTTGAATTCAATTGTTGATGAATTATTAAGAACACAAATTAAACAATTATTTGCCAACTTGTTCTCAGCAGGATCAGGATCTGGGTCAACAGGTGGATCAAATATATTAGGAAGTCTTGGTAAGCTATTAGGCTTTGCTAACGGTGGTGTTATTCCAACCAATGCACCAGTTGTTGTAGGCGAGCGTGGACCTGAACTCTTAATGGGAGCTAAAGGAAATAAAGTAATACCAAATGAACAACTAGGAGGAGTAACTCAAGTTGTTTACAATATTAACGCTGTTGATTCAAGATCATTTAGAGAAATGGTTGCACGGGATCCAGCATTCTTGTTTGCAGTAAGTGAACAAGGTAGACGCAGATTACCAGGAGCGGCATAATGGCATTTCAATGGGTCTTCGACCAAGCAACAACGATTAGTATAGACTTAAAAGCTCAAGTCGGACAAACAATTACACGAAATCAAACAGTTCGTGCAGTGAGTAGAGGCAATGCCATTAGAAAATTTACTGTAGAACTACCTAATGGCTTGAGGTGGGAGGACATTGCTGATGAAATTCAAGCAATTGACGCCGCAGGACGCCATACAACTGAATCAATTGCACTATCAAATGCAAATTATACTGCATGGATGCATAATGGAGACATATCTTCCGCTTCATACACAGTAATTTGTGTACAATTACCACAGTGGACCATTAATCCAGGTAGAATTGTTACCTGGTCAGCACCTTTTGTATTTTATGAGTCAACAGTATGATAAATCTTAGCTCAAATGCCGCAATAGAAAGTGCAGTATTCCTAAAATGGGATATTCCTAACTATCAAATAGAATATATTTCAGATTATCACACAGCAGTGACAATCGGAGGTCAGAGCTACGCCAATGCTGGTAAACTTTTAAGCATTAGTTCAATTAATGATGAACTAAAAGCAAGTCCAAGCGAACTTTCCATTGCACTGTCAGGAATTCCAACAGGAAGTGTCAGTGATGTCTTATCTAAGGAGATCAAAGGTTCAAATATCGAAATATACAGAGGCTTTTTCAATCCTACCACACACGGTTTACTTGATCTGTCACCAGACACAAATCCTTTACTAAAATTCAAAGGTATAGTCACTAACTATGGCGTTGGTGACGATATAGATGTAATATCTGGGATTGCTACAACTTCAATAGTACTAACTTGTAATTCAATCGTTGAAATACTTGGTAAGAAAGTGAATGGTCGTAGAACCAATCCAAGAGACTTCCCAACAGAAAGCTCAATGAATCGGGTCCTGGCATTAAGTAACAGCAACTTCCAATTTGGAGCACCTAGATGAGTATTTTTGGTTCAGTATTAAGTTTTATTGGTGGCGAAGGGTTAGCATCTAACCTAGCAAGAGTTGCAATACTTGGATTTGCGTCAAGACTCTTAAACAAAAACACTAATTCAGATCAAAACGATGAAGGCGCCCAAGACTTAGTTGATCCTGGAGTTCGAGTACAACTTGATCCTAGTACTGACAACAGAATTCCTGTACTATACGGCGAATCATTCTTTGGCGGATATGTTACTGACGCTGTCTTAAGTGCAGACTACACCAAGATGTCATTTGCAGTAACACTGTCAGAATCCACCGGAACATTGTTATCAACTTCAGCCGCCTCTGATTATATATTTCAAAACTTATACTTTGACAGCAACAGAGTTGTGTTTAAGTCTGATGATGTTACAGTTGATTATACTCTTGACACTGCTGGCAATCAAGACATAAAACATAGAGACTTAGTTAAGGTTTACTTTTACAAAGGGCAAACAGGAATTGCTCCTGCAGGTTCCGCTGTGTCAATCCCAGCACCCTCTACAGTAATGCCAGGTTGGACTGCTGGAACGCATCCAATGACAGACTTAATATATGCTATTGTTGAAGTAACATATTCAAGAAGTGCTGGAGTTACTGGATTACCAAATTGTGTGTTCCATGTAAAGAACTCAATGAAGTTACCAGGCGATGTACTTGACGATTACATGAAAAGCACACGCTATGGAGCAGGTATTGTAGCCGGCGACATTGACACAAGTCTTGTAGCATTAAACACATTTTGTTCTGCAGGATTTTCTTACACCGATGCAGATTCAACTGTACAAACTGGCACCATTGCTATTAACGGTTTAGTTGATACTGCTACTTCAGTATTATCAAATATGCAAGGACTAGCAGAAGCTGGTTCATCCTGGTTAAGTTATAATGTACATGAAGGCAAGTGGTCAGCAATTATTAATAAGACTGGCACTTCAATTGCATCAATGTCAGACACTCATATCATTGGAGAAATCTCAGTAGGTGGAACAGGACTTTCACAACTATTCAATGCATGTGATGTAGAGTTTTCAAACACTGACATATTAGACAAAACAGACTTTGCTAAAATTTCCTTACCAAGTGGAGACTTATTTCAAAACGAAGTTGCTAATACAATGCAACTTAAATTTCCTTTTACTAACAAACAGAATGTTGCTATTAAGCTAGGAGCTCAAGCACTCAAGCAAGCTAGAGTTGACAAGATTATTTCCTTTGTTACTGATTATAGTTTTATTAATATTAAAGCTGGTGAAATTATTGATGTTACAAATACTGTATTTGGATTTACAAACAAACCATTTCGTGTTATCTCAGTTGAAGAAGTAGAAGATGATGACGGCTCATTATCAGTTAAATTTGAATGTTTAGAATATCTCTCTTCAGTATACGACTTTGATATTCAAGAAGTTACTATTGTAACTGAAGACGGGTTCCTTTCAGTAGGTGCCATTGGTACTCCTGATGTTCCTATTGTACAAAAAGTACAACAAAGCAATGTACCAAGAATTAATGTAACAGCAGACACACCATCAGGTATTGTTGACAGCATGGAGTTTTGGCTTACATTTGATACAGGTGTTGCGTCAGATGCAAACAGAACATACGAACGAATTGGTTCAGTAGGTAATCCAGATGGAAGTTTGCTTACAGAAAATCAAACAGTAGCCTTTAGATATTCAGGATTAAATCAAAGCGACTTCTTTATTAAGGTTCGTGGAGTTAACAATCTTGTAAGTGGGCCATTCTCCTCACCAACTGGACTTGTTGCATTCACTCCAGAAGTTGTTGCTGATACAGTTTCAGATAGTCCAGTAGCAGGACTTGGTGGTAGCTTGATGACATTAGGCTTGCTAACACTATTAAACAATGTAGATGATTTACTTGCACTAGCAAATGGAGAGAAGGGAATATTCGATACCATTACGGATATCTTATTCCCAGGCAGAGCATTAAATGAAACCAATGCCGCTGATATACTTGTGGCAGACTCAGCTTTTATCAGTGCAGTTGGACAACAAACTACAAATGTTGGCAACTATTCAATTGATGCATTAAGTGATGTGGATACAGTTACAAATCAAACCTCCACGACAGGCGATGTCCTTGCATGGAACGGAACTAACTGGGTACCAACAGACATTTCAAGTTGTTGTGATGTTGCTAGTAAAGTACCTGCCGAACCCGCTACTCCACCTGGACCCACACAATGTTATCTCACTATTGATCAGCAGTATCCTCAGGATAGAACTACATGGGCACCTAATGTTCAAACATTACCCGATGGCAATCCTGATAAGGCACCTGTAACTGGCAGTTACTTTATAGTGTTCACAGATCCAGAACAAGGTTTTTATGGACCATTAACTGTAGGCTCAGGCAATGTTAAACTATACAAATCAGATGGTACACTAGCAGAAACCCTAACTGCCGCACAATGTACAATCTCAGATAGAATACTTGAATTACCATTTGCCGCAAGAGATCCAAAAACAGATTATTACATTGTTATGGACGAAGGTATCGTTGAACACTGTGATTGTATCTCACCTGAGATTGAAGTTGCAACATGGAACTTTAGTACACCACACTATAAGGTAAATGCATTTGCAATTGGAAATATTACTGGTGGCTTACTCACATATGTATGGCCAGCATTAACTTTCGGTGCAAACATCTCTGAAGCTTCAACTATTTGTAAACCTGGTGCAACACTAACACTTACTTTCTCAGAAGCAATGGTTGCTGGTTCAGGATCAGTCACTGTTGAAGTTGCCAGTGGCGGAGTAGCAGGAACATACACATATGCCGAAGGCACAGTAGACGGCACAAGTATCACATGGCCCATTGCAGTTGATCTTGAGTTTGGTGAAGACTACAACATTGAAGTCCCAGCAGGTTTTGCAACAACTACAAGAGTCCAACAAGTATTATGTGATGCAACCATTCCAGCTGGTGCTGATGTAAGCAGTAGTGCAGATACAATCACTTTTGCAACAACAGAAAGACTCGCATTATCGAGTTACACCTTGTTTAATTACCAAGGAGCGGCAAACACAGCCACCGAGGCTATTACTAATGTATCACCACAGAGTGAAATCAAACTAGTATGGAACAACAGTGTAACAGCCGCCGCAACAGATCTTTATGTTAAGATATACAAAACAGGTGCAGTATTGCATCAGGAAATTAAAGTAAACACTTCCTACGCAACTGAATTTAGTAATGAAATAATTAGAATTGTAAATAGTAATGAAGTGTGGATCAATCCAACCACAGATATGGAAATTGGTCAGGATTATTACTTAACAGTTGACCAAGGTGCATTTGTAGATAGTTGTAATAGTACTAATAATGCTATTACCAGTCCAGCAACGATTTCCTGGAGTATGGCGGCAGGTGTAACAGTTGGTACAACAATTCCAGCCACAGGCGGTGAAGCACAAAACATTGGTGAAACAGGAATTGTAATGGAATTTGGCGAAAATGTAGAAGGTGGCTACGGACAAATTGTTATTAAAGATGGCACTGGAGCAACAGTTGCTACAGTTGCTTCAGATGATTCAGCAATAACATATGGCGAGATATAAGGAAAACACATGGCAAACAAGATTACAATTGATACTACAGCATTAGGAATTACTTGGGCACTCAATACCAGTTATACTGTTGAGATAGAAGAAGGATTTGTTAATCAACCTGAAGATGAAAGATTAGGTAATCCAGCAAATGCAAGTTTAATTGCATTTAGTACTCCAGCAACCGCAACTGATATTGCTTCAACCTCGCCAGCAACTGGTAGTACACTTGGTCCTACCAACACAGCAATCGTTAGAGAACTCGTACTTACATTTAACAGAACAAAGATCGTTGTTGGTACAGGAAACATTACACTAAAGAAAACCTCAGACAATTCAACAATTCAAACTTATGCGGTTCCTGCGGGAGTTACATTTCAAAACAACAATCAATTAGCAATAGATATTACAGACTTATTAGAAGCCAATACAGAATATTACATCTTGGCAGATGCAGGTGTTGCTACAGACTTTGACGGATTCGCATGGACAGGTATTTCAAGTACAACTGAATTAACATTTACTGCTCCAAGTGCTCCTCAATTAGCTTCAACATTACCAGCAGATAATTCCACTGGTGATCGTAATGAAACATTTAGTTTTACAATGGATCGTTCAGGATTAACTGTTGAAACTGGCAATATATATTTGTATAATCAAACTGGACCCTCATTAATTCATACATTTGATGTATCTAGTGATATCACATACGATGGCACTAGTACTTTTACTTTTGACATCTCTGGTTTAATGTTACCTTCAAACAGTTATTACATTACTAGTGATCAAGGTATTATTACAGACAACGATGAATTAGAAAGCAGTGCTTGGGCAGTTGATGAATGGAACTTTACCAATGCCGCAAACTTTTCAACTAATCTTTCTAATACATTTGCAAGTACAGAGTATGTTGAAGATACATTAAGTCAAATCCTAAATGCACCTGATGTTATCAGTGAATTACCTTCAAGCACATTTGAATTAGCTATCTCACCTTCAGACAATGCAAAAGTTGATACATTAGCTTCAACTGGAACAGGTGGTACTAGCACATGGACTGACGGAACAAAGACATTAACTATTGCAGGAACACCTGCACAAATCAATAGTCACCTAGATGCATTATACATGCGACCTGATGTGGATGTTGACAGTACAATTTCATTAGTGTATACTTGTACAAGAGATTCAGACAGTCATACAAGTACAAAAACACAATCAGTTACATGTAGTGCAACCAATGCTGAAATTGTAAACATGATTGGCTATGACAGAGACTTTTATGGTGACAGTGCATCACCCTTGTTTGTTTACAATACTGCTAACGCTCCATATATCGACGATGAAGGTGTAGAAAGCACAGTTTCCTATACTGTTACTTTTAATAGTGCTGATGGACAGTTTGGTATTCCTGTAGACAGTGTAGCCTATCAAGACACACTAACAATCACAGGTAATAAAGCCTATATCAATCTCAATATACCAAAAGTTTGGTTCAAAGCCGATGATATTGCCGTTGATACAACCTTTACCTACACACAAGAAAGAGCAGGTATTTCTCAAGTCAATACTTCAGTAGATTTACTTTATGCTGGTAGTGGATTTGTTATTCGCATCTACGACACTGCTGGCGATCATACTTTAGTACTAGATAGCACAGAAACCACAAACAATGTATTTGATGTCTTAGCAGTTGGCGCTGGCGCAGGCGGTGGCATAGGCGGAGGTGGAGGTGGAATGGTTAGAACTAAAACTGGAGTAGCCAGTCCTGCCGCAACTTATACTATTACTGTTGGCGCAGGCGGTGGTGGTATTAGTACTACAAATTATAACACAGATGATACCAATGTCTACCCATCCAATATGGGTGATCCAGATGGTACAGGTCCATATGGCGCTAGTTTAACTGGTCCTCCATACGAAAGATACGACATAGTCTTCAACGGTAGTGAAAATGGAGGGAATACTAAGATTATCAATGACACCTCAGGTGCAACAACAGGAATTGCAAGACCTAATCCTGACTCTGACAATGTATATGGCGGTCGTGCCCTTGGTATTGATCCTACATCTCAATTTACTACTGTTACATATAACCCAGGTGGTGGCGCCTTATGGCGTTATTCAACAACTTTTCGCGGTGGCGTTAGTTGGCGTATTAGTGGAGATACAATTGATGGTCAATCAGTCCAATTGGGCGGCACTTTAACTTTAGATTGGACCACTGGCGAAGATGACGGTTTTGCTTCACAGTCATTGGCATCAGAACATGTTTTTGACACCTATCTACAAGCAACCACTCCAATGAATTCACTAGCAAGTGGTGGCGGGGGTGGCAATGGTGGTGTAGGTTATGATGGCAATGATTCTACAGTCAGCAACAGAGGCAAAGGCGGCATAGGAAGACTCCCAAGTGTTACACTTGATGGATTAGTTTTGGGCGGTGGAGGCGGTGGCATTAATGGCTACGGACAATCGGGTGGCGGTAATGGCTACAATGCTGATGGTTCAGGTTCAGCGGCAACAGCAGGTACAACTGGTGGTGGAGGTGGTGCTGGCTTTTATACCTATGATGGTTCAGGGCTAGGCAATACTTTCTACCCAGGAGGCGCAGGAGGAGACGGATTAGTTATTATTATTTCAAGGCCAATCTAATCATCGATATCTTTAATTTGGATTTTTTAATCCGATAAATATATCCATAACCCACAGGCAAGAGGCCTCAGTCTCTTAGCTTAATTCCCTTAGGAGTGCGAAATGAGTGCAGGAATATTAAACTTTAACCAATACATTGGTGGACCAGACGATATTAAAATCGAACAAGTGTTCCCTAATACAACTAAAACATTTTTATACGATTTCAATCAAGATATTACAAACTGGACATTTTCAGCAGATTATCAAACAATCGTAGTAGACACAATCACTTTTAATAGAAACACAGGACAACCTAACTTTGCAAACAGCAAAGTCGTTGGCACATTTGCTAAAGGTGAACTCACTGGTGCAGACGAACCTGATGTAGTTAATGCTACAGTGGGTACAGTAAAAGTTTACATGCCAGCTGATATGTATACAGGACCAATTCTTCCTGACGCAAGACAAAATGTTCCAATTGTGGTTATGGCAGTTACATGGACAGACGATGCAACGCCAGCAACAATCACAACACATCGTTGGGCCTTTGTTCAATGTTGGGAGCCAGATATTACAGCAGGGGATCCTACATTGGATGCCGGCTATACAGCAATAGTATTGGGGTAATTGAATCATGGCTTATACATTAGAAATTACAGAACTAACCCCAAGTCAAGTAGATGTATTAGAAACTACTGGCACTGTCTCAATCACAGAACAAGCAACAACTATCTCAATTAACTATAATGCAGTTGATGTTGCACCAGCCGCATTTCCAACAGGCGGTACCACTGGACAAATTCTTAAGAAAGCTTCAGCAACAGACTACGATACTGTATGGGGTACTGACGAAGAAACTCTCAGCAACAACGATTCTGATGATTTAACAGAAGGCACAACAAACCTTTATTATACAGACACTCGTGCAAGGGCAAGCATCTCCTCCAGTGGTGATCTCGCTTACAATGCGACTACTGGTGTGGTCAGTTATAGTACACCCACTATTCCTGCAGATGTCGGTGATTTAACTGACACTGGCAGTTTGTTAGCAGGAGATGATCTTTCTAATAACACTACAACTCAATTAGCTGAAGGCACAAACCTTTATTATACAGATGCTAGAGTTGACACACATTTAACTGGTGGAACAGGTGTAACATACGCTACTGGTGATATTTCAATTGGTCAGCCAGTCTCTACAACCAGCAATGTTACATTCAATGATATGATTGTTAGTGGCAATTTAACTGTGTCAGGTGAAACAACTACTGTTAGCACAGAAACAATTGAACTTGCTGACAATATTATCTTGTTCAATTCAAATGAAGCAGGAGTTCCTTCACAGGATGCTGGAATTGAAATTGAACGCGGAACCTCTACTAACAAGACTTTAATTTGGGACGAAAGCGAAGACAAATGGTCAATAGGTTCAAATGTATTTGTTGCTAGTACATTTGAAGGTAGCTTGTCAGGTAATGTTACAGGTACTGTATCTGATCTGTCCAATCACAATACTGCTGACTTAGCAGAAGGCACTAACTTATATTATACAGATACAAGAGCTGATGCAAGAGTAGCATTAGCTACAGGTGCTAATTTAAGTCTTGCCAGTAAAACAACAGCAGACTTAGCTGAGGATACAAACCTTTACTTTACTACTACAAGAGCAGATGCAAGAGTCTTTTTAGCCACTGGTGCTAACTTAGACTTGTCAGGTAAGAATACCAGTGCTCTAGCAGAAGGTACTAATTTATATTATACAGATACAAGAGCAGATGCAAGAGTAGCATTAGCCACTGGTGCTAATTTAAGTCTCTCTAGTAAAACAACAGCAGACTTAGCAGAAAATACAAACCTTTACTATACAGATACTAGAGCTGATGCAAGAATTGCTCTCGCTACTGGTGCTAATTTAAGTCTTGCTAGTAAAGACACTGATGATTTAACAGAAGGATCAACAAACCTTTATTACACAGATGCTAGATCAAGAGCCTCTGTCAGTCTTGTTACTGACAATGCAACTGCTCTTGCCTACAACAGTACTACTGGACAGTTTACATACAATGATCCAACAGGCGGTGGACCATCGGGT
>TARA_R110000851_G_scaffold41665_1_pt1 | contig 13681 bp, 26 predicted proteins | sample TARA_R110000851 | Tara Oceans TARA_R110000851 (sample SAMEA4397627) | marine metagenome | biome: Polar Biome; feature: [DCM] deep chlorophyll maximum layer (ENVO:01000326); material: water (ENVO:00002006), including particulate matter (ENVO:01000060) such as... | depth 17 m | reverse complement strand
GTAGTTAAGTTGAAACGTTAAGTAACCTCTAAGGTGGATGCGAACTTTAACTACAGTGACCCTACTCTTATCAGACCTGAACCAATAGCGGAAACTACTAGGGGAAATTGATAGGCTGATAAGAAAGAGGGTTATAATTATTAAATAGTAATACAAAAACCAAAAATAACTAAAAATTAAAAACAGAGAAATTATGAAAACATTAACATTATTACTAATATTACTAGCACTTATTACAACATACTGTATATATTATAGTATAAAACAAGCAATTATTAATCACAAAAATAGTATAGATAATATGAAGAATGAAAATGAAGCACAAATAAATCATAAACCTAAAAAATTTAAGATTGTAAAGAAACTAACTAAATTTGAAAATAAACTTATTAAATTAGAAGCATGGTTACAAAGAAATTATGGTGTATCAAGATTTAATGAATTGACTTTAACAGGTCAAAAGTTAACTGATGTACGACGTAGAGCTTTGACAGAATCAGGTTTTGTAAATTTTAAAGCATAAACTTGTTAAGTTAATTATTTAAGTATTTGGACGAGGGTTCGATTCCCTCCATCTCCACTATCTCTGAAAAGAGGTCGTTTAAAAAGTAGTAATCCTAAGTCCTACAGAGCATGGTCTGTAAAATGGGGATGACTGGTTTTGACAGTACTGAGAATAGATTAAATAGAGTTTATAAACAATAACTAACAAAGTTATTCAATTAAACCCTTTTGCTGGTCAACTTAGAGTTGCAGCATAAAGGTAAGCCATTTAAGAGGGAGCTTTCAATCCCTCTTTTTATATTTTATAAATAAAACAAAAATTATGGATCTTTTATTATCAGTATTTTTAGCATTATATTTAATATCAATAGTAGCATATTTTAAATTATTACAATTAAATAATAGAATGGAATTTGCTTTTCCTCGACAAGGATCATTATTTTATAGAATAACATCATTTATATTGGCTTTTGTACCAGTTATAAATACTTTATATGTATATTTTTTATTTAATGATTATCTTAAACACATTGATTAAATTTTAGTATTAATTTTTATAACTACATAAACATAAAAACATGAAAAACTTAAAAATACCAACAGAATTACAAAAACAAGGTTATAGAGGAATTAAAGTATCTTCAATATTAGGAGCTTTAACAACAAATAGTATTAAATGTCACATGTTATTACAACATGTAAATAATGTAAGCGTTATTAAAAACAAATATCATAGAAATAATTATATTTCTAAATCAGAAATGAAATTTATTTGGACATTGTATTGGAATTTTGTATTAAATGATTTTAGATACAATAACAAAAAAAATTATGATCAATCAAAAGAAACATTTGATGTAGTAACATTTAAAAATAAATAAAATGATTTTAATAACTATTTTAGGAGTAGTATTATTTTATACATTATGTATTTATTATTTAGATGCTATAATGAAATTAACAGTATCAGAAGATTATGATACTAAAAAAGATCTTTTAAATGCAATGATTCCATTTTATAATTGGTATAAAAAAATTACAGACGACTATAACAATTTATCTAGTTAACAAAGAAAAGTAACAAAAGAAATATATATATATATATTATATATAATTATATATTATCTCATATAGCTATTTTGTTAAACTAATATATATTAATGTAAAAACATTCTTAACAAGTAAGTATAAAGAATGTTTTTATGTTAAATAACGAACTTTAAAGTATATTTAAGACATTCAAACATAGTTTAGCTATGAATGTATATTATAACTAAATAAAGTATCTTAAAACAACTAAATTACAAATAAATAATATAAATTTAAAATTATGATTAATTCATCATTAGTAAACGTTTTACAAATTATAATAATGTTAATTTCATTTTCAATTATAATTACATGTGTTATAACTAATAACATAAAATTATATAAATACGCTTTCATTTCTTGTGTAATAACCACAGTAGTATGTTTTTTTAATGATGGTATTTCATTATTTACATCTATTATATGGGTAATAGCAAGTATTATATGGTGGCGAATATATATAGAAAACAAATAAACAATTTAAAAGATCCAACAAGGGCAAAAGCTCGGGAAGAAAGTGGTATAATAAGTTTTGGTGCCACCTTTTTTAAATAAAAACAACATAAAAATATGGGTGAAAGATTTACAATTAAAGAATTAAAAGATATATTAGAAGTTACATATACTCTTGATGACGTTCATCAATTAAAAGAAGTATTAAATGAACTAATAGATGAAAATCCAATTCCATTATATAATAATGTTGAATTAAAAATTATAAGATTAATGATAGAAACTAGAAAAATAGAAATAGAATCATGGTACATAAATATCGATTAGTTAAAATATATCCAGGTAGCCCTACAAGATTAGGTATAATATGGAGCGATAGTGTATTAATATCTCTATATGGTAAATTACCTGATAACAATACACATTGGGAAGAAGTAATTGAAAAAGATTATGAAATAATATCTTATACAAATACAATAGTTGGTGGTACTTATACTATAGGTGTAGAATTTTTATCTAATACAGGTTATAGAAAGTTTGCAATACACGATTTAAATGCTTATAATTCTATAACTAATAACTTAGTATATGTAATAAAATCATTTAAAAGATTATCTGATGGTGAAATATTTACAGTGGGTGATAAAGTTAAAACTTCTGTAGATAAAAGTTTTTGTAGTATTTATAATTTAGAAGTAATCGCTAATAAATTAATAATAGACTGCACTCATTCTTATTTAGCAAATAAAGAAAATATAAATTTATTATTGGATATTCAACATATTAAAAAACCATTATTCACAACAGAAGATGGTGTTGATATAAATAACATGGATTCAGTTTATTATATTCGTAACAGATGGCTAGAACATAAAGATTATTTTATATATCATACAACTGCTACAAAAGGTTCTGTTTCAACAGGTCATTTATATTTCTCAAAAAAACAAAAAGCATATGATTATATATTACTAAATAAACCTAAAAAATTGTTTACAACGGAAGATGGTGTTGATGTATTTGAAGGAGATGTTTATTATTCAATAAATAATATTCTAGAATGTAGTACTCAACAAGCTATAATTGGCACAGGAGGAGCTATGAAAGATAAGTTATTTAAAGATTTCTCAACAAAAGAAGCTGCTGAAAAGTATATATTATTAAATAAACCTTGTTTAAGTATTAATGATGTAAAGTTAAGTTTAGATAAATCTAAAAAATATCAATATCATAATACAACATTTATTAATTTAATAAAATTAGTTAAAACTAAATTATAATGGTAATAAAAAAAATAATATTAATGATGAAGAATGAAATATATATACGATTTAGAAACATACCCTAATTTTTTCTTAGCTAGTTTTAAACATTGAGTAAATGGTACTTACTTTGAGTTTGAAATAAGTGATAGAAAAAATGATATAATTGCTTTAAGAAAGTTTTTATATCAACCAGATTTAAAATTAATAGGTTTTAATAATCTTAACTTTGATTATCCTGTATTACATAATAGTATTCTAAAAAATAATAAAATATGGACATCTTATGAAATATATGATGAAGTATGTAAAGTTATTGATGCAGAATATAGTAGTATATGGGATAATTTAGTTAAAATACCTCAACTAGATTTATATAGAATTTGGCACTATGATAATAAGAATAAAAGAACTTCTCTTAAATGGCTTGAATTTGCTATGAGAATGGATAATATTCAAGATTTACCATATAAACCAGGAACAATTCTTAAAGATGTAGAAATGGATGAAATCATTATGTATTGTCGTAATGATTTAGATGCAACAGATGAATTTTTTAAATTAAGTAATAAGCATATTAAAATTAGAGAATTCTATTCTAATTTAGAAGGTATAAATTTAATTAATGCTTCTGAAACTAAAATTGCTAAAGAAGTATTTGGTAAATATTTATCAAAAGATATGGGTATATCATATAAGGACTTAAAGTTGAAAAGAACTAATAGATACCATATAGATATAAAAGATATAATATTTCCTTACATTAAGTTTAATGATCCTGTTAATCAAAGATTATTAGATTTCTTTAATAATTTTGTGTGGAAGTCTAATGATGAAGGTTATTCAAGTAAGATAGCTTATTCTAATAGTTATGTAAATGTTAATAGAGAATATGGAGAAGGTGGTTTACATTCATTCAGTAAAGCAGGTATATATGAGTCTAATGATGAATACATGGTGTATGATTTAGATTTTGCAAGTTATTATCCGCATTTATCATTTAAAAATAAATTACACCCTAAACATATACCTGAAAAGATATTTAGTAATAAATATGAAGGATTTTATACTGAAAGAAAAACATATCCTAAATCAGACCCTAGAAACTATGTATTAAAGATTATACTTAATAGTTCTTATGGTTTAAGTAAAGATAAATATGCTTTCTTATATGATCCTAAATGGCAATTAGCTATTACTATAAATGGACAACTTTTGTTGACAATGTTGACAGAATGGGTTGTTGAAAGAACATCTTATTGTAAGATCTTGTTTGAAAATACAGATGGAGCAGCATTTGTAATTAAAAGAAGTGAAAAACATTTAGTTGATAAAATATGCCAAGAGATGGAACAATTATCTGGCATAGCTTTAGAAGCTCAAGAATGTCAAAAACTTATAATGAGAGATGTTAATAATTATATTAATGTTATTGATAATGATAATATCAAATTTAAAGGTGTTTATGAAATAGATAGAGATTACCATAAAAATCATTCTAAACGAATAGTATCTTTAGCAGTAGCTAATTATTTTATAAATAATATAGAACCTAGTGATACTATAAAAGATCATATGAATAATAGTCAGTATATATTTGGTAAAGAATATAAAAACTATGGTATATATGATTATTGCATTGGTAATAAATCTAAAGGTAGTAATATATTAAATGAAAGAATAGTATCAAAAGAAGGTGTTAAATATAATGAACTTGGTAAAGTTAATAGATATTATGTATCTAATAAAGGTAACAAATTAATTAAAAAAATGTCACCACTTGAGAAAAATACTATTACTGAAACGGATAAGTTAAGAGAATTAACACCAACTCAGGTAAATATATTTGATTTTATTGAAGATAATACTTTAGTAGAAGCAAAAGATAGAGAATCAGAAATAGAAGCTGGTTATAAATGTACATTATTTAATATATATCAAAAAGAAAAAGAGTATGATTTGAATTATAAATATTATTTTAATGAAATTAATAAATTAATTAAACCAATTATACAATAATATGAATACATATTCAGAAATTAATTTTTTAACAACTTTGATAGCATCTTCTGAGAAAAGTAACGATCCTAATATAATTTCACAAAAATTAAAAGAATTAGTTGATATAAATGTATCAATAGGTCAAATCAAAAATATATTAGATAACAATAATAAACCTAATAAAAAATCATTATATTCTTTACAGATGAGTGATATATTTTAAAAATTAAATAAATAAACTATGACAAAAGCAAATTTAAACAGAATTAATAAATATTTTTTATACACATTGTTACTCTTTTTTATTTTTGCAGTAATTACCTTATTAGGATGTTTTGTTGCTGGTAATACTAATATTTTTAAATGGGGTTCAGATGGTAGGATGACTATTATTGTTGTAAGTGTGATGATATGGTTTTATGCTATACTTGCTAAAAAACATTTAAAATAATAATGATTATAAAATCTTTTAGTGGTTATAGATGGTGGGAACAAAAGAATGCTCCTTATAGAGAGTCTTGTAGAAAACAAGCTATAAAAGAATTAGTTGAATTAAAAGGTAATTATGATTACCTAGTTAAACAAACAAATAAATAAAAATGAAATAAATTAAAATACATATGATAGATAAAACTTTAATGTTAGACTTTAAAACATTAAAAGAAAATGATATATCTATTGGTGAATTTCTATATTTAACAAATATATATTATACTGGTGAATTAAATTTACCAGAGTATAGTATAAATTTAAATAGGTTAGAAGAAAATAAATTAATTAAAATTATAAACGGAGTAAACATATTAAGAGAAAAATCTATTAATTTAATAGAAATGTCATTAACAGAAATATCAATTTCAATTGATGATAAAAAAGTTATAAAAAAATCTAAACGATATATAAATTCTGAAATTGAGTCTAGAATTACTGAATACAGAAATAAATGAAAAGGTTTAAAACCAGGTTCAATGGGTGATCCTAAATCATGTAAGCAAAAACTTACAAGATGGATGAAAGAAAACCCAGAATATTCATTTGATCAAGTATTAGAAGCAGTTGATCTATACTTAGCAACAGAAGGTGCTAATACTACTTATTTACAAAATGCTCAGTATTTTATATTTAAGCAAAATGCACAGAGAGAAGAAAGTTCAAGGTTATCTGCATTTATAGATGAATTAGGTAATAAATCTATAATACAAGGTGATTGGACATCAAATATTAATTAAAACTAATAAACATGAGTTTATATAAAAGAGTTTATGATAACTTAATAGAAAGAAGAGAAAGAATTATATCAGGTAAAATAAATTGTATTCCTTGAAACTTACCAAGGTTTGAAAATATATTACCAGGTATAGAAAGAGGTAAATATTACCTTATAACAGCAAATAGTAAAGTGGGTAGATTTTGCCCCTGTATATAGTAATATATATGGAAAGTAATTATAATCTATAAAACAATATTAAAAATGAGTAAACAAGATGAGCCTATATTATCAGGAAATGTATACGACCTAGAAATACCAATGGAAGAAATAATAGAAGATTTTAAAGAAACAAAAACAACAAAAAAAACTAGAGAACATAAATATTTTAATGTTGTTTTAAAACATGGAGACGAAGTTGAATGTAATATTCAAGGTCAACAAATGAAAGGTAAATTATGTATAGAAGCTAATAGTGGTAATGCAATTTATATTTGTCAAAATAAAAAAAATGGATCTGCACCTTATAATTTATTAGGTTATAGATATGCATGGCATGGTACTGTAATATCTAGATTTAAAATAGATTCTGACATAAGAATACTTAACGTAAATGGAATAGAAGTAGAATCGTTGGATAATATTAAATGGGATAAATCAATTAAAAAACAACAACTTGATTATAATTCTAATGTATTTTCTATTTATATTAATTATAGTGCAAAAGCTAAAATAAATAATTTAGAAGTAATAATTAATAAATCAGATGTTTTAAAAGATATTTCTCATAAAAAATCATTATTTAAACTCGTCTCTCATGGGGATTGTTGTGGTATTAAAATGTTATATAATTTTTCATGGAAAGAATATGGAACAACTAGTTATGATAGTTTAACACCAGAAGATGATTTAGGAGTATTAAAATGTATTTTTGATGAAAGTAATAGAGCTTCAAAAATGGCTCATTTAACTGATCAACAATCTGAACAAATTAGATTTGTTAAAAGATTAGGCTTTAAAAAGATACATACTTTTAAAAATGCAAACGGTGGTAATATTATAAACGTGTTCCAATTAGATTATAAAGACGTAAACTTAGAATCCTAGAAATAGGCTTTATTATACATAAAAAATAATGGTATAATAGGGAACGGGGAAACCCATTAAAAACTTAAAGAAATGAAAGATAATAATGGCAATCCCGTGCCGTCAATTGATAAATATGAAATAAAAGCTTTAGAAATTTTAATAAAATATTCTAAATGTACAATGTTAAATACAACATTAGTACAAAGACTTTTAGTTAAATTACAAAACGGTGTAGAGACTGACAATGAGCAACCTAATGAATGTAAATGTAGTGGCGACACTGCATGTATGTGTACTTAGGTAGAAGAGACAGTCCGAACTATAAAAATAAAATAATTAATTAGAAATATGAAAAAAGTAATCTGTATTAGTAAAAAAAATCATAATTTAACAGTAGAAAAAAAATATAAAATATATGGAAAAGTACTAAAACAGTATTTAATAATAAATGATAATAATATACCTTGTTTATACAAGACGAAATTATTTAAACATTTAAATCAAGATGATATTGAAAAAGAATTACTTAATTCTATAATAGATGATGAAAATTATAATTATTGCAAAATGCATTATGATGATATATCAATAAAAATAGAAACTGGATTAGATTATCAAACATCTAGAATCAGTTGTAATATATTAGAAATAGCTGAGATAAACATTTTTTTTGAAACTTTAGAATATAATTTATCAGATTATAGTTTACTTTTTAGAAAAAATATATTTGAATTAATAATTAAAAGAATTATTAAAGATGCTACATGTGGTATTATAATGTTATCAACAAATACTGATGATAAAGATAATATTGATGTAAATCATTATTATCCATTTATAAATGATGTATTATCACCTTTATCTTTTGATATTATAGATAATATTAATGATAATAGCTATAATGAAGTAAGACTTTGGATTATTAAAAAACACTAATTAATTAATTAAATTATAGAGGTATACAGAAATGATATACCTCTTTTATAAAACAAGAAATAAATGTTATATGTAGGAAGTTATAGATATAGTAAACATAATAGTAGAGAAATATGGCAATTTAAAAGTTCCTATGAATTTTTAATTCAATATATGAAAGATGATTTACCCTATACTCTGTGTAGTTATGGTGGTGGTGAATTTCAATGTTATAGTAATAGAAATAGAAGTTATTTTGATTTAATGGGTTTATGTTGCTCTCATGTAACAGACTTTAGTGTAAAAGAATTTAATGAATCATTATTTAAACTATTAATTTCAAGAAAAGTAGGTCATTTATTTTGTCCTAATGTTGATACATATGTTTTTACTAATGCAGACTATCATACAAATATATTTAAATCACATGATGGTAAATATTTTTATGACATAGGTTATCTTATACCAATGCATTCTAAAAAAGAATATTTACTTACTTTAATATTTATTACTAACTTAGGTTTTATAAGAGGATAACAGAATTGAAAACTCAAATAGCTGATTGGCTATTTTTGTATAATACTATTAGGCAAGTCATAGATGATGACTTAAAAGTTAAATTGAAAATATTTTATTTTACTTTGGAAATGTCAAAAGAACAGAAGATGTTATCTGCTTTTTCTAACATATTATATGTTAAAGAAGGTATAAGGGTATCACCTAAAGATCTTAGAAGTACAAAAAAAGATAATATATTATCAGAAGAAATATTAGAAATAATTCAAAAATATAAACCTTACTTTGATAAAATTGAGGAAATTGTTGAATTTATTGATGATATTAGAAATCCAACAGGTATATATAAGTTTGTACGAGAGTATGCTAATAATAATGGTACTCAACATACTAAAACAGTTGAATTTGTAAATAACGCAACTGGTGAAAAGTTTGAAAAAACCATAGATGATTATTATGAAGCAAATAACCCTGAAGAATATGTAATGGTTTTTATAGATCATATAAGTTTAATATCTACAGAAAAATTAGATGGTAGGTCTTTAAATTTAAGAGAATCTATTAATCATCTATCTTCATATTATCTTATTAAATTAAGAAATAAATATGGTTATATACCTGTAGTAATTCAACAGCAAGCAGCGGCTCAAGAAAGTTTAGATAACTTTAAATTAAATAAACTAAAACCTAGTTTAGATGGTTTGGGTGATTCTAAACTTACACAAAGAGATGCTGATGTTATATTAGGGCTGTTTAGTCCTTTTAGACATGAAATACCAGAATATAAAGGTTATGATGTTAGATTTTTTAAAGATAACATTAGATTTTTAGAAATTATTGGTGGTAGAGAAGGTGGTGGTGGTACTATTTGCCCATTATATTTTGATGGTGCAGTAAATTACTTTAAAGAATTACCTCATTCTAATGATGAGAATGCAATGACAAACGTTGTAAAAGTTGTAAATAAAATAAGATAATATAAATGGTAACACCAGGAATTAGAGTAAACTATGCTAACCTTAGAACTAAAGGTTATTTTAGTAAAAGTAAGAAAGTACTTTGGAAAAGAAATAGCAGATATAGCTATTAAAATAATATAAACCTTATTAGTAATAAATAATATTAATAAGGTTTATTTAAAAATTTTAACAGATGAAGAATGGAGATAGATTTAATGAAGGAAAATTAAAATGGTCATTAGTATCATGAAAAGCATTAACACCTATGGTAAAAGTATTAATGTTTGGTGCTCAAAAATATGATTCTCACAATTGAAAATCAGGTCTTAAATACACAGAAATAATGGAAAGTATGCAAAGGCATATGAATTCATTTATTGATGGTGAAGACGATGATAAAGAAAGTAAGTTATCTCATGTTGGGCATATCTTATGTAACGCAATGTTTCTATCTTATATGTATCTTTTTAGAAAAGATATGGATGATAGATATATTGATAAAAATTTAAAATAATATGGGATTTTTAGGAAATTTAATTGGAGGAGCTATAAAAGTAGTTATAACTCCAATAGCAATAGTAAAAGATGTAGTGAATGGTACACCATTTGAAACTACAGGTGATGTATTAGATAGTGCTCTAAACAGTTTAGATGATGCATTAGATGATTTAATTGATGGTGATTTAATTTAAAAGTAAAATTATGGCAGTTGTAAGATTTATATCAGATTATCATTTTGGTCATGAATGGATAGCTAAAAATAGAGGTTTTCAAGATGCATTTTATATGAATGAACATATTGTAAAAGAACATAATAAAATAGTTCATAAAAAAGATTTAACTTATATTTTAGGTGATATCACTATGGAAACAGAAAAATGGTATTTTTATTTAGATCAAATGAATGGTAGAAAAAAAGTAATACTTGGTAATCATGACGATCCTATACATGTTGTTGAATTATTAAAATATGTTGAATCAGTAGGTTCAATGATTAAGTATAAAGGGTGTTTTATTACCCATTGTCCTATTCATCCTCAAGAATTAGAGTATAGAGTTTCTAAAAACATACATGGTCATTTACATGAATATAATGTTGTTAAAGAAATTATACCTGATAGAAGAGATACTAATAAAGGTACAAAAGATGATAGATATATTAATGTATCATGTGAACAAGTAAATTATAAACCTAAAACTTTATTAGAATTAGGAATTAAAAGATAAAATTATGGAAGAAAATAAATCAAATTTTTTACGTGGTATAATATTATTTATATTATTTAGTTCTACACTAGCAATATTAATATTAATATCTGTATTGTTTTTAAACTTAATAATAACTAAATCTTAAGATGATGAAAATAAATAAATACCCAGATGGTGCAAGTTATGTAACTGTTCCTGATTATGGCACATCTAATGAATTTGTTTTTAAAATAAATTCATATGAAAACTTATGGCATCTTAATCAAGTAGTTGATGCGTGGAACCATAGATATGGTAAAAAACCAACTATTGTTATACCTAATCTAATAGATGCACAAGCAGATAGAAGATTTGCTTATGATCAATCAAGTGGTTTAAAACTAGTATGTGAGTTTCTTAATGGAATGAAAGCTAATTTTAAAATATTTCATCCTCATAATGCAGAAGTAGTGGAAGCTTTAATGGATAATGTAGAAATTATTGATAATAGTGAATTTGTTACTAAGGTATTACTAAAAGGTTTAATAAAAGACTCCCCTAGTATTTTACAGGGTGGAATTAATAATGATAATCTTATTCTGATGTCTTCAGATGCAGGTGGATTTAAACCTTTAATGAAGCTTTGTGATACAATAGGTTGGCAAGGAGAAACTTATTCTGCTAGTAAAGCACGTACTAAAGATGGCATGAAGCAACTAGTAGATAGACAAGACTTTGAAGGTAAAGACATTCTTATTGTAGATGACATTTCAGTATATGGAGGAACATTCAAAGGTTTATCTAAACTTCTTAGAGAAAGAAATTGTGGTAAGTTATACTTAGCTGTTAGTCACATGACTGTAGAGGTATTAGGTAAAGACCCTGTAACAAACTATTTTGATAAAGTATTTACTACCAATAGTAAGTTTGATGAATATCATTGGCAAGATGAGGATGGCTACATGTCAGCAGAAAATTTAGAAATTATAAAATTATTTTAATATGGAAGTAAATAACAATAACTTAGCTAAATTACATAAAGTATTTAAAGAACATGGTAAAATAATTATAGGTGTTGATTTTGATGACACTGTATTTCCATTAGATCCTGAATGTGCTTCTATGTGTAAAGCTGTAAGATTACTATTACAAGAATGTAAAGTATATTCTATATTATGCCTTTATACAGTAGCAGATACACAATCTTTAGAGTACAAAAAAGAAATAATGAGTTTATGGGGTATACCTGTAGATTACGTTAATGAATCACCTGTAAAATTAGGTGACGGAAGTAAACCTTATTTTAATATCTTATTAGATGATAAAGCAGGTTTATATGAAACATATTTACTATTACAAAAATTTAATAATCAATTATGAATCCATTTTTAGCAACTGATGGCTATAAGACAGGTCATCACAAAATGTATCCAAAAGATACAACATTAGTTTACAGTAATTTTACACCTCGACACGGTAAACATAGTAATACAGATTTAGGAGGTGTTATATCATTTGGGCAACAAATGGTAATGAAGCAGATTAAAGAAATGTTTGATGAAAACTTTTTTAGACCATCTAAAATAGTGTGTTTAGAAATTAAAGAAGAATATTCTCTATACTTAGGTACAGATTATGATGTAAGTCATATTGAAGCTCTTTGGGATTTAGGTTATTTACCTATTAAAGTAAAAGCATTACCTGAAGGTACGTTTGTACCATATGGAGTGCCTGTACTTACAATAGTAAATACTAAGCCTGAATTCTTTTGGTTAACTAACTTTTTAGAAACTTTGATTTCTAATATGTTATGGATGCCTATGACAGCAGCTACAACAGCTTATTCATATAAGAAATTACTTACTAAACATATTATAGATACTGATAAAGACGCAATTGATTTTGTTGATTTTCAAGGTCATAATTTTGGTATGAGAGGTATGGCAGGTATCGATGCTACTATTTATAGTGGATTAGGTCATGCTACATCATTTTTAGGAGATGATTCTTTACCAACTATTTATGCTGCACGTAAGTATTACAATGCAGTTGGTCCAATAGTTCATTCAGTAAATGCAACAGAACATAGTGTTATGTGTGCAGGAAGTAAAGGTGATGAAATAGGTACATTTAGATATTTAATGAGTCAATTCCCAACAGGAGTACTTAGTATAGTATCAGATACTTGGGATTTATGGAAAGTTCTTACAGAATATTTACCAATTTTAAAAGATGAAATTCTTGCAAGAGATGGTAAGATTGTAATTAGACCTGATAGTGGTGACCCAGTAGATATTATTTGTGGAGCTTCAGGTACTGTTATGTATGATGGGGATACAGGTAAAGCTACAAATATTTATAGAGGTAAAAAACAAACTTCAGTAGATATCGGTACTCCAGAACATAAAGGAGTTATTGAATTACTTTGGGATTTATTTGGTGGAACAATTAATGAACAAGGTTATAAAGTATTAGATCCACATATTGGAGCTATTTAT
>TARA_R110000851_G_scaffold31375_3_pt1 | contig 13685 bp, 15 predicted proteins | sample TARA_R110000851 | Tara Oceans TARA_R110000851 (sample SAMEA4397627) | marine metagenome | biome: Polar Biome; feature: [DCM] deep chlorophyll maximum layer (ENVO:01000326); material: water (ENVO:00002006), including particulate matter (ENVO:01000060) such as... | depth 17 m | reverse complement strand
CATCTCTATAATTTCCTATGTACAACACTTTCATAATTTACTCTAACTTTGATAGGGCTTCTACGGGATACAAGTTATCTTCGGCTAAGTGTCCATGTTTCTGGAAAATCTCGGCATCCACGTACCAGTCTTCCACGGCCTCCTGTGTCCAGACGCCATTTTCAGCCATGTATCCCACGTTGCCAAATAACAATTTGTATCCCAGTGCTTTAAATGTGGCTCTAGACACTTTTTGTTCTTCGGGGTTTCCCCTAAACAAATTGTGTTCATATGTGACCACTCTAAATCGGTATTTTGAAAAATCGAGCTCGCTAAAAACCTTGCTCTGAGCATCGTCTACATCGAAAGATAGGTAATCTACGGTTTCAGGGCAGTTGTTTTGCTCTAATATCTCGTTTATGTTGTTTTCCATTAGGTCAACACATAATAGTTTACACGGTCTAACTTGCTTCGCGGTGTTAATATATGTTTCGTCGTAGTCTATTCCTATCCCCGTCCAGTTTCTTTGGTCCTCCAGCCAGTACGTATTGCTCATCGAGTAGATTGGCACGTTGTCTACACTCTGATGACTAATGCCAGCCCCTATGTCGAGAAAAAACCCTCCGTCCATATCTAGTATTTTGTCTACAAAACAGTCTTGACCAAATTGTCCCAATCCATATATACTCTTAGGCTGGTTGTCCACGCAAATCTCCTCTCAGCGTTTCCCATTCGTTAATTTGGTTTCTAAAGAATGTCATTTCTTGGCACGCCTGTTCAAAGCTAAAAGGTTGGTACTGATCCATTGACGGTAGATGTGATTCATTGAAGTAAAAATCATTATCCTTATTTAAAATCCTATATTTAAATGTACAGTCCCGCAAAATCTTGGCCCACAAATATCCGCCAATCCATTGTGGCTTGTGCAGAATGTCTGTAAATATAAAGTCCACCTTATCGGCCAAGTCTCTGATGTTGTCTGGAACATGCTTGGCTGCCTCATGTATTTGCGGCGGAGAGAGCCAAGTTTCTTTTGGGTCTCTCATTGGAATCGACGCAATACGATTAGCCCAAATGTCTGCGGTTTTATCCCAACTGTAATAGGCTCTTGCTCTTGTTGATATCTCCAAGCCTCTGTTTCTTAGTTTTTGTGCGACAGCGTGTTTGTCTGTGGTTCCCGAGATCGTTAGCAGTTCTTTTAAAACCTCTACGAATTTATCGTTATTCGGCACTGCTCTGTAACAACCGGTTTCACATTCCATAGAATAAGCCAGAGGATTAATACCGAGACCCCCTATATTATCAACCACAGACTCCATTGCAGAATAATATGTAGAGACAACAGGCACTCCGGCATAAGCAGCCTCTAGCTGAGGCATGCCAAACCCCTCGCTATTGGCATATTGTACATAGACATCAAATAAATTATAAATCGCGTTTAGCTCGTCTTCGGTAACGGGGTTGTCGAGTCCCACCATTTGTCTTTTAAGTTTCTTACACTGCCCACAATAACCAACGGAATCCTGAAAAAAGTCCACCTGAAGAACTCCACAGTCCGCACACTTATAGGAAAAGAGTGCTCGATTGTTCAATCCAAAACGGTTTAGCAACGCAGGGGTTTCCCATCCGATGTCTGGATAATATTGATGGCAGAGAAGAAAAAGATTAGGGTTCTTGGTTTCGTCTAAAAGCTGGCGAAACGATTTGAAAAGGTCGGGATAAAGTTTCCTTCTTTGGTTTCTCATTACGGTGCCCACTATAAGAGAGTCGCCGTTAAGCCCCATGGATTCTTTGTGGGCGATCTTGTCCTCGACAGGATAGAAAGCTTCGCTGGCAGCTGGAGACGCAACGTCTACAAAATTAAGATTATCACACTGTTCTAGCATAACATCTCTACCGAACTCCGAATACGCTAAGACCGAGTCGGCAGATTGAAAGGTATTCATCCACTGCGGGTGCTGTGGAGCCGCGTCAACGGTGGGCATAATAGCCCAGTGAAACAAGTCCCGAAATGGTGAACGTTGTTGATATTCAAACATCCACCAATCCCGAATATCCATAACAATATCTGGCTGAAAGTCTAAGAGAACACCATTGAATGTCTGTTCGCCAAAGACTCTAGTGGGAGTACCTTTGTATTCTTGAAATTCTGGCGAGCTTGGATGAGGTTTGTTGGGATACACTTTCCAAGGAGTGGTTTGGACTTCCGTATCTGTAGAACAAGCGTAGCAGGCGAGTTCTGCGACCTCTAGGTTCTGAATTTGAGATAGTCTACTCAAAACCTCTTTGGTGTACACAGAATAGCCGGTGACTTTCCAAGAGGCCTCCGAAACGAATAAGATCTTCTTTTTTCTCATAGTGTCTCTCAGTGCAGAATTTTAAAACTTGTTACCCTAAAGATAACATAATCTTGATCTTCCGATTCTGTATCGTTTCGTGCAATAGCCTCAACAGCCATTAGGAGTCCCTTCTTGGCATACTTTACTATGGCTTTTGCAGCAGTATCCCAAGCTTCAAAATCTAGATAAGTAAAGGATTTTATTTTATCCCCGTCTCTTCCTTTTCTATGTTCTTCGACTTCCAAGACAAATCGGATTACCGACACACCGTTTTCAATAAACCCTTCTGGGTCATCCGTGAGCCTTCCTAAAAAATGGCATCTATTCATTGTTTTCCTTCAAATTTGTGACACTTTGTTGACAATAAGGGATGTGTTATCCCTCTTAGATATTTCTCCTAACATTAGCACCGTGTTGCCCTCAACCAGCAGATCCCTATGTTCCTCGTAACATTCAGGAAATACAGTAATTGAATCGACAGATCCGCTACCATCTTCAACACACAAAAAGGCCATTAGCTGACCGGGGGTTTTTCCACGCTTTGTTTTATACGTTCTGACAGATACAATTTGTGCTGCAAGATTCGCTTTACCTGTTATCGTACCATTTGCAATGTCTTTGCACATAGAAGTCGTCACATTTATCTCTATTCCATCGATTTTATCGCAGGTTAACGAACAACTCATGTACTTTTCTTCATCCGTTGCTATGGTGACAATCCCATCGTCAAGGTTATAAAAGGGGTTTTCTAGCGACTTTTTAATGTCTACCACCGTGGTTAGCCTTCGGGAATTAACCTTAATGGTGGTAATCATGTGGCCGATACAGGTTGCCAAGTTATCCCCATGTAGCTCGGGATTTTTGCTTTTGTGATTGTCCGCAATAGACTTTTGTTCTCTAGTTGTTAGCTGCTTCCAACTGTCAAACTCATAGAGCATCTGTTGTCTGCTGACGGTATTATTTTCGCCACTAAAGGCACCGACAGAAATTAAAGCTATAACAGCTCTCTTGTTAAGATTTAGTTCGTAAATTATGCCAACAAGGGAATCTATCCAGCTATATTTTAAAATATCCACACTGTTCTTGAGTTCTTCTAGCTTGTCACACTCTTTTATCCCGACGTTCTTGATATGTCTAAGGCCAAAGTAAATAACGTCTTTCTCTGGATGTCGGTAAAAGTTGGTATAAAGATGTTGCAACCGAGGCGGAAACACCTCAATGTCTGACCGCTTGGCGTCCATAATTAATTGTTTCTTCTCTATGTCGGGCTTTGGTTTTTTGTCCGATCTATTGAGATATTTTTCATAGAACTTCTTCGGCCTATATGTTTTGCAGTATGCTGACCAGTACGCGTTAAAAGCGTATGATACAGCGTGAGACTTATTAAAAGCATATCGGTTAGATTTTTCGATCCAAGAGAAAAGCTCTTCTGCTACTTCGGCGGTAATGGTTCCTTGTTTTGCGGTACCCTTTAGAAAGGTTTTTTTTACCTTCTCCATAAGAGAGGCCTTCTTTTTTCCAATAGCCTTTCGTAGTGCGTCGGCTTCCTTCAGGTCGAATCCAGCTAATACCTGAGCAATTTTCATGGATTGTTCTTGATATACTAGCACTCCATATGTTTCTTTAAGAATAGGCTCCAGCGACTCATGAAGATACTCTACGGGGCTATTCGGTTTGCCAGACTTCCGGTCGACGTAAACCTGTGTCATGCTATTGCCATTCACGTCTTTGGCTTTTAGACAACCGGGGCGAATGAGACTAATAAGAGCCGCTAGCTCTTTAATGTTCCTTGGTTTAACCTCTTTAGCCCAGTGCTTCCCTAGACTAGATTCCAGCTGAAAAACGCCCTTGGTATTTCCATCGCAGATCAGATCCCATACTTTTTCATCTTCAAAATCATTGATGTTAAACGACATACATTTCGCCCTTAGCAAACGCCTTTTCAAACTTGATCTTTTTGGACAGGTTTCTTTGCATCTTCAAGAACTTGATTAAAATATTAGCCGTGTCTTTTACGTCCTGTAGGGCATCATGAGCGTTGTCGCTTGGCATACCAAAATAATCCCGCATATAATCCATACTATAACCCTTAACGTCAGCGTTGTTCTCAAACCAGCAGTACACATGTTGCATGAGGTCCATTGTGAAGATGGGATTAAACAGTTTTTGTCGTCCACGCTTTTCGTCAATCGGACCATATGCTTGACACATACGTTCAACGATGGGCATATCGTAACCATTGATATTATATCCGGCTGCAATCGGGGCAGTCCAGCCAGTCTTCTTAAAGTTGTACTTGTTACAGAACTGACCAAACTTTTTCCAGACGGTTTTGGGGAGTGGTGCTCTTGCGAGCTTGGCTCTTGTCTTATGGGTTATCTCCAGTGCCTCGTCTTCCACTGGGTCAAGTCCCGCGGCCACAGCTTTCTCGTCATCAAGAATGGGACGCATTTCGCTATTAAAAACTCCCCCAGGCTGCATCGTTAGTTTCCTAGCGTGAATAGCAATTGCCGCAATCTGTGTAGGTTGGCACTTGTGCGGGTTTCTGCCACCAGTTTCAAAGTCAAAAACAATTATGTCTCTATAATTCATACTTACCTCTTTTTTCTAAGTTCCATAAATTTATCAATAGCATCGTCTAATGTGTGAAAAAGTCCGTGGAATCTATGTCTGTCGGACCACACCTGATACTTGGCTCTAGGTATTCCAATCTTAGTTCTCATAACGTCTTCTAGGTTGCACACCGAAACGCCACGGCTTTCAATTGAGCATCCAGAATAAACTACAGATTTGTATTCATCCTTACTGGCTTTAGTCATTGTTTGAAATCTCCATTATTTTCGATAATAAGTCAATACCCAACACGTCAAACTTTACGTGTCCCTGTGTTTCTAGGTCTCCCATGTCAAACGCTGCAATGGTGTCTCCAGATTTGTCTTTTGTCATGGGGCACACGTTCGCTAGCCTGTGTTTTGAGATGATTACCCCCGCAGGATGTTTGCCCTGCGACTTGTTGGTTCCTTCGATCTTAATTGCTTGTTCAAATAGGTGTGATAGAGGGCCTTCCAGTTGGCCGTCGTCGTTCAACATGCACCAGTTTTTCAGGCTCTCTGGTTCATTTTCCAATGTCCATTTAATAATAGACTTATCCTCCATAAGTTCTAGCTGGTCAGAAATTCTGGACTCGTCGGGGATACTCTCTGTTATCGTATTCATTTCCGCAAATGACACAGAATCATTTATTCTTAAAACCTCTTTGATGGCCGCTCTCCCCTGAAGCCTGCCAAATGTAATCATCTGGGCAACGTTTTCTTCTCCATATTTTTGCTTGATGTAATCAATCACTTCGTCTCTATGTTCTGCTGGCACATCCATGTCGATATCGGGCAACGAAACATAGTCTTCCGTATTACGTCCTTCGTTATAAAAACGTTCAAAAAGTAAGTCATACTCTATTGGGTCAACACCCGTGACACCCAATAGATAAGAAACAAGGCATCCGGCAGCAGATCCTCTTCCGGGACCAGCGAGCCACCCCTGACCCCTGACAAAGTTTACGATGTCTTGAACGATCAAAAAATATCCAGAAAGATCAGCCTTGAAAATAACCTTTAGCTCGTGCTTTATTCTTTCTGCGTATATGTTTTCATTTTCTTTGTCCGCAATCTTTTTACTAGAAAGTAGTTTTTTACGCCAACCCTCTCTACACAGATCCGTCAGGTATTCGTCTGCATCCATTCCTTCTGGACAATTGAATTCTGGTAGCATGGGTTTATCTGCAACTTCATACTCTTCGCAAAGGTCTGCAATTTGGTTTACTATGTCCGTCTCTTTGTAAGATTCGGATGTTGCGACATCGGGTAAAGAGAAATCGTCTGACAAAAAGAATTCTTTGTTATCAATCTCTTGTTGGTTCTTGAGAAGTAGGTCGACCTTTTTGAGGGTTGTTTTCATTCCGGCACAAAGCAAGACCCTGTGACAATCCGCCTCGTCCTTAGTAACATAGTACACTTTGTGATTATTGTAATCGTACTGAAAATGATTGCCCTTAAATAGTTTTTTGAGTCCATTAGGATCTGGAGAAACACAAATAACATTACCTCTCTCGGCAGTCTCTTTAAGCACGCTTAGATTTTGATTGGATACATACCTTATCAAATCAGTCCATCCGTCCTTATTCTTGGCAAACAACAGATAACCCTCAAAGTCACATCCTATGATGGGTTTAATCTTATTTTTCCTACACTCTTGATGGAAGTCAACAGCACCGGAAAGGGTTTTGATGTCAGCTATGCCGCACGCAGTATAGCTATACTCGTCACACCGCCGTGCTAAAATGTCGTTTTTGCAAAACGCTTTTTGTAAGCTATAGTGCGTCTTGCAATTCAAAGGTATCCAATTTGATTTCATCTTTTTTTTCTAAGTACTCCTAGTTGTCCCTGCTGTTTCCAGTTATCGGAATGCGGTTCGGGCCAGATGTCGTATGTTAAGTCGTCATCAAGGACAGCCGGAAGAATTCCTATTCTCCACTCAATACTGTCTTTCCAGTGCAGCTCTAGTGTCATACTGCTTCTAAAGAACTGTTCAAAAGGCGGAAGCTCCACGGGCAGAATCCGCTCTTGGATCAGTTGTGCCTTGGGCATAAAGGTTATTTCATGCTTGACATCATCAAAACCCACCCACCAAATATGTTCTTCCCTGTTTCCGTAAGTTAAATTATCGAACAAAGGAAGCGGAACCTCTATGTATCCGTGCTTTGAAATTCTTGATAGTTCGTTTAAAAACACGTCAAGATTTCGGATGTGTTCTGTGATGTGACTGGCAATTACAAAATCAAACTCCTTATCCTCAAAAGGAGTCTCAGAGGCGTCACACTTGACAAACCTCTTTTGTGGATACAGTTCCGAATGATCTACAAGATCAGAAAGGGTCTGTGCCTCCTCCCACGCAAATCGTCCACACCCTAAATCTAATATATTCCATTCGGGGTTTTCTTTTAGCAGCTTACGGATGTGTTCTTTGTGGGTTCTTTTGATCATGTTTTTTTAATTTCCGCACCTATCGTAGTAGAGAATAGAAAACACCCTACGGCTAAAAACCAAGGCCATGCAGAATTGTCCGAATAAGCCAACAAGACTGATCCGCCAAGAATGATTCCCGAAATTAAATATCCCAGTATGTAGTTTTTCATAGTTTGTCTTTCTTTATAAAATTTTGTTTAACCCGGTGCTTCGTAATGTCCGATTTCAAAACCTTCTACTTTACACTTTTCTATTGTTTCATCGGAACCAAAGGCCTTTAGGTGCTCGTCCACATGTTCGCATATTGAGATATTGGTACCGGGCCAGTCGTTCTTATAAAAGTGACAAAGCTTCGTACACTTGAAGCTAGTCCTATTACGTGAACACAGGCTTGGGTAGTCATTTCTTTGTATCTGCTTGAATCGTTTTTTCAGCATCTCTAGAAACTTATCTTGATCCGATTTGTCAAAACATAGACTAAAGGGGCCTCCGTCCTTAATGAAAAAGATGGTCACAATAGCCTGCTTATAATTGGGGTAAAGTTTTGATATGGCATAGTTATACAGTAACAACTGCGGATCTTCGAGTAATTTTTCGTAAGTCTTTTTTTCTCCTGTCGCCCAGTTCAGTCTCCTGCCTGTTTTCCAGTCGATAACTTCTATAGTGTCGTCGTCAACCTCTGTTACTAGGTCGATGGTCCCCTTGATGGCTAGTTGCCCCTCCATCGTTTCTCCGTTTTCACCCTTGTATTTAAACTTAGCCCAAGGTTCGTCAATCAGAATGTCAAACTGAGGCTCTGCGTCAACAACGTCTCTTTTTCGCGGATCAAACTGACCGTCGTTATAAGCTAATCCCAGATCTGTCGTTTCTCTGCAAAATTTCATATCAGCACCGGTATATTTATGCTCACAGTCTGAGGTATAGTGTTCATAACTTTTAGCTAACACGCGACCGACGAACGCTTGAGTAAATAAGCTCTTTGGGGTAAAATTAATTTTTCCCACGGCGTCGTCTTTAATGTATAGGCTTTTTTTGTCTGGGTTGTCTTGTAGCTTTTTCTTGCAGCTAGAAAGACACTCCATGACCTTATGTACAATTGTTCCTAATTGAGCCTTTTTTCCTGACGCTGATCTATGGCCAAGAACATATGTGATAAAATACTGCATTTGACAATAGTCGTAGTTATTGTAAGACGAGCTTCTAATATAAGTTACAATCATTATTTATTATCCTCTTTGATAGTGTGAATACCTCTTCCAAGTAGTGGTTCGGTAATATTAGATTCTGGGGGCTTGGGTTCCCATTGTGCCTTGGCTTCTTCGGCAGTAACTTCTTTTCCCAGCCATCCCCATTCGTCAAGAGTGCTTATTAGACTTTTTGCCGTCTCTAGGATATCCATCTCTTGATTATCAATAACCGTGTCAAAATTGTCCCAATCATCTAATGCTGATTCGCTTTTATGAGAGTCTTCGTGTAAGGATCGCGTAAGACGAACAACTTTTCCACCGGCTTTTTGTATGGCGTCCGCTTCATTAGGAAACCTGCAATCATCGACAATAGCGAGCAGAGGTTGTTCAAACGTAATATCCGCAATACATCGGTCTACCCAGACATCTTCATATATAGAACGACATATGTCGGTTCCAAAGTATTGCAGGAACTCTCTGGCTGTCATTTTTTTGCCCTTGGGCTTCGTGGATGGGACTGGGTAATCCATACGGGGGCTGTTCCTTACCTTAGGTAGGTCCGACCACCGTATATTTGTAAGAGTGTTTTTTTGGTAGTCTGTCCCGTGACACTGGTCGTGAGTAAGACCAAAAAGACCCTGCGAAATCTCTTTTAAGGGGGCGGCAAAAGAGTAGTTCTTAACAAACGGCCATAGACTGTACATAGCCCACTCAGCGAACTCGAAATCTGTTCTAGAGGTGTCGAGGATAGCCTCACCCTGCTCCTCTTCCCCCGTTTCATCAACGATACCCGTGTTTACAACCAATTCCCCCGTAGAGAGAATACTAAAGTCGTCAACAATACCCTGAGACTTTAGCTGATATCCGTGGAGAAAATTGGAGCATGTGCTTTTTCCGGACTGCTTGCTTCCAGAAAAGGCTAAAATTCTACTTTGCATGAGTCATTCCTTTTAATTGAGGATATAGTTCTTCTTTTATTTGTTCTATAGACATGTCTCCAACATCTTTCTGAGAGATTGAAGGACGACAGTAGTTGAATCTTCTTCCGCATTTTTTTACAATTTGCAAAAAAGCCTTGTTGCCAGCCTCGTCTGAGTCCGTAAGGATAATTAGATTAAGAGCACCGCTGGACTCAAGTAACATAAGTTGGTCATCATTGATGCTAGATCCAAAAATTCCGACAGTGTTTTTAAAACCGGCCTCATACATTCGCCAAACGTCGCCCTGCCCCTCGACCAAAATGGCTGTCTGTGTTTTCAATATTTCATCTTTTGCTAAGTGTAAACCATATAGTACAGACTTTTTAAAGCCTCTGCTATGCAACCACTTCGGCTGCGTTTTATCGTCTGTGGCTCTGCCTACACATCCTATGTAATTATAGCCTTCATCATAGATTGGGACAACAACTCTTCCCGACATTGGTTGATTTTTTACGGAACATTCTCCGACATCGAATAAATCTAGGGTTTCCGGCACATATCCTCTCCCGATATAATACTCCGCTGGTATGTTTATTTTTGCCCTAACCTCATCCCTAGTTATTAGTGGATCTAACCTTTCTATTTTTCGGCTAAAGATATCAATAACTTTAAAGTTATTTTTATACTCCACATCCAAATTAAGTTCTTCGATATCCTTGTCTAAAAAATTTGAACAAAAGGAAGCGGCTTCATTCATCGAAATGCTCTTATCTCTTTTTTGGGACATACACCCTCGCACAAAACCAAACAAATTGTTGGCAAATTCTTCTTCACAGTGGTGTGTCCAGCAAGACCAATTTCCCTTTTGGGTCATTCCGTCAGTGAATATGCAGCATCCCTCCGGATTGTCTCCACCATGAACGGGACACGGAAAAGCAAGCCTATTCGGGTATTCCATATATTCTATTCCAAAGTAAGCCATCAGTGATGACAACTTGGGAAACATTTCGTTACAGATTGCCGATATCTGATTCTTCGTCAATATTCTCATCTGTTTCAAAGCCTTCTTTTCTATTTCTATCATTTTCATGAATTTCGTTTCTGGTCTCACCCTCTTCTATTCGTCCAAAATTTCCATGCATTTTCATACACACGTAATCACCATCATCCAAACCGGCCCCGTGTCTTGCCACTATGGGCACAAGCTTCCTATTTCCGTTATCAATACCATCTGTGGCTACCTCTTCATCAGACTTCATCTTAAAAATTGAGAAACTAGTACACAACCAAATAAGTCTATCTGACCCCGAAACAACGTCTGTGGACTCTCTGGTAATACCGTCTCGGTTTAACTGAACAAAAGATAGGCACGGCACATCGTACTTGACCATGAAGTTATGTAGTTTGGTGATTTGAAAACCTAGAACTTGGTACTCCTGCATTGCAGAGCTAATATTCTCTGATCCCATAAGTTTCAGATAATCGTAAACTATTAGACAATCTTTTGTTTGACCATTCTCGTCAAAACCAACATGCTGATATATCCATTTTCTCATTTGGCTCAGAATGTTCTCAAACGATTCTCCGGCAATACTTATATAGTGGTACGGAATTTTTTCTAGTTTTTCGGCAGCCGCGAATACCTTTTCTTTTTCTATTTCTTTTTCCGAAAATCTTCCGGTTGCGATTCTGTTGATCTCCACCCCTGATAAATTAGCCAAGATGCGGTTGTAATGATCTTCTTTGGACATCTCCGTATCTAACATTAATACGGGGATATCTAATTCCCCCGCAACATGTAAAGCCACCTCGTCACCAAACATAGACTTACCTACCTTCGGGCGTGCCGCCACAAGGTCAACACATTTTCTCCGTAGTCCTCCTCCGATAGCCTCGTCAAATCTACTGAAGCCACTAGGAATACCCGCAAAGTCAGAAACGTTTTCTGAAAGATACTGCACATGATCCTGTACACCGTCGCCAAGAACTTCTGTTTTCTTTTTAGACGACTGATATATATCTCCCGTGGCTTCAAGCAGGGGTTCCTCAATTTTAGCAACGATATCCATTATATCTTCGTCGCCGGTGATGGAGCTAAGGTCGTTTTCACAAGCTTTTAGGGTTCTCTTAAGTTCTCTCGCGAGCTTTAGCTTCGCTATCTTAGCAGCGTACACTCCAACGTTTTCTTTGTGAATAGGAAAGTTGAATAACGACCGGATAAACCCAATTTCTTCTTTAGTGTTTATCTGATCGTAAACGCCTAAATCGTTAGCCGCAGATAGGATTGACGACAATTCTACCTGTGTATTTTCCGTGATAGAGGAATAGACGCAATCGAATATTAATTGGTTCGTAGGGTCTGTAAAGGACTGCGAACTAATAAAATCTATTTCTAGGTATGCGTCTAAACCGTACTGGCAGAGAGCTGACAAAACGGCTCTTTCTGCCGCTAGGTCTTCAAGTTTTTTTGTTATCTTTTTAGGCATGAGTCACAAATATAGAATTCTCTGTAGAACTGTGGGTTTGTTTCAATCGTTTTGCTGCATCGGGTACAGGTTTGTTTGATTGGTTTAAAAGGTTCTCGACTTCTTTCTGTCAGCCCAACATCGGGAGTCTCATTTTGGCCGTCCTTGTGTTCTGATCCGTCGTCTGTGAACTTGTTAAATCGAGGCATTTCGTTTACCGGAACACCCGTCACCCGTCCTTCTTGCTTGGTCTTTTTGATTTCCGTGGTAACAGGACTATTTCTCATTACGTGGGAATGGCTTACGGCTGAAAGGGATTCTTCCTTTTTCTTCTCCGGCTCTCCCGCCAACTCTTCTATGAGCTTTTGCTTTTGCTCTTCTGAAAGATCTTTTATAATTTTTTCAGCGTCAAACTTAGTCATGTCATCTCCTTCTAGATAAACTGTTAAGTGTCTGGGCCATGTTTTGCATCCTGTCCGCTTTGCCGCTCAACATCTTCACTCTGGCTTCCGCGTGGTTTTTTACTTTTAGTATTTCACTGGCGAGCGGATTCTCTCTTATGGCTGAATAGTATTTTTCCTGCCATTTGGTGTACTGTGTTCCGTATTGATTCATCACTGTAGATATTATATACCAAAGACTGGAATCTGCCCACTCTAAAACAATAATTTCTTTTGCCTTAACGGACTCTAGATATTCACTATAAGCCTGTAGCTCGTAAGCATAACACAAGCATTCTTCTCCTGTCAACATTTTAAGCTCATCGGCAGTAAAGTTTAAAAGCCTAGAGATGTTGCCACGATACTCTTCGCTCTTCAACTTTTTAATTGGGCCTCTGGTCGGTATAATATTTTTACACTCAATCCAATCGTCTACCGCTTGTAAAAATTCATTCAATCTTTCTTCGCCAGTCATTTTCATCCTCATCGTAATTAAATTCGACAATTTTAATGTCGTTTATTCTACACCATTCTTTTTTGTCGCGGTCTCTAGCCTGTGCTTTAAAGAAGGCCAGCTTATTCCCAAAAAAGAACTTATTAAATTTAAAATGTTGCTCCCCATGAACCTCAACAAGTAGGTCTCGGTTGGGTATAAAAAAATCTGCACGAAGTGTCCCTCGACGAATACCATTGTTTGTACCGACGAGCGACACCTCTTCCAATATTCTATCATACGGAAGGAGAATGTCAAGTAATTTTTTCGCTTTTTTATGAAGATTTGATGTTTTTGTTGAAGAAGACTCTTTGCCAGACGGATTCCAGTTGTATTCTCTTCCGTCTAAACCTGTTATTTTCATAACATTTCCTTGATTGCAGACTCAAGAAATGCAATCAGTTTTGGTTGTACTGACAAAAACTTGAATAGATTATCTTGTCCCTGAAATTTAAACGCCTTGATTAAAGCTTCTTCATCATCCACGTTGAGTTCTGGTTTAATCTCCTTAGCTAGCTCCTTACACGCTCCCATGAACGAACAGGCAAACCAAGCACCGGACTTATCAATCAACCCTAGATCACAAGCAAGCATTAGTATCTCTTGTGTTTTGTCAACGCCGTGCCCGTATCTAATATAGCTTTGGACTTGGCCTCCCGGAGGACCCATAGAGGAACAAACAATTCTCCAGTTAACAACTTGACCTACTCTATCCCCGTTAGTATTCGTCCAAGGAGATACTGCCGAGACCTTTTCTCCGCCTCCAGCTATTTCCATTCTTGTATCGGCTTGATATTGAATTTTATTTCCACCGTCAGACATCTTAGCCTTGCCAAAGCCA
>TARA_R110000851_G_scaffold268071_1_pt1 | contig 13691 bp, 11 predicted proteins | sample TARA_R110000851 | Tara Oceans TARA_R110000851 (sample SAMEA4397627) | marine metagenome | biome: Polar Biome; feature: [DCM] deep chlorophyll maximum layer (ENVO:01000326); material: water (ENVO:00002006), including particulate matter (ENVO:01000060) such as... | depth 17 m | reverse complement strand
ACGGTCGCCTCGTCGCGGTAGAACCCGCCGGTCTTCGAGACGCTCAGGCCGGCGCGCTCCATCTCCTCGGCGGCGAGCGCGGCCTCGTGGGCGTCGTTCGCCGAGTAGGCGAGCGCCTCGATGTCCATGCGCTTCGCGCGGCGGGTGATCTCGGCGGTGTCGATCGTGTGCTGCGGGCCGTAGTTCGTTGCGTTGTTCATACCTTCCTTTTCGGCCAGACGGCGCCCAGGACTTGAGGGGCGGACTTGGTTTTTCGGTGTGTATTTTCGAGACGCCGTGGGAGCGCCGTAGGCGGCTCGACCGGGCGGTGCGAGTAAAGAGAGGCCCACGCCCTTGTTCCCCCGGGAGAGAGCGCGGGGGGAGCGTGGGCCGGATGAAATCACCACTCCCAGGTCAGGAGGTCGTCCTGCACGTCGGCGTCCCGATCGAACAGGACCCACGCGTGCCCCTGGGCCGCAGCCCATCGAGCGACGCACAGGAAGCCGACCCACACCTCTTCCTCGCCCGCTTCGATGATCGCCTCTTCCAGCTCACCGATCGGGCCGATGTACGCGGCGAACGCGAACTCGCTTTCGAGGCAATGCCTCGGCCAGTCCTTCGCGGCCGTCGCTCCTTCGGCGGCGGTCAGGTGCGAGGTCGACACCGCCGGCATCGTCTGCACCTCCGTCGGCACGCGGAAGCGGTCGCACTCCGCGATCACGACGCACTCGCTCCGGTCCTCGCGCGTGCAGTTGTCCGCGTGCTCGAAGCCCACGCGCGAACCGCAGCCCGAGCAGTAGCGACCGGGCACCGTGCCCTCGAGCGCGCGCTTCAGGTTGGCCTCGCTGTTCGTCGCCACGACGGGGACCGACACACCGAGCTCGCTCGCGCGCGCTTCCAGCTCGGCCGCTCTGCCGTCGGGCGTCACGCCGTTGTCGCGTTCGGTCTGCGAGAAGTACGCGGCGCCGTCGCCGTCGTACTCGACGCCCAGGCGCTCGGCTGCAGCGGCGTCGGCTTGCGCTTCGTCCTCTGCTGTCGGCGGCTGCACGAACGCTTCGAGGAACTCGACACACTCGCCGGTGTCCAGGTGGTCGACGGCAGCGGACTCGCGCAACAGGCTGCGTGCCCAGCTTTTGAAATCGCGGCTCATCGGAACAGCTCCTGCGGCTTGAGCTTGCGAACGTCCTGCGGGTACTCGCGCACGATCACGCCGTCGAGGTCGATGCCCAGCTCGGTGCGGTGGCCGGCGCTTTGCTTATGGAAGAACGCCACGTCGCTATCGCCGCACAGCACGTGCATGTCGCGCGCCCACTGTTTGTCTTCCTTCCGCCAGCCGGGACCGGACTCGCCGCCGTAGATCACCCAGTCGATCCCGGTCAGGTCGAGGTCGTCGGCGAGCGGGCCGATCGCGGGCTCGTACGAAATGAAGCGCACGGCTGCCGGGATCTCGCGCAGGTAGTCGGCGCGGCCGGCGACGCGGCCGTCTTCGATCGACGTGCCGAGCCACACGTGATCCCAGCCGTCGCCCCAGTCGTCGGGTAGGTGGTCGGCGATGCGCTCGGGACGCTTGGTCAGGATCTGCCAGTCGAGGCCCGGCGTCGACCGGACCAGGTCCCACAGATCCTTGCGCCACTCGTCCGCCTCGGGGCGATCCTCGAACACGTCACACAGCGAAGCGCAGAACGCGCGCAGGCTCGTGCCGCGCTCGAACGCTTCCTTGTTCCACTTCACGGGCTTGCGCCAGTTGGCGGGGGCGGTGCGCTGTCGGCGCGCCTTGGCGCCCCACAGATCGGGGATGCCCATCCGTCCAGCGGTGAGCGTTTCGGCGTAGCAGTTTGCGCAGCCGTCCGACACCTTGACGCATCCCATCCACGGGTTGAACGTGTTATCGGTCCACGCGATGATCGACTCTTCGGCCATGTCTGTTCCTCCTGTCCTGTTGCTAGGGTTGGGCGTGCAGCGTGCTCGCCCCTACTGCCACAAGCCCGCCCGCCGGTGAGGGCGGACGGGCTGGCCTAGTGGCCGGCGAGGATCAGACGGCGGCGAGCACGGTGCGCAGCGCCTTCTTCTTGTCGGTGTGCGAGACGCCGAACAGGTTGCTGTTCATGCGCTGCTCGTCGCTGCGCTCGGTGTTCCCGCGCTCGTGGTCGTGCCACTCGGTCACGGCGTTGAACGCTGCCCAGCTCGTGCCCTCGATGCCGGCGAGCGTCTGGCGCTCGTTCTGGAAGTTGGCTTCCCACGCTTCGAGGATCAGCGAGCGGCGATCCTTCAGGCGCTGCTCGGTCTTGCTGTCGACGTCGTTCGGGATCTTGCCGAAGGTCGTTTCGTAGATCGCGAGGAACAGATCCTTCGCTTTCTTCTTCGTGAGGTTCGTCGCGCACATCGCGTCGACTTGCTTGCGGAACTTGTCGGTCTCGACGGTCATCAGGCCGAGCGCGGTGCGCGCGGTCTGCAGGCGCTGCTCGAGCGTCGTCTTGCCAAAGTGGATGAACGACAGGCCCTTCGCTGCGTCCTTCTCGGACCAGCGCAGCGTGTTCGCGCAGACGACTCGCACGCTCGTCGGGTAGATCGCGAAGCTGCCGGTGCCGCCGTGTCCGTTGCTCAGGAGCGTGAACAGCTGCACCTCGTCGTCCTTGCCGGCGATGATCGGCTCGGGCAGCTTCAGCAGGGCGAACACGTTCTTGCCGTCGCGCAGGCTGCCGGCGGTCTCAAGCACGAGGCCCTCGGAGCGGAGGCTGTCGCCGAACTCGGCCAGCTCCATGTTCTCGACGCTCGGGTAATCGTCGGCGACGATGCCGAGCACGCCTTTCGTGTCGTCGCGGACTTGCGCGGCGCGGCCGGGCACTTGGATCGTCGAGCCGTCGGGCAGCGTCGCGGTCAGGGGAGCGAGCGAGGTCGACCAGTCGAGGCCGATCTTGCGGAAGCCGTCGACGGCGGTCAGGCCCTCGGGGATTTCGATCCCGAGCTTGTGCCATGCGCGCTTGCCGTTGGTGCGAGTCTCGCCGAAGGAGTCGGTGCTGTTGATTTCGTGAGCCATGAGTCGGTGTCCTGTTCTTTTTGGTTTCGGTGTCGGCGAGGGGTCGTTCCCCCGCGCTATGAAGTATATCGGCAAAGGGACTTCCTAACCTGAGTGGAGACTCGGAAGATTCGCAGAAAACCCAACTGGCACGAAAAAGCCCCCGGGGATGCGCGGGAGAGCGCATCGCCAGGGGCGGGGATCGGTTTGGGGCACCGGAGGCGGGCCTAGGTTGCCCCAGGTGCCGGCGGGAGGGATGGGGCGGGTGCTTGGATCGGTTCGAGTCGCACGCCCAGGTAGCGCGCGGAGAGGCCCCGGGCAGACTCGGCCAGCTCGACGATGCGGAACCCCCACAGCTCCGCGCACGAGATCATCCGCAGCGTCATCGTTTTGGCGAGCCGCAGCTTGAGCTTGTTCGGCATTCGCTTGTACAGCGCCGACAGTCCGAGCAGCTCGGCCTCGGCGATCGTGAGCGGGCGCTGCCGTACGCCGTGCTCGCCGATCGTCAGGAACACGGTGCGCGGAACCTTCGCGCCTTTCAGCACGGCGGCCCAGTGCGCCCACGGGCTGCCGTACGTGTCGACGTCGATCACGTCCTCGGACAAGCCGGCGGCAATCAGGTCGGCCGAGTCGGTGCGGATGCGGCCGGCCTTGCGCTTCAGGTCGCACCCCCAGTACGTCGCGACCGGATGGTCTTCGCGGAGGTTCGCCCAGATCACGCCGCTGCCCTGGCACGCGTCGAACACGCGCGGCGGGTCGTCCGCGTGGTAGCGGTCGAGGAAGTAGCGACGCAGCGCGAGCTTGCTCCCCAAGTTGTCGTTGTCCGTCACAGCCGCTTCTTGTCGTCTGCGACCTCGACGATCGCGCCGTCGATGGTCTGTGCCTTCTCGACCATCATCGCAAGCTCGCCCATGCTTGCGATCGGTACGCCGATCAGAGCCCACGCGAACTCGATCGCCTGCGGCGTCTCCAGGCGCGTGACCGACGAACCGCCGACGCTCGGGTCGTCGTCGAACCCGGTCAGGGTCAGATCGAAGTCGAGCGCCTTCAGCTCTGCGAACTCCAGCGCCAACGTCTCGCGGTCCCAGCCCGCCTCGAGCGCGAGCTTGTTATCCGCGATCACGTACGCGCGCTGCTGCGCGTCGGTCCAACCGACGGCGACGATCACGGGCACCTCGCGGATGTTCAGGTGCTGCGCTGCCAGGATGCGGCCGTGCCCGGCGATGATGCCGCCGGCTTCGTTGATCAGCACGGGGTTCGTCCAGCCGAACTCCTGGATCGACCGAGCGATCTTTTCGATCTGCTCAGGCGAGTGCCGCCGCGCGTTGCGCGCGTACGGCATCAGGTCGGCAACCTGGCGCATCTCTGGCTTCGTCGCCGGCCACTCCTTCGCCTTGCTCATTCCGCTGGGCCGTCTCCCGCGGCGTTGAACAGCGGGCCGGGTCCGAACCGTTGCTCCTGGATCTCTTGTGCGAGAGCTTCCTCGGCTTCCTTGCGGCCGGATGTCGCAGCCTTGTGACCGCGCTTCGCCACGTCCTCGAGCGCGCGCTTGCCCTCGATCACCTTTTCGAGTCGGTAGATCGCGGCGCACCGCTTCTGCCCCTGCGCGGCGGTGAGCGACTTCGGGTCGATCTCCTTCGGCTTGGGCGCGTCGGCCTTGGCCTTCGCTGCCTTGTCGGCCGCAGCCTTGCGGGTCGCGGCTGCCTTTTGGCCGGCGGTCTGCGCCGACTTCTTGGCCGGGGCCTTCTTCGTGGTGGCCTTCTTGGCCGCTTTCTTCTTCGCCATCGGTGTACGTCCTGGGGGTTCGGGGGTTGGCTTTCCTGCGTTGACCCTAGCCGCGCGGCGTCACCGGAGCAAGCCGCACCTGGTCGGGAGCGACGCTATGGATCTCACCCTGCCGATCCTTGACCGAGATCGACCAGCCGTGGAAGGGCGACGCGACGGCGCCGACGACTAGCGCCTCGACCGTTCCGAAACCGCGACGGCCGTCGGCCGCCTGCACCTCGAACGTCACATGCACGCGCGACCCCATGCCCCACTCGACGCCCGGGATGCCGGGCCAGTCGTCGGGCGGCAGGCCGTGCACGGTGAACTCGAGTGGGGGCATCGGGTGGTCGCCGGCACCCGGATAGCGTTCCCGCGTTCGGGCGCTCCTCCGGTTGCCGGCGACGATGATCACCGCGACGACGACGTACAGCGCAACGGCTGCGAAGACCCATCCGCTCACTTCTCGTTCCTCCTGGCTTCAGCCTCTGCTCGTTTCATCTTCGCTCGCTGTCGTGCTCGTTTCCTTCGGATCCGTCGTCGCGCGGCAACAGAGTGCCGGCGACGTGCCACTACTCCACCTGCTCGGCTTCCCCGTCTTCGATCCAGATCCCCGCCGTGCGCTCGCCGGTCGTGGGGTCGGGCTCGTCGACGATCTCCAGCCACAGCTGGAACTTGTTCGCCGCTGCGATCTCGGACAGGATCGCCTGGCTCGCGTGGTCGAGCAGGGAGCCCTCGCGCACGAAGATCGCTTTGATGATCGGCGCGCCGGCCATTGCGACGGCTGCAGCGATCCGCAGCCGCTCACCTTGCGACGCGGACGCGAACGGGATCTCGCCGACCATGATCACTTTCGTCTCGTGGTCGTAGCTCATGCCCTCGACCGGGAACGTGACGGTGCCCAACAGGTCGGCGATCTCTCCGCGCTTCGTGGCGAGCTGCGCCTCGACGGCGGTGTGCTCCTCCTGCGCCGCAGTTGCCTCGGCGACGGTCGACTGCATCAACTCGCGGCGCGCGTCGTGACGCGTCGACTCTTCGTGCGCGGCGAGGGCCTGCTCGATCGGTGCGGTGTCCAGGGGTTCGCCGATGCCGGCGAGCTCGCTCTTCGCGTGCTCCCACGCGTCGCGCTGCGCCTGCACGTCGGCCTCGAGCTTCACGACCTCGGCGTGCAGGAGTTCGAGCCGGCCGGCTGCCTCGGTGCCACGAGACGCGGCGGCGGCTTGGATCTGCCGGTGCCCGTCGATCGCTGCATTGTGATCCTTCGCCGCCAGTAGCCGGGCGGTCAGCTCTTCGATCGTGCCCTCGGTCGGCGGTGCGGGAAGCCCGTCCACCTCGGCGACCAGCGCGCCGGCAGCCTTGCCGAGCCGGTCGGAGTCGCGGCCCAGGTCGCGGCGCTTCTCGTACAGGCCGCTCGCGTCGTCTTCGAGTGCGGCCAGGGCGTCGGTCAGACCGAGCACGCCGAGGATCGTCTTCACCTGGTCCTCGGCCTTCATGTCCAGGAAGGCACCCGGGTCGGCGGCGAAGCCCACGAGCTGTTTCATCACGGCCGCCGGCGAGCCGTACGGGGTGCCGTCCGCAGCCTCGACGGACAGCTTCGGCTTGGCCTTGCCGGCGCTGTCGCGCTTCCAGTGCTGCTTGACCACGAGCAGGGTCTCGCCCGCCTCGTTCGCCAGCTCGACGACGATGTCGCTGCCGTGCTCGCCCTCGGTGATCGGGAGCGACGGGCGCTCGATGCCGAAGGCGGACAGCATCGACTCGATCGTCGAGGACTTCCCCTGGGCGTTGGGGCCACGGACAGGCACGAGGCCGGTCGGGCTTGGGGAGAGGTTGCAGGCGCGTAGGCGCTTGAAGCTGTCCACGGTCAGGCGGACGACGGTCATCGGTTCTTCGGGCAAGTCAGGCATGGGAGGATCCTCGCGGGTTCAGGGTGGTAGGAATGCCCTAAGCGTACCCCGTGAAGGGTCGCGCGGGGCGCTTGTTTGGGATGTCCTTCGGAGGGGTGCCCCAGCTCGCAAGGTGGGGGGGGAATCTCCATACATAAAAGAAGGTTGATGATTGACGTGCGCACACGCAGGCGTGTACGCGCGCGTCTGCGCGTGCGCCTGCGGGGGGCTCTCTCTCTAACGTGTGCGCGAGTTCCCCACCCCCTAGTTCGGCTGCCACGAGTCCTTCCAGCCGGTCGCGGGCTCCGCTGCCGTGGGGACCTTGAAGCCGAGCGCGCGGGAGAACGTCCAGCGCAGCCGGCCCTTGTTCGTCTGCGTCACCTCCACCTCGAACCCTGCGGCTTCCAGGTACGCCATGCCGTCCAGCAGGCGCTCCTCGAGCTGCCCGGCACGCAAGTACCTCTGGATCGCGTCGGGACCGTTCAGGGCCTTGGCGGCGCTCCTGGCGAGCCTGGCGAGGGTCGTCGCACGGAGCGGCCCCAGTACCTCGATCCCGCCGGCAGGGTCCTGCATGTACTGGCCGCCCAGCGCCTTGCGGAACTCGGGCTCGTCAGGGTCCTTCTCGGCCGTCGCTGCGCCGTGGTCGAACACGTACCGGGCCACGCTCACGCACAGCTCTTCGGAGATCAGCGAGGCGAGGGCCACCTGCCCGATCGAGTCCAGGGCCTCGACCCACATCGGGGCGAGCTCTCGCAGGAACGGGGGACGGCTGGCCTCGTCCATGCTCGACACCCAGGCCAGGTACATCATGCGCAGGTACGTCGACATGCGGCCGATCTTGGTCGCGCCGAACACGTCCTCGATCTGTTTGCCGACGTGCTCCCCGTGCTCTTCGTCGAGCTGCATCGCGGTCGCGCACAGGCGGGCGGACTCGCTCCAGAACCGATCGCGGCACTCGGTCAGGGCGTGCATCAGCACGCGGTTCGCCGAGGGGCTGTCGGTGCTCACGTACTCGGAACCGCACCGCAGCGGCAGGATGCGCGACGCCAGCTCAGGCTTGCCGTCGTGGATCGGCTCGATGCCGTTCATCACGAGGGCGCCGCACACGCGCTCGACGATCGTGCCGGTGTCGGTGTTCCCTCGGCGCTTCTCGCGGGCGCCGAGCTGCGACGCCTGCAGGAGCGTGCCGAGGAACTGGCGCGACACGTCGTCGGTCTCGCGGTTGTCGTCGATGGTCAACATCTCGCGCGACAGACGGGAGATCAGTGCGGCGGCCGTCGGAACGCTCGAGCCCTTCGCGCCGTTCACGAGCTGGCCGATCGCGTCGACCGTCCGCGTCTTGCCGGATGCGCTACCACCTTCGATGCGCAGGATCGGAATCTCTCCAACGCGTCGGAGGATCGGAACGCACACGAGCCAATAGATCAGAACGAGCCGGTGCTGCTCGGGGAGCGACGTCCATCGGAACAGGTCGTACACGCGACCCACGCCGCCCCGGTCTTCCACGTAACGGAACGGGAGGAACTCGGGGCCGGCGACGGCGGGCACGCGCGCGTCGCTCATGCGCGTGACGTTCACCGAGCCGGGTGCGATGCGCAGCAGTCGGCCGGCCACGTCGCCTAGCGGAAAGAACACCGAGCGGTCTTCGGCCACGTGAGACCACGCAACGTCGGAACAGCGAACCGCGCCTTGCGCCAGGTGGAACTCAGTCGCGGCGATGTACCCGCCGTGGCTGCTCTTCTTTGGCGTGAGCCCGCTCACCTCGTACAGCCGCTCGCGGAACGGTTCGCCGCGATCGGTGCTCACTGTCACGCGCTCGTTCCGTCGGACGAGGATCACGCCCTCGGGCGTCACGAACGGCATGTACCCGAGCGTCCGCTTGAACACCTCGGCCACGAACTTGCCGACGTGCTCATCGGGCAGGCGCGCGTCGACAGCCTTCGCGACGTTCGCGCGCGTGCCTTCGAGCGCCTCGCGTTGGTCGGTGCCGCCCTTGCCGGGTAGCTTCGGCGCTGCAGGTGCCCCAGGTCGCGCGGGGGCGGACGGTGGGCCGCTTGCATCTGGCGCAGGTGGTTTCGGAGGTTCAGGGGCCAGCGGTGCAGGAGCGATCAGAGAGGCCGCGATCTGTTTCTTCGTTTCCTGTTCGGCGTCCTCCTCTTGCTTCTTTCGCTTCGGCATGACGACCGAGCGGCGGGCCTCGGCGATCGCGGGCTCGATGTCCCCGCGCTTCGTCACGCCCTTGCCGGCCAGCTCGGCGATCAGCACGGCCGCGTCCGCGCGGTGCTGGCGAACGTCCAGGTGCGCCGCAAGCTCGATAACGTCCGCGAACGCGGTCTGCCGCAAGAACGGTTCGTCGGCGGGGTCGAGCGTCGCGACGATCTCGTCGCACAGGATTCGGATCACGCTCTGCGCTTGCTGGCGCAGTTTTCGGAACGCCTCGGCGGCGCCGGCGCCCATAGCGGCGACCCACTCGGCGCCGTCGATCTTGGCCGCGTTGATGTTCTGCACGACCCACTCACGCTGCGCCTCGTCGGGGATCTTAGCGGCGAGCAGTTTCTTGCGCAGGTGAGGGTCGCACGCTTCGAGCTCGCGCAGGGACTCCTCGCCGATGACGGTCAGCACCTCTTGACGTGCAGCGAGCTGCGCCGCTCCAGGCGGCAGCGTCACGACGCGCGTGTCGAGCCCGCCCTCGACGAGCTGCCGACCGGCGCGGATCGCTGCGAAGTTGCCCGAGCCCGACAGCTCATTGTCGAACAGGATCCACACGACCTTGATCCCGTTCTCGTGGCACTGGGCGACGAACCGTTCGAGGTCGGGGCCGTTGAACGAGATCGTGACGGGCGACACCACGTCGATGCCGATGTGCGAGAACGCCACGCCGTCGGCGATGCCCTCGAGCACGCCGATCTCCGCGCCGCACGTTTTCAGCACCGGCTCATTGAACAGGTGCTCGTTCGTGATCGCCGGCGACACGTACGTGCGCGTCGCGGAGTGCACCGACAGCTTGTGATACTTGGGCGGCGACACGGGCGGCCGACCCTCGACGGGGATCTTCGGCGTCCACGGTGTCGCGCGACCGATCAGGTAGACCGGCCGGCCGTGCTCCAGGTACGGGAACGTGATCCGCCCCTCGAACCGCGTCTTGAACTTGCCGGCGTCGTACCAGCCCAGGCCCGCCGACCGATACCGGACCATGTTCGCCGAAGCGTCGAGCGCGATCTCAGGGAGCAACGGCTGCGGCATGAAGCCGATTCGGTAGGCGATCACGGTGTCGAGGTCGAACCCCCACTTGCGCTCGATCCACTCCAGCACGTCGGGGCGCTCGAGCAGATACGTCGCCGCTGCCAGCACGAAGGTTTCGAGGCCGATCAGCGCCTCGTCCTCGTCCGCGTCGCGGCCTTCGTTGAACGGTTCGCCGAACTGGTCGCACAGCCACCGCAGCGCCTCGGTGCGTTCGGGCGTTGTCCCGTCGCCCTTCGAGGGTGCACGCCCCCCCGTCTGCACGTACTCGACCAGGTGGAACAGGTCGCCGCGCATTCCCGCCGACTGGCACGCCTTGCAGTTCCACGACCCCGTGTGCAGGTTCACCTGCAGCGACTCGCCACCGCTGCTCTCGTGGCACAGCGGGTTGAGGTACGCCTCGCTCCCGAGCTTCCGCGTCACCTCGAGCCCGAGCCTCTGAATCAGGTCGAGGGGTTCGAGGTGGCGGCGAAGTCGGTCGTAGATCGAGGGGCGGTCGGGTACACTCATGGGGCGATTCGTGGCCCGCCAGCACGCGGATCGCCCAGCAGTCCCCCGGCGGGCCAAGCCAGGGACACAAGGGCGCGCGCTGCACCAACAGCGCGCGCCCCCTTTGTATCCGCTGCGTCTGCTGCGTCCTAGCGCGGCACGCTCGCGTTGCGCGAATCAGTCCTCGCGCCTAGTGTGTGCAGCGAAGTCGTGTACCACCCCTAGTGGTCCCGTCGCAACGTTGGGTCGCCAGTCGTGCACGAGGAACGCCCCGAACGTCTGGCGCTGCTCGCTCTTCCGCTCCGCAGCGAAGTGCGCCAAACCCTGAGCGTCGCCGAGGATCATCAGCGACTCGGCTGCCCGACTTGCGCCGGTGTACAACAGGTTCCGGTCGTGCATGATCCAATGGGCCGACGACGCGACCAGCACGACGAACGGCCACTCGCTGCCCTGCGACTTGTGGATCGTCATCGCGTACGCGACTTCCACGCGGTTGCGCTTCGCCGCCGGCACGATCACCTCGCGGCCGTCTTCCGTGAACAGCTGCATCGCCCCCTTCGGAAACCCGAGGACGATCGCCTGCGTGCCGTTCGGTAGGTCCAGCTCGTAATCGTTTTTCGTCCAGATGACGCGATCGCCCTGCAGGGGTCGCGGCGCCTTGTTCTCTTCGGTGGGCTCGGGCGCCGGGTTGCCGAGCATCCTCTGCCGCAGCGCCTGCAGGTGGACGTTCAAGCGGTACGTGCCGAGCGGGCCCTTGCGCATCGGCGCGAGCACCTGCACGTCCCAGTCGAGGTCGAGCGTACGGCCGAAGGGCTGCAGCGGCTCGGGTGCAGTCACGACCATGTCGACGATCATCGCGGCCATCGCGGCCGTGCCCTCTTCGTGTCCGCGCTCAGTCTTGTGCACCTGCCACACGACCGAGCCTTTCGACGACGGCGGCACCACACCGCCGAGGATCGCCGTCGTGTTCCGAGCGAGCTCGCCCGCCTGCCGCACGATCTCGGTCAGGACGCGCACGGCTTCGGGGAAGCGCGCACGTGCCGACAACAGGTCGCGCAGGATCGCGCCGGCGCCGACGGGCGGGATCTGATTGTGGTCGCCGACCAGCAACAGCCGGCAGTCGTCGGGCAGCGCGTGCAAGAGCGCGCGCATCAGCTTGACGTCGCACATCGACACCTCGTCGACGACGACCAGGTCGAGGTCCACGGGGTTGCCGGCGTCGCGCAGGAATCGGAACTGCCCGGTGCGCTCGTCGAACTTCGGCTCGAGCAGACGGTGAATCGTCGACGCGTTGCGGCCGGTCGCGTGCTTCAGCTTGCGGGCGGCCTTGCCGGTCGGAGCGCACAGGCCCACGCGCAGCCGGTTCTCCTCGGCGACCGTGCACACTCCGCGCATCAGGTAGGTCTTGCCCACACCGCCGGCGCCCGACACGACCGCGCAGCGGTAGGACAGCGCGGCCGTCAAGCTCGCGCTCTGCCCGACGTTCAACGTCGTGACCACCTCCAGCGATCGCGGGCCGAGGGTAAGCGGCTGCAGCTCGGTGCCCAGACGGTCCAGCAGGCGCGCGAACACGTCGAACTCGTAGTCGGCGACCGTGGCGTCGGCGACCATCTCGGTGCCGAGCGGACTCACGTCGACGTGAACGAGGCCGACGTCGATCAGGGACTGCAGCGCCTCCAGGATCAGATCCTCGGCCTCGAGCGTGTCGGGACGCAGCTCCTCGCGTGCGGTGTCGAGCAAGCCCTCGCGCGTCGTCCACGTGTCGCCGTTGTTCGCGATCTGGTCGAGGCAGAACGCGACGCCGGCCTGCATCCGGCTGCGGTCGTTCCGCTTCACTCCGATCTTCAATGCGACAGCGTCGACAGTGCGGAAGCCGAATCTCGGAATCTTTCCGATCAGTCCGTACGGGTCGGCGAGGATCATCGCCGGCGCACCTTCGCCCAGGTAGTACACGATCGTGCCGGCCTGCCCGTTCGTCCAGCCCTGCGCCACGAGCTGCCCCAGGCTTTCGTAGTGCTCGCGCTCCTTGTGCCACACCTCGGCGGCGGCCTGCACGATGTCGACGCTGCAGCCGGTGGCGGCGGCGATGCGGTCGGGGTGCTCGCGCAGCCCCGTCGCCATGTCTCCATCGGACGACGCGGCGATCGCGGCGTCGACCATGCGGCGCGCGCGGACCTTGCCCAGCCCCTTGAACTCTTTCCGCTTCGCGATGAGGTCGGCGAGCGCGGCGGGGCTCTCGTCCATCTTCGTGAGCGCCGACGCGACGTCGAACTGTCGACCCCACTTCGGGTCCTCGACCCACTTGCCTTTCAGCTCCAGGTTCTCGCCACGCTTGCACAGCACGTTCCCCTTGAACGTGTGCTCTTCGCCGTCGACTTCGATCGTGCCAATCGTGAACCCACTATCAGGGTTCTGGAAGCGCGTACGGACGCACTTGCCTTTCAGGGTCTCGCTCATGTGATCCTCTCCTGCCGGCACACTTTGCCCCAGGTGGAGCGGCCGACGCGGCGGGGGTGGGGGACTTGGGATTTCGCCCAAGCGTACCACGGAACGTCAGGGCGTGCTGTTCAGCTTGCCGGCGGCCATCTTCAGGAACGCGCCGGCGAGGATCTGCGACTCGGCTCGCGTCCCACCCAGGTAGACGGGGATCGACTGCGCGACCGCGATCTCGGCAACGAAGGCGAGCACGCTCGCGGGCTTCACCTGCGACTTGTACTTGCCGGCCATGATCTCGCGAACACCGGCTTCGATGATCACGCAGCGGAAGCGCACCGCGCGCATCCGATCCAGCTCGCGATAGAATCGGCCACGGTGACGCATGACCGTGCCGACCCAGTCGTCGAGCGACTTGCGCTCGATCGCGACGGCGTGCTCGAGGCCGGGCACGGTGTAGTCGCCCGTCGCCAGCGAAGCCGGCGCGGTCTGGATCCCTTGCCCCTCGAACGTCCAGGGCACTTGCTCGCGCGTGTCACGTAGAACCAACATCGCTTCGAGCCTACGAAAACGCGCCCCCCGGCCATAGACCGAAGGGCGCGCACGGGTGCGGCTTTTTCACGCGGCGTCAGGAGTCGCCGCGCCACCCGCTAGAACGGCGGGCCCTCTCCGTCGGCTGCCTCGCCAGCAGTCGGGGGGAGGGCGGGGGCCGCCGTTGTCGGGGGAGCGGCTGCAGGCGCCGGCGCAGGGGCCGCCGTGGGAGCCGCTGTAGCGGGCTCACCTCCCCACGCGGGGGGTTGAGCGGATTCAGTAGCCGGAGCGGCAGAGGGCGCAGCAGGGGCGGCGGGGGCGGCAGGTGCGGCCTGGGCCGGGGCGGGCGCTGCAGC
>TARA_R110000851_G_scaffold90253_6_pt1 | contig 13697 bp, 11 predicted proteins | sample TARA_R110000851 | Tara Oceans TARA_R110000851 (sample SAMEA4397627) | marine metagenome | biome: Polar Biome; feature: [DCM] deep chlorophyll maximum layer (ENVO:01000326); material: water (ENVO:00002006), including particulate matter (ENVO:01000060) such as... | depth 17 m | reverse complement strand
TCGCTGACTCATCTACACCTGTAATTTAACTCTCTTCGATTTAGCTGCATAGTTGTCTATAGATGAAAGCTAAATAGGAAAAGTATGTCAACAAGATATGCGATAACGCCCTATTAGCTAGACATTTAACCCATCTTAAAATCTAATCGAACCGTCATATTTTGTTGAACTACTGCCTTTCCATTTTCTACCTTGGGTGCATACTTCCAATTTGAAAGCGCGCTAATTGCAGCTTTATCAAAAGTTTGTTCTGGAACAGATTTTAAAACTTTTATATTTATTGGATCACCCTTTTCACTAATATCGAAGCTCATTTGAACATAACCTTCTATTTTATTTCGAGCGGCATGAATTGGGTAAGTTGGATTTGCAGTTTCTTGCAGCGCCGCATTAGATCTATCGGGCAAAGGTGTTGAAGAGCACGCGGTAATAAAAACTAATGATATAAGCGCTAAACTAGAATATTTCATTAAAATCCTTTTTGTGTCGTTAACGCCGCATTAAGCGGACTAAACTTGTTGGTTGTAATGCGTAGCGAAGCAGAACCTAACCAACTGTTTTAGTTCCGTTTAAACTTTTTGTGTACGCCCAGCATGGGCATGGACTAATGAGGTGATAGTCCTCTGTAGGAAGGTCACCGTTCAATAACATGCTGTTATTAAACGTTAACTACTAGCGAATGGCAAGGGCTTATCATTGATGATTGGTCTGAAGGAAGCCGCTAGCCATATATTGTAAAGAGGACGAGATGATGAACAAGAATATCATATGAGGCGTAGGCTAGAGGTGAGTTGGCAGGGTCTGCCCCGCGAAGTAAGGGATATCATCAAACAGAAATGCAAATTTGCCGTCGATGTTGATGTTGATCTGTCTAAGTTCTTTGACCGAGTTAATCATGATCACTTGATGACTCAACTTAGGATCAAGGTGCAGGATAAGCGTCTTGCCGATGTCATTCGATCATTATTGATCGGTGCAGCGGCCCAATTTACTGACACCAGTCATCCACAAGGTTGCGCATTAATTAATAGTACTTTGACATGCAATGAAGCGAGCGAATGAATAAAAATCGCTATCAATAATCGGAAAGAAAAAATCAAACCACGATAATTAATAGATTTGAATTGGCTAAAAACAGCAGTGAACTCAATGACAGTTGCCAACCTGAAGCGTTGGCACGACTAATTATGACGTTATTTAAAGGGATGTCGTTACAGGCTGCAGAGGGAGCAACTAAAGATGAGTTACACCAAATTGCTGAAATGGTCGTTGACGGGGTCCTCAGTCAGCATGTGAATGAGGTTTAGTCGGATTTGCTCGGCTGCGCCTCATATCTATGCCAAATATGTTGGTTATCCTTAGGACGTCAGTAATAGCGCCTATGAATCTCGCAATTCTCGACGTAAGATCTTGCCAACATTTGATTTTGGCAATTCATCTCTAAATTCAATTATCCTTGGGTTTTTATAACCGGTAAGATATTTTCTACAATGTTTTTTTATTTCATCAACGGTCACATTACCTTTGCGTACAATAAATAATTTAACTATTTCTCCTGTGGCGTCATCAGGAATGCCAATGGCCGCAGCTTCGATGATGTGAGGGTGAAGTGTTGCAACTTCTTCAATTTCTGTTGGAAAAACATTAAATCCCGACACTAGAATCATATCTTTTTTACGGTCTTCAATATAAAAAACCCCATCGTCATCCATTCTTCCTATATCGCCAGAGCTTAACCAACCTCCTGCATGCATTACAGTATTGGTTTCGGCTTCTTGTTGCCAATAGCCTTTCATCACTTGGGGCCCTCTAATTTGAATTTCACCAATTTGGTTGGGACCTAAAGGTTCATTTTTATCATTAACGATACGGAGTTCAGTGCTGGGTAAAGGGACACCAATTGAAGAAATAAATGATTGTTGTTGATGAGTACCTGCAGCGACCACTGGGGAACATTCAGTTAAGCCATAACCTTCTATGACAGGCATTCCAGTGAGCTCTTGCCAACGATCAGCAATATGTTTCTGCGTCGGCATTCCACCTGCAATAGTAAAACGAGCGTGACTAAAATCTAATTCTTGAAAACCAGCATGATTGTTTAGACCATTAAAAAGTGTATTTAAACCAAAAACCATTGTGAATGGATATTTACTTAAATCTGCTACGAAACCATCTATATCTCTTGGGTTGGTAATGAGTAAATTCGTTGCACCGAGAAAGAGCATAAACATCATACTCACTGAGTTGGCAAAAATATGATAAAGCGGAAGTGGGGTTACTGCATATTCCTTATCATATAAGGTTCTTGGGCTAAAATGAGCATGAACCTGTAGAACGTTAGAAATAATATTACTATGAGTCAGCATTGCCCCTTTCGCAGGACCCGTCGTTCCACCTGTATATTGGAGGTATGCTAAATCATCTACTGTTATTTGGGGATCAATAAAGGGAAGTTTCTTGCCTTCGGTTAACGCTCTACGCAGTGAAATAGCGTCAGGAATATGATATTTAGGTACTATTTTTTTGACATGTTTGATAAGAAAATTAACCAGTGTACGCTTATGTATAGCTAACTCATCGCCGATTTTGGTTAAAATAACATGCTTAATGTTAGTCTCATGCAGTATTTGCTGAAGATTATTACCAAAATTTGTGACGGCAACAATAGCACTGGACCCTGAGTCTCGTAATTGATATTTTAACTCTCGAGGGGTATAAAGTGGATTAACATTTACAATAATGAGTCCTGCTTTTAATGCACCTAAAATAGTGATGGGATATTGCAATAAATTAGGCATCATCAAGGCGATTCGTTCGCCTTTTTTCATTTTTAGTTCAGATTGTAGATAAGCAGCAAAAGCGTTACTTTTACTTTCGAGATCTTGGTAGGATAAGCTATGTCCCATATTAATATATGCTGCTTTTTTAGCATGCGCACTAAAAGACTCTTTAAACAAATCATTGATATTGTTATACATACTTGAATCTATTGTTGCGGGCACATCCTCAGGATATTGTTTTAACCACGGTTTATCATTTGTCATTATAGCCATCATTAATGTTGTTGTTTAAACATCACTATTGTAAATTAATTTACCTAATTAGTATAAAAATAATAGGCTGAATTCAATGAATTAACTACTGTTCTAGGGGGTTAGCAGTAGCTAATTTCTCGGAGTGTGACTCGTCCCTGCTTTTATCGCTTTTCCGCTTCACTCTATCTTTCTTCAACAATGAAAAAAGCATTCAGCTACTGCATTATCATGGCAGTTTCTACTGTGGCACATGCTTGCTTCAGGGTTTGTTGCTAAAGAAAACTTCGTCAGTCAGAAAAAGATAATGGGGTCAGAGCGAATAAGGTAAATCCCTCCTAACTTTCTATCATTTTGGGTCTAAAACGAGTGACAAAAGGCAAGTAATAAAGCTCAAGTCGAACAATGATTATTCTTGTAAATTAGCGAGTCTAGATGTGGCTGCGAGCTTCCAAAAAGAAACTTTTGGCAAAGCCTACAGGGATTATACTTACGGCATTTCGCATAAATTCAGCTATGGTAACCCCTAATTACTACTGCACCGATAAATGAAACCGCTATATCGTAAAGGGGCATTAATCAGTTACCTGCCTAGCTGAGAAAGGTCAGATTTAACGATGAAATGAGTAAAGCCACTTGTTCGGCTTGGTACAGATAAAAGTAACAATGTTAACCTGGATGAATCAGAGTGATAAAACGGATAATGTCTGCCGGCGACTAAAACCGGATAAAGTACGGTATCGCCACCAAGATAACCCCCATTATCAGTAAGCTGGTGACACTGGCAACAAAATACGGAAACACACATAACGCCATTCCAATACACAAGGGAACAATCGCTCTTTGACGTTTTCCATAGACAAAATACCCCATGCCAATGGCGCCAAATAGCACACTCCACATGATCATTGCTGCACTGCCCATCTGTTTGCCTCTTATCTATTGCCTACCTATTGCCTACCTATAATGAATAGATTGGCTAATTTGTTAGATTATTTTGAGCTTTGGATTTGATCCAGTCAATCAGCTAGTCAGATCTTAATGTTAATAGGCTTCCAACTAATGCAACTAATGCACTAAGGCCCATCCGCCTTTTACTATAAGACTCCAGCGTCTAAGAACCCTAATGCCATCACAAACAAGCTTGGTAAACTGACCACGAGTCAAATCAACATCAAGCACTGATTGCCAATAATGCCAGCCAACAGTACAAAAAAGCACACCTCAGCGTAACCGCTTTGGGTTAATTGTCGCCTATTAACGATGACAGTAACGAGACTAACAGACATGTACAGATCAATCGCCAGAAGCTTAATCATCAGTTTTACATGACAGATAAAACAGTTTTAAGATGACATTTTATCGCTAATCATCTCAAAAATAGCTGCAACTGTAATGATTACATGTAAAACCTTTTTATTTTTAACAACAAAATATCAACTTCATATTATCAACTATTAACCATTAAAAACGTAGACTTAAACTTTAAATGCTGATTTAAATCTTGTTTAGCAACATCTGCTTTATGATCTAGATCAAATAAACGCTTGATACTTAGAGCTCTAATCATTAGTATACTTATTAATTGAGCGTTCAATTAACAATTGTTAATACGGATAACGGACCCATTTTATGTCAAGACCTATAATGAAAAACGTCAGACAACAACAGCTGATAGATGCCACGTTAATGTCTGTCGAACAACATGGGTTACAGAACACGACGATTAATACTATTAGTGGATTAGCCGGAATGTCATCTGGGATCATCAGCCACTATTTTGGTGGAAAACAAGGGTTAATAGAAGCCACGCTAAAATTTCTGTTAGATGAATTGAAGCAAGCATTACTGGCCAGAACATCAGGCAAAACGTTAACCCCGATAGATCGGCTTTCAATGATTGTGGAAGCTAACTTTACTGAATTACAACGTTCAGGCGGCGCGACAAAAACATGGTTAAGCTTCTGGTCCCAAGCGATGCACGATCCTGGACTCGCAAGGTTACAAAACATTAATAGTCAGCGGTTATACAGCAATCTGCTTTTTTCGTATAAACAACTGTTACCTAACATTGAAGCGGTCAATGCCGCTAAGCAAACTGCGGCAGTGATTGATGGTTTTTGGTTACGCAGTGCGCTGAGTGCCACCCCAATTGAAGATTTTAAACAAGCCCAAATTTTATCTAAAGCCTTTATAAAGGCTCTGATCGTGCACAACGGAGTTAATTGATGTCATCTAGAGTTATTTATCAAAATTATATTCATGGAAAATACCAGTCAAATGGCACTGGTGAAACATTTGAAGTAACAAATCCTGCTACAGGGGAAGTCAGCTATTTAGTTGAGGTGGCAACTAAATCTGTGCAACAAGCCGCCATAGACAGCGCTAAAGTCGGTTTTGCGATTTGGTCGGCAATGGCCCCAATTGAACGTAGCCGCATTTTACTAAAAGCCGTTGCCCTACTTCGTGAACAAAATGATGAACTTGCCGCAGGTGAAGTACTCGATACTGGTAAACCATGGCAAGAAGCCTCAGTAGTCGATGTCGTTACTGGTGCCGACTCTATCGAGTTTTTTGCAGGTCTCGCCCCCAGTATTGAAGGTAATCAGCAACCTGTCGGCGCAGATTTTTATTACACTCGCCGTGAGCCATTAGGCATTTGTGCCGGTATCGGCGCATGGAACTACCCACTACAGATAGCTTGTTGGAAAGCCGCCCCTGCACTTGCTTGCGGTAATGTGATGATTTTTAAGCCTTCAGAAGAAACCCCTCGCGGCGCAATGCGTTTAGCTGAAATCTTCACTCAAGCTGGCGTGCCGGATGGCGTATTTAACGTTGTTCAAGGTGACGGTAGCGTCGGTGAATGGCTAACCACGAGTAAAGATATCGCTAAAGTATCTTTTACTGGTGAAGTGGGAACCGGTAAAAAGGTCATGGCAGCCGCCGCTGGCTCACTAAAATACGTGACCATGGAGCTGGGCGGTAAGTCGCCATTGATTATCTTTAACGATGCCGACGTTGAAAATGCCGTATCAGCTGCGATGTTAGCTAACTTTTATACTCAAGGCGAAGTCTGTACTAATGGTACTCGAGTCTTTGTGCAGCAAGATATTTATCCGCAATTTATTCAACGCTTAAAAGAACGTACTGAGCAGAACATTATTTGCGGCGATCCAATGGACCCTAACACTAATTTCGGGGCATTGATCTCACGCGACCATCAACAAAAAGTACTTGACTACATTGATATCGGTAAAAAAGAAGGTGCTACATTATTAACCGGTGGAACAGTATTACAGCCTGACAATGCCCCTAATGGTTTCTTTGTTGCCCCGACTATCTTTACTGATTGTACCGATGACATGACCTTGTCTAAAGAAGAAGTGTTTGGGCCGGTAATGTCGGTATTAACCTTTACTGATGAAGACGAAGTGATCCGTCGAGCTAATAGCACTCATTTAGGTTTAGCGGCTGGCGTGTTTACTCAAGACATAACCCGTGCTCACAGAGTGATCCACCAAATCCAAGCAGGCATTTGTTGGATTAATGCCTATGGCGCCTCCCCTGCAGAAATGCCTGTTGGTGGTTATAAAATGTCGGGGGTTGGCCGTGAAAATGGCGCTGAAACATTAAAGGCATACACGCAAATCAAAGCTGTTTACGTGGGTATGCAGTCACTTGAAAGCCCATTTTAAGGAGTGACTAAACTAATGACTCATCAATATGATTATATTATTGTCGGCGCCGGTAGCGCAGGTTGTGTATTGGCTAACCGCTTAACTGAGAACCCAGACAATAAAGTATTAATTCTTGAAACCGGTGGTAGTGACAAGAGCATTTTTATTCAAATGCCAACGGCGCTATCTATCCCAATGAATACTAAAAAGTATGCCTGGCAGTTTGAAACCGAAGCCGAACCGTATTTAGATAATCGTCGCATGCATTGCCCCCGCGGCAAAGTATTAGGCGGTTCATCATCGATTAATGGCATGGTTTACGTGCGTGGTCATGCTCGCGATTTTGACGAGTGGCAACAAAAAGGTGCAAAAGACTGGGATTATGCTCATTGCCTACCTTACTTTAAAAAAGCCGAAACATGGTCTTTTGGTGGTAATGAATATCGTGGTGATAAAGGCCCATTAGCGGTTAATAACGGCAATGAAATGAAAAACCCTTTATATCAAGCTTTTGTTGATGCAGGTGTCGATGCCGGCTATTTAGCAACCGATGATTACAATGCCAGTCAGCAAGAAGGTTTTGGCCCAATGCACATGACGGTTAAAAACGGCGTGCGTTGGTCTACGGCAAATGCCTACCTTCGCCCTGCAATGAAACGCCCTAATTTAACCGTGGTAACTCATGCTTTAGTGCACAAGGTTATCATGCAAGGTAAAACAGCTATCGGCGTTCGTTACGAGTGTAAAGGTCAGTTGATTGATATTAACTGCAATAAAGAAGTGGTGTTATCGGCCGGTTCAATTGGGTCGCCACATATTTTGCAGTTATCGGGTATTGGCGACGCCAGCACATTAGCTTGCGCAGGCATTGAGCAAGTACATCAATTACCCGGTGTTGGCCAGAATCTGCAGGATCACTTAGAGTTTTACTTCCAATTTAAGTGCTTAAAACCCATTTCGCTTAATGGCAAAATTGATCCATTAAACAAACTGTTTATTGGTGCTCGTTGGATTTTAGATAAGTCAGGTTTAGGCGCAACTAACCATTTTGAATCTTGTGGCTTTATCCGTTCAAAAGCTGGCTTAGAGTGGCCAGATTTACAGTATCACTTCTTACCTGCTGCAATGCGCTATGACGGTAAAGAAGCTTTTGCGGGCCATGGTTTCCAAGTTCATATTGGTCACAATAAACCCAAAAGCCGTGGGACTGTCACTGTGGCATCAAATGATCCCAAGGTTGCTCCACAAATTCAGTTCAATTATTTATCACACCAAGATGATATTGAAGCTTTTAGAGCTTGTGTTCGCTTAACCCGTGAAATCATCAATCAACCAGGTTTAGATGAGTATCGTGGTGAAGAAATCCAACCAAGCTTAGCGGTGCAAACCGATGAAGAAATTGATCGTTTTGTTAGAAGCTCAGTAGAAAGCGCATATCACCCTTCTTGCACATGCAAAATGGGCGAAGATGATATGGCTGTTGTCGATTCAGAAACTAAAGTTCACGGTATTAATGGTTTACGAGTGGTTGACTCGTCTATTTTCCCGACCATTCCGAATGGTAATTTGAACTCACCGACCATCATGGTCGCCGAGCGCGCTGCCGATATTATTTTAGGTAACGAGCCGCTCGCGCCAAGTTTGTCAAACGTGACCATTGCCAAACAGTGGCAAACATCACAACGATTACAAGCCCCCAAACGTCAAGTTGATTAACACTAATTAGTCGATGTGTATTCATTAATACACATCGACAACGGGTTGATGGCCAACCTACATTTTTGTAAATGGCCTATTTAGCTAAGTTCAATCTATCAGGGTTTAACTATCGTCAACACGATACTTAAGGCTTGAGGGTTTTTGCCTTTAAAAATTGTTCTATGGCATAAGAAAACATACAACAAGGAGCCAACATTATGTTCGCACACACCCTTTATTCAGGAGTCAAATAATGACTACCTGGTTATCAATAGGTATTTTATTTACGTTTATCGCTATCGCATTTGTGATTTATCGTTGGGGTAACATGCAGTGCGTTGGCGTCACACCAGTGCGTAAGTTTACTTTTATTGCCATTTTGTTCACATCTGGACTTGATGTGGGTTTAATCATGTTTCCGTTAACTGAATTTGCCGGATATGCAGATTTAGCCGCCAGTCCTGAATATGGATTTAGTAATCCGTTAGCGATTGAGTTTGGTTTTTGGGCCTGCTTAATTTGGGCATTTTATTTTCTAACGTGCTTCTACTTCTGTGTTATTGAACCAAGAGTAAAGTATTTTGAAATTCCATTAATTAAATTTATTAATAACATTGTCATTATTGGCACTTGTGCCTTTACCGCTTACTTATTATTAACCAACTTACCCTGGTATTTGCCGCAATTAGGGGATGGTGAAACGATTGTTGGCAGCTTCTACTTAATAGTATTGATGGTCATTGCCGCCGCAGTGTATTCAAGCACCAGTATTCGCTATGTTCGTTATCTCAGTTTAGGCAGTACATGGTTGTTCCTAGGTTTGATTGCCATTATGTGGTGTGGTGCATTTTTATCAGACGACTCAAGTGTGGGTGAGTTCTTTACCACATTTGCATTACTCGGTGACTACTTCGGTAATATCCATAACTTTGTGCTACCGATAAACGATTACCATGAATTTTACCTGTTCTGGTGGTTTGCGTGGAGCATTATGATTGGTCAATTTACCGCACGTTTTGTTGGTGGAATGAAAACTTATCAAGTGTTAATCGCTATGATGGTGTTCCCTTCAATTCCAATTGCCATTTGGTTCACGGTACTTTACTACTACAGCGCAAACGGCATTGACACGTCAGGTTTCTATAATCTTGCGATGGTGATTGTTGGCGTAACGTTTGTGATTAACTCACTCGATTCACTGGTACGTTTATACACTGACAACTTAAACCTAACGGTTGAACGTTTTGGTAAAATACCTTATATCGTCGGTAATGTTGTCGTACTGAGTGGTTTAACCTTGCTATTTAAATTGGATTTCCTACAAATTCAGTTGGTCGGCGCACTGGCTATTGGCTTGATATTAAGTTGTTTCGTATACATATTAAAATCACACTACCGTAATGTGGGAGATATTGAACGCTCTCCAAAAGAAAATAAAATCGATTTCACTAAAATCGAATTAGCAGACTAAACAAATAATAATAATCCAAGGAATAATGATGAATACGACAATAAAAAAGTTAGCTCTATTAAGCTTATTTGCTATACCAACTACTGTTATGGCTGGTGAGTTAAGTACCACGGTTAATGCAACGTCTGACTATACCTTTAATGGTGTTAGCCAAACGGATAATGACCCTGCATTACAAGCTAGCTTAGATTATGCTGCCAATGACGGTTGGTACGTTGGTGCATGGGCATCAAACGTCGACTTTGGCAGTGCTGATGACACTTGGTTAGAACTTGATTTTTATGCAGGTAATTATGTTGAGTTAACTGACCGAGTCTCTGTTGATGCAGGTATCGCATATTACACTTACCATGGTGATAATGCCTCTGATGAATATTACTACCCTGAGATATACACCAAATTTGGTTACGGCTCATCGCTTGGTCATACTGAATTGAACTTTTGGTATTCATGGGATTACTTTGGTGTTGATGCTGACCATTACATCATGATGGTCGCACATACCTTTACCATTGCAGAAGGTCATGACATTCGTGTAAGCGTTGACCGCTCTACGTCGCAAGACGAAGATAAGTGGGCATGGGATGGTGACAAGTCTTACAACCATTACCGTGCAGAATACATGACTAGCTGGGAAGGTTTTGACTTCAATGTTGCTGCTGAAGATACCAGCATGAACAATGATGTAAGCGATTCTCGTGTAGTATTATCTGTATCACGAACTTTCACGCTATAAACTGTTATAATCAATAATAGCAAAACAGAATAATGTCTTTGACATTATTCTGTTTTTTAATATTGAGCATGAGTAATAAGCAAAATTCTTCTCTCGTGCGGGGTCAATTATGAAGAGGAGAATAAGGGGATTATGGAAAAATACGAGCAGCTGTTAATTTCATTACGCCGGGTGATCAGAGCCATTGACATACACTCGCGCCAATTAAATAAACTATCCGGTCTAACTGGACCGCAATTAATGGTAATACAAAAAGTTGATCAGCTTGAGGCGCCACTGGCTAAAAAAATTGCCCAAGAGATTAATTTAAGTGCAGCCACAGTGACGACCATTATTGACCGACTCGAAAAGCGTGGATTTGTAATTAGAACGCGCAGTGAAACTGACAAGCGTAAAGTTCACTTATCATTAAGTGAAGCAGGTAAAACACTGTTAAACAGTGCACCTAAACCATTGCAAGAACATTTTATTATGCGCTATCAGAATCTTGAAGAATGGGAACAAAGCCAATTATTGTCTGCAGTCGAACGTATTGCGACAATGATGGATGCCAATGATATTGATGCGGCGCCTGTATTGTACGTCGGCCAAATTCAAGTAGAAGATCAACCTCAATAAGTTCCCCCTTTCTTATCTATAGCGCGAGAACCATCTTGCGTTATAGGTATTGCAGCTGGCTAGCGTTTAATCTTAATATTTACCCCTTCGGTTGTCATGTGTTGTCATCTTTTTGAAAGCCATACTGTTTCAACGTCTGCAGTGCAAATCATAGTAAATATCAGCCTAACACCAAATGCTCGATTAAAGCGAGATGGTCGGCACCATAGTCTAGAGAGAACTAAGAAAAGTGAATGGCTAATTTCGTGCATCGATCTATGCAGATATATCAACACTCAGCATTAGCCACATATTAGCCACAGAAAGACTCAAGCGCACAAACATTGATATTATTACTACCCTGAATATAAAAGACGTGATGACTTTAACGTTTCAATAAGCTTGCGACTAAAATTGTTACTCACTTTTTCATAAAACCGATTAGCCAAATACGCTAAATAACTTAACGTTCAAATCACCATCATCATCAGTATCTCATACTCGCTATTTACACTTTGGTTACAAGGCGCGTTCGGCTAGACGTCTCATCAAAATTAACCAATATAAAATTGATGATGTAGGATCGGCTCATTTATCCTTTCTGCTTTACACGCTAATCAGTTAGAAAAATTGCACGATTAAAGCCTTTAAAGTCAAACTGGAGTCGTTTAGTATGAGATGAGTATGTATTCCTTTGTGCTTATAACAACATGGGGGTGGTAATTGAAAAAAGTCAATATTATCCATGTTTTATAGAGAAGCTAGTGAGTCAACTTTTTTTTACTGGTTGTGCTTTGGGGTATATTGGTAAATTTTAAAATTACATTTTGGAGAGAATCAATGTTAACTGTTATGAGAGCCCCATCTCGATATGTTCAAGGTGCTAACGCTATTTTGGAACTGGAAAAACACGTTTCCTCGATAGGCACAAAGTTCTATGTTGTAGCCGATGAGTTTGTCATGAATATGACCAAGGAAAAAATAGAACAGGCCTTTGGTGGTGATACTTCAAAATTGGTATTTGAAGAATTTAATGGCCAAAGTTCCATGACAGAAATTCGTCGTATCGAAGAATTACTTAAGATGAGCGGTTGTGATGCCATTATTGGGATAGGTGGAGGTAGAACATTTGATACCGTTAAGGCGGTTGGTCATTTTTCTAAAGTCTCAGTAATTATTGTACCAACCATAGCAGCAACTGATGCGCCATGTACTGCATTATCTGTTATTTATAATGATGAAGGAGAATTTAGCGAATATCTTTTCTATCCTAAAAATCCTGATGTTGTTCTGGTCGATTCTACCATTATCGCAAAAGCACCCGTACGTTTTCTAGTAGCAGGAATGGGCGATGCGTTAGGAACCTATTTTGAGGCCAGAACTTGCTTAAATACAAAATCTGCCAACCTTGTTGCTGGTGCGGTATCTCAAGCCGGTTTTGCACTGTCTAAATTGTGTTATGAAATATTGCGTGATTATGGCTTAAAAGCCAAACTTGCCGTCGAAAATGACGCAGTAACACCTGCGGTTGAAAAAGTGTTGGAAGCCTGTACTTATCTCAGTGGTGTCGGCGCTGAAAACGGTGGTTTAGCTACGGCTCATTCTATCTATAATGGTTTCACTATTCTTAAGCAGTGTGAAAAGACCATGCATGGTGAAATCGTGGCATTTGGCACATTGGTTCAATTGATCCTTGAAGATCAGCCAATGGAAGAAATTGAAAATGTGATCGATTTCTGTTTAACCGTCGGTTTACCCATTACGTTAAATCAGATTGGTTTAACAGATTACACCAGTGAAGAGTTGATGCGTGTTGCCCAAGCGGCTTGTAAGGAAGGAGAAACGATCCACAACACCCAAGGCGGTGTGACCGTTACTGAAGTTTACAATGCTATTGTGACTGCCAATGCGATGGGTGAAGAGTATCTGCAATTAGCTTAATTTTATAAGGTAACTCCCCATCATTATAAACCGGCCGAGATGTTAACCTTTTAATGTTAGGTCCAAATTCCAAACATAAAAAGCCCCAACTCATGTTGAGGCTTTTTTTTACCACTTTCTATTACTAGAGATTATAATGGTACCCGAGGCCGGACTATTCTTGATAACAAAGAGTGGCACGCCTGATGCTTAACAAGAGTGAGATGGATGTTCATCTTTATTCTTTACAACTAAATTCAAGATGTAAAAAAGCCCCAACTAATGTTGAGGCTTTTTTACACCATACTTACGTATGTAAATGATGGTACCCGAGGCCGGACTTGAACCGGCACGCTTATTCAGCGAGGGATTTTAAATCCCTTGTGTCTACCGATTCCACCACTCGGGCAAAGTGTTGTTTTAACCGTTACTAAAAGTAACCATTAAACGCAATATTGTGGAGGCGCAACCCGGAGTCGAACCGAGATAGGCGGATTTGCAATCCGCAGCATAGCCATTCTGCCATCGCGCCATGCTTTAACCAATTTCATCTCTATCGGATGAGA
>TARA_R110000851_G_scaffold48370_4_pt1 | contig 13729 bp, 16 predicted proteins | sample TARA_R110000851 | Tara Oceans TARA_R110000851 (sample SAMEA4397627) | marine metagenome | biome: Polar Biome; feature: [DCM] deep chlorophyll maximum layer (ENVO:01000326); material: water (ENVO:00002006), including particulate matter (ENVO:01000060) such as... | depth 17 m | reverse complement strand
GAATTGGGGTCTAGATGAGGTTGATGTGTTACAAATTAATATAGAAGGGGCTGAGTACCCTTTATTAAACCACATGATAGAAAACGACCTACTAAAACACTTTAAAAATATTAAAATACAATTCCATCTGAATTGTGGTGGTAATGAGATATTTGACAGAAATAGAATCCACAATAGTTTTATCGCTAAGGGTTTTACTAAAACATATGACTACACTTTCGTGTGGGAAAACTGGGAAAGAAAATGAAATTAGGGATATCGTATAACGTATTTGATGGTGAAGAACTACTTGAGGCGTCAATCAAGACAATTAGAGACCAAGCGGACTACATCTCTGTGATATACCAAACGGTATCTAATTTTGGTATATCTTGTGATGAAGGATTGTTACCGTTATTAGAAAACCTATTAGAGGTTGGTCTAGTGGACGAATTACTTCACTACAAAACACCGGAAAAACACTGTAGTATTAATGAATTAGAAAAAAGAAATGTCGGTGTTAGGTTATCTAGAGAAAATGGGTGTACACACCACATGTCAATGGATACGGACGAATTCTATTTAGAAAATGAGTTCACTTACCTTAAGGAATCAATGATTGCGGGTAATTATGATTCATCAGCGTGTCAAACTGTTATTTATTATAAAAATTCAGAACACAGATTAGAACCACATGAAATTATGTACGTATCATTAATTAATAAGATTGATAATGGTCAAGAGTTTGAATTCTTTAAGGGATATCCGTTAATGGTGGACCCAACAAGACAAATGAGACCTGGAAACCTTAAATCGTTCACTCGTGATGAGATTGAAATGCATCACATGAGTCATGTACGTAAAAATATAAGAGTTAAATATGAAAATTCGTCGGCTAGACAGAATTTCGGTAATAAGATTGATGGGTGGGTGGAACACTACGAAAATTGGGTGTTACAACCCGATAGTAGATTTCCGGGTAACCCTAAAGATTATGCTATAATAAAAACAGATAAACTGTTTGACATAGGAAATTGTTGTTAAATGAATATATTAAAACATTTTGATAGGGTATACTGCATTAATATGGATAAGAGACCCGATAGGTGGAAACAAGCTCAAGTAGAGTTTAAAAAAATTGGTATTGAGGATGATGTGATACGGTGGTCAGGTATTGAGAATGCCGATGGTAATCTTGGGTGTACTTTATCACATAAGACTTTAATCGAACATTGTAAATCGGAAGGGTATAGTAAAGTTCTAATTTTCGAGGACGATGTGTTGTTCGTAGAAACGGACACTAGTAAACTAGAGGAGGCGTTTGACGAATTAAACATGATTGGTAATTGGGATTTGTTTTATATTGGTGTGACTATGTCCCCCCAACTGAGTAGTTTTATTAGGGTTACTAAGAACATACTTAACACACGTTTCGCTTATACCACACATGCTTACGCGGTTAATTCACAAGCGTTCACCCCAATGATTGAAGCTTGGGAAAGGACAATCTCTAGTGGTCACAACATAGTGGACACCACGTTATGTTCACAAATTGTACAGGGTAGGGGTAAATCGTTTGTTATGGACCCAATCTACGCTATACAACAACCTGGAGTTAGTGACATAACACATAACGATGTGGACACTTATGAGTGGATGATTACGGACTTCAATAAGGTTAAGGTTAATAGTGGAGTATGAAAAAGAATTGTGTTATAATGTCAAGTTGGGTACCGAACCCAGAAAGAATTGGTAGGTATATAAACGTATTAACGGAATATTACCAAGACTACGATATTTTCGTAGGTATTAACCCATCAACACACGATAAAGAATGGGTTAAAGCGTTAGAAGCCACAGGATTAAGTCTTAAGTGGAAGATTACCGAACCACATATAGTGATACCACAACACGCTAGTGCTGTGCAAACAGCCTTACAATTATATAAAGAATCCAATGTTGATTACGATGTGGTACATTTCATTCACACAAAAGGTATTAGTTATAGTGATGAAGTTCAAAGTGGTAGAGCCTTTAATGATTACTATGTGACGTATTCATCTAGATTAAAAGAAGCTGAGGAATACCTAACCAACAACCCACTATATGGTGGTTGGGCACACTACGGAATGGTACAACCACAATGGTTTAGAGCTAAAGAGTATGACGTTAATGCCCCTAAAGGTAATGAGTGGATGGCACAAACATATGAGAAAGGTACTAACACATTACACGATTATTGGGATTGGGGTGAATTTTATAAGTTTGAATACACACCACTAAGAACCCAATGGCTAACAGGTTTCTACACAATTAAACATGACTTGTTAAGAAACTTTATCGATAATTGTACGGAAGACTTTTTAAATAAGAGTGTTGTAGATATGGGGTATGATATATACTTTTTTGAGACACAGATAGCTCAGGTTGTTTGTAGACAAGGGTATTTAAGATACATTGATGAATTATGGGCGAACCCAAATTTAGTCGTTACTAAGGGTAGTAAGGTTGATGAGGATAGGATGATGGGGATATGGTCTACCGAGAATAATATTGATATAACTAAAAAATAACATGCGTAAGATTAAGATAAAAGACACGTCATTCCAACACTGTGAATATAGTAATAATCCAATGCCACCTGTTAGTTTTTGTGAACATTTTAAATGGGATTGGGACACTAGCGTGGTTGGTGTGGATGAATTAATATTTTACACACACAGTAATATAATGGAAGGTGTTAGTGACACAAACGGTAAGAAAGTTTGTTGGTTAATAGAACCCTTAGAATTGGTTGGTGTTAATTATGAAGAAATAAAACAACACCATAATGAATTCGAATACGTCTTCACACATGAAAAGACTTTATTAGATTTAGGGGAGAATTTTAAATTTATGCCGTTTGGTGGTTGTTGGATTAAGTCAGAAGACCAAAAGATATACAATAAAACTAAGTTGGTGTCCATCACCTCATCTTGGAAGAGACAAATGGAGGGTCATTTATTCAGACACCAAATCATCTCCAATTTCGGACATATGTTAGACACATATGGTAATGGTTACACACCAATCGTTGAAAAGGTCGATGGTCATCGTGATTACATGTTCTCAGTTATTATCGAAAACTGTAAAAGAGATTATTGGTTCACCGAGAAGTTAATCGATTGTTTAATGACAGGGACCGTACCAATTTATTGGGGTTGTCCGTCTATTGGGGACTTCTTTAACACCAAAGGATTTTTAATCATTAATGATTTAGGTGAGGTTGGTGAGGCCTTAAATGAATTAACACCTGAACTATATGAAGAAATGAGACCTTATATTGAGGAGAATTTTGAGAAGTCCAAACAATTCGTATTAGGTGAAAACACAATACATAACGAATATTTAATGAAAGGGTTATTATAATGGGTACAATATTAAGTATATATGGGTCACACGATTCATCAGTCACATTTATCGGTAAGGATGGTAAGATTAGAGTTTTAGAATACGAAAGGTTTGTGAAACAAAGATATGCAGCTTTCACAAGTAACTTCGAACACATAAGTGGTTTAGGTACAACAAACGAACAAAGAGTAACTTTCCTAAATTACATAAAAGATAACATAGATGGTGATGTTGATAAAATCTTACATAACGAGTTATCTAGTAAAGACATAGCCCAAGTAACTAAGAATTTCCCAAAAGCGTCACTCACATTGATGGAACACCACAGGTCTCATGCAGCTAGTGGGTTCTACCAATCTAATTTTGAAAAGGCTTTAATCTTTTCAATCGATGGTGGTGGTTATGACAACAATACGGTTGTGTATACTAAAGCTTTTTTAGGTGACGGTACAACTATTTCCGATTTGATGAATTTCGGTGAGTTGAATGCTGGTGTCCCATACGCAACCATTGGGTGTCCAATATCAGAAATAAAACCTGGACCCGATGGTAATGAATCTTCGTTAGTTTACGCTGGTAAAGTGATGGGGTTATGTGCTTATGGTAACGTGAGAGATGAGTGGTTAACACCGATGAGAGAATTTTATAGTGGTAATGGTAGTATACAAAATTTAGGTATTATGGGGGTTAAAATTGGGATGGATTTATCCTTCAATTCCTTACAAGGTCAAGACAGTTATGATTTAGCAGCCACATCCCAACATATATTTGAAGAAATGTTGTTAGAAAGGTTATTACCTTTGTTAGAACAGAATGGTTACCCTGATGTCGTGTTAGTTGGTGGTTGTGCTTTGAACGTTTTATTTAACCAAAGGTTAAGTAAGATAATGAAGGAACATGGTAAAAATGTCTATATACCACCTAACCCTAATGATTGTGGTCTATCACTCGGACAATTCTTATTGGAATCACCACAATATGTGGGTAATATCACATATAACGGTTTTGATATATTAGATATCGACGATTTACCCAACTACATTGATGAAAGGGAAGCTGAGAAAGTGACTATATCTAAAATTGTTGATTTACTGAAAGAGGGTAATATCATAGGTATGGTTAATGGTGGTTCAGAAATTGGTCCTAGGGCTTTGGGTAATCGAAGTATCATTTGTGACCCATCTTTCCCAAAAATGAAAGATACCCTAAACGCTAAGGTAAAATTTAGAGAATGGTATAGACCATTCGCACCTGTTTGTAGATTAGAGGATTCCAATGAATATTTCGATGACGTATTTGAGTCTAGTTGTATGACATTAGCTCCTAAGGTTAATGAGAAGTATAGAAAACAATTGATTTCCGTTACACATAAGGATGGTACAGCTAGATTACAAACAGTTAAAAAAGGTGGACACGAAAACTTTTACGATATATTAACCGAACTTAAAAATCGTGGTGAAATACCAGTGATACTTAACACATCATTCAATATTAAGGGAAACCCAATATTAACAACAATTGTTGATGCTCTACATGTTTTAGATAACACTGAAATGGATTATGTTATAATAGATGGTTATATCTTCAGTAAAAATGATTAAACCACTGATAGACTGTTTCTCAAACGGAAAGTTAATTTTCATTAACATGGTTTAAGGTAAGTGACACCATTGAGGGGTTTAAAACTTTCTTAAATGAAATTCAGGGTAATTTTTATGATGAACATTGTTCACCACAGACACAATTTTTAGTGGAGAAAGGTTTAACTATTGATGATATGGAGTATGTACTAATATTCGATAGACTATCCACTGATTTTGATAAGATTCGTGGTGAGAATGGTTTAACAAGTCTACCACATTATAACCAAAAAACCAATAACACCGATAACACCGATAAAGAAATGTTAAAGAAACATCTTAAGGTGGATTCAGTAAGTAGAGAAAAAGTACTAAACTTATATAGTGAGGATTTTATAATATATGAAAAATTTAAATAAAATGAAAATATTAGTAACAGGTGGTAGTGGTATGGTTGGTAAATCACTTAAAAAATTATTACCCGATGCGACATATTTGTCATCTAGTGATTGTAACTTAACAAATGAGGATGAGGTGTTATCATTAATGACTAACACTAAATTCGATGTTGTAATACATCTAGCGGCTAAGGTTGGTGGTATTGTGGATAACATAAACAAACCTGACGATTATTTTGTGGATAACATTCAAATGAACACTAATATAGTTAAGTGGTCACGTATCACAGGTGTTAAACGATTTATTGGTATTCTGAGTACCTGTATTTACCCTGATAAGGTAGAGAACTACCCTATGACAGAGGACATGTTACACCAAGGACCACCAACACCAACTAACTTCTCATATGGTTACGCTAAGAGATGTTTAGCTGTACATATTGACGCTTGTAACACACAACACGGTACCAAATATCAATATTTAACACCGTGTAACTTATATGGTGAAAATGATAAGTTTGGTGAGAATAGTCATTTTGTAGCGGCCTTAGTTAAGAAAATAGTGGTTGTTGAGAAGGATGGTGGTGATACCTTAGGTTTATTTGGTACAGGGACACCATTAAGACAATTTATGGATTCAGATGATTTAGCGTGGGTTATTAAGGAGTGTTTAGATAAAGATATATACGATAGTTTTAATGTAGCTACAGAAGAAAACCTATCAATAAAGGAAATGGCTGAGATAGCTTTAGAGTCTTGTGGGTTGAGTGACATTAAAATAGAATTCGATACAACAAAACCTGACGGTCAGTACCGTAAAGATGTCTCAATAGATAAGCTTAAGAATTTACTTCCCGACTTTAAATCTATATCATTAGGAAAAGGAATTAAAAAAGTTTATGATAAAATTAGTAAGTGATACAATAGATAAAGCGGATATAAACGCTTTAATAGAGTGGTTATCCCAAGACGATATACCACGACTAACCAAGGGTTCATTAACAAAGGAATTAGAGGAAAAGTGGGCTAAAAAACTCGGTACAAAATATTCTGTATTTGTTAACTCGGGGTCATCCTCAATATTATTAACATTAGCCGCTCTAAAATACTCAAATAAATTACGTAATAATAAAATTATAGTACCGGGACTTAGTTGGGCTACTGATGTCAGTTCACCGATGTTATTAGGTTACGATGTGTCTATGTGTGATTGTAATTTAGTTGACCTATCTTGTGATTTAACACACCTAGAAGAATTATTTAAAACTGAAGACCCGTCGATTTTAATCTTAGTGTCCCCATTAGGTCTTGTACCTGAAATGGATAAGGTTATGTCGTTATGTGAAAAGTACGACGTGATACTACTTGAGGATGTTTGTGAAAGTATGGGGTCTAAATTTAAGGAAGAGTACCTGGGTAGTTTTGGGTTCGCTTCATTTTTCTCGATGTACTTTGGTCACCACCTGTCGACAATTGAGGGTGGTTTCATCAATACCAACGATGAGGATTTTTACCATCTATTATTGATGATGAGGAGTCATGGTTGGGATAGGGATTTACCTGAGTGGAAACAAAAGGAGTTAAGGAAGGTGTATGACTGCACAGAATTCGAAGCACTCTATAACTTTTATGTTCCAGGGATGAATCTTAGGTCTACTGATTTACAAGCGTTTATAGGGTTAAGGTCGTTAGATAAGTTAGATTCGTATAGTCAAAGACGTAACGTAAATTTTAAAAAATATAAATCACTATGTAATACCGGAATCGACTTTAGGTCTGGTGATGAGTTTGTATCTAGTTTTTCCATACCAGTATTGAGTAGTGATAGAATGTCACTAATAAAAGAGTTACAAGATAACGATATTGAGGTTAGGCCATTAATTGCTGGTAATATGGCTAATAAACCTATGTGGTATAATGAAAATGACCCAGTATCACTACCTAATTGTGAGTTGATTGATAGTGTTGGGATTTACGTCCCTAATCATCAAGATTTGACCGATGGTGATATTATAAAAATAACAAAAATTATAAATAAATATGAACGATAAAGTAGCTTTAATAACCGGAATAAACGGTCAAGACGGTTCTTATCTTGCAGAATTTTTATTGGATAAGGGTTATGTGGTGTGGGGGACACTAAAACGTAACTCAGTATCTGAAAATCAAACAGCGAGAATACCGGATAGTATATACCACAAGTTAAACCTAGTATATGCTGACCTAACGGACCTACCGTCCCTTATAAGTGTAATACAAAAGGCTCAACCAGATGAAATATATAATCTAGCCGCACAGTCCCACGTTAAAATTAGTTTTGACCAACCAATATACACGTCACAAGTGACTGGTATCGGAACGTTAAATCTTCTGGAAGCTGTTAGATTAATAAAACCAGACACAAAAATGTACCAAGCTAGTTCATCAGAAATGTTCGGAAATAACATAGACGATGATGGGTATCAAAGAGAAACAACACCACTGGCTCCGGTATCACCTTATGGTTGTGCTAAAGTGTTTTCACACAATATCTGTAATAACTATAAGAACTCATACAATATGTTCATATCTAGTGGTATTTTATTTAACCACGAATCACCACGTAGAGGAACTAATTTCGTAACAAATAAAGTTGTTAAGGAAGCTGTTAGAATTAAATTAGGTCTTTCAGATAGTCTTAAGTTGGGTAATATGGACGCTAGTAGAGACTGGGGTCACGCTAAAGACTATATTGAGGTTATGTGGTTAATGTTACAACAGGACGAACCGGATAATTTTGTTTGTTCTACAGGGATTTCACACACCGTTAAAGAATTAGTTGAGTATGTGTTCGGTTATTTAAACCTGGATTGGTCTCGGTATGTTACTAGTGATGAAAAGTACCTTAGGCCTGAAGAATTAGAACATTTAAAGGGTGATTGTAGTAGAGCTAAAGAGATTTTAGGGTGGGAACAAAAATATACGTTTGAAACAATGTTGGATGAGATGATTGAATATTGGTTGGAGAAGTACGATGGTCCCACATTAAAAAAACGTAAGGACGGTAGCTTGTTGTCTGAGTTACCTCCATCAAATTATCAAATGGGTAATTAACAATTTAAAAAATAATTAATGGGAAAGAGAAATAAGAAGTTAAGTAGAGAGGAAAAGGAAGAAGTTGAATCGTGGATTTACCAAAACAATACTGTTGAGGATAAGTTGACCGATACAATGACAATCAATATTAAGTGTAAGAATGAAACACAGAAGATGTTGGTTAACATGATAAAGGAGAAGGAGATGATTGTATGTTCTGGACCAGCTGGTACCGGAAAGACGTTCCTAGCTTGTGCTGAAGCTTTAAAATTAGTTAAACGATACACTAAATACAAAAAAATCATCATAGTTAAATCTGTAACAACTCTTAAGAATGAGGAGATTGGTTTCCTAAAAGGTGGTCTTAGGGATAAAATGGAACCGTTTATGTTTTCATTTGTACACAACTTCGAGAAGATTGTTGGTCAGTATGTTACGAATAAGTTACGTGAACTTAAAACTATTGAGGAGATGCCTATAGCTTATATGAGGGGTATTAACTTAGATAAGTCAATAATTATTGTGGATGAAGCTCAGAATATCTCTGTGGAAAACATTAGGACGATAATGACTCGTTTGGGTAAGGATTCTAAAATGATATTCCTTGGTGACGAAAGACAGAAGGATTCTAAGGGTGAGAATGGACTTAGGTTCGTTATGGACCATTTCGTAGACCTAGACGAAGTAGGGCTAGTTCAATTCAATAAGGATGATGTTGTTAGAAATCCATTAATTACCAAAATAGAAAGGATTTTTGATTCTTTACAATCATAACCAATAAGTTAACTTTAAATTATGAGAATTGGAATTACGGTAAATGGGGTGTTAAGGGATACATTATATAAAATAATAAAGGTGTATAACCTTTATAACGAAACTGAATTAGTTATTGAAGATATTGAGACTACTAACTTATTGGACCACTTGGATTTCAAAACTGAGGAAGAGTTGTTGGATTGGTTGTACGTTGAATGTCCTATGGAGGTGTTCGGTAATTGCCCTTCCGTAACAGATAACACAGTTAACGACTTAAATAGATTCTATAAAACTTTCAGAGACGAACATAAAATAACTATATATTCGGAGGAAATAGGGAAATCAAAATCAGCTACATTATTCTTTTTAGCCAAATACGGATGTTTAGTGGATAATATTGGTTTTTTCGGATTAAAATCAATTTACACGGACCTATGGGATAGTGTAGATTTATTAATAACATCTGACATAACACTATTAGAAACAAAGCCAGAAAATAAAATAACTGTAAAGGTGAAGACTAAGTTTAATAGTAATGTAAATTCTGACTTTACAATCGACGAGTTGTCGACGATATTTGAATTAGAAATGTTTAAAAATGAAGAGGAGGAAATTACTGAATAATATGGACGACTTTTACCTTCCAATAGCTGGAAGTAACTTGTATGTGGATGTCGATTCGTTAATAGATAAGGTTACAATAAGTGACGATGATACGGGTTTACACATTAACGCTCCTAAATACGAAACTTTTAGATTGATGTTGGAAGTCTTGATGTCGGAAAGTGAAATTGTGGATGATATGTTGGGGGTCAAATCATTACACAAATCAACAATACCCTTTAAAATAAGTTTAAATACTTTAATAAATTATAACATAATAAAAGAAATTAACAACTAATGGAAAACACACCAAAAGAACAAATGGAAAAAGCTCTTAACTCACTTAAAAATAAGGAGAATAGAATTTATTTTTTAGTACAAGACACTAAGGGAACCCAGAGAGCAGCTGTAGCTACATCTTATGAATTCGTAAAGATTTTAATAGAAGATGGGTATAACGCGTACATATTACACGAAAAAAATGATTATCATGGGGTTGGTGAATGGTTAGGGGAGGAGTATTCTTCGTTACCACACGCGTCTATCGAGTCTAAGGAACTTTCTGTAGGACCTGCGGATTATTTAGTTATACCAGAATTATATGGTCACGTAATGGACCAAACTAAAGATATGCCATGCACAAGAGTAGTACTAGCACAGGCTTACGATTACATTTTTGAAATGTTATCACCAGGGCACACGTGGGGTATGTTGGGGATAAGTAAAGTTATAACGACTAGTGATGGTGCTAAGAACTATATCGATTCATTATTCCCAGGTATGGATACTTCGGTTGTTAAATTAGGAATACCAGATTATTTTAAACCTTCCGACAAACCTAAAAAACCTATAGTAACAATACATACTAGAGAACCTAGAGAGACAATGAAAATTGTTAAATCTTTTTATGTTAAGTACCCACAATTTAAATGGGTTACATTTAAAGATATGAGAGGGATGACTAGACAAGAGTTCGCTGATTCTTTAGGGGAGTCTTGTGTTTCTGTTTGGGTGGATGACGTTAGTGGATTTGGGACATACCCAATCGAGTCGATGTTATCAAACACACCAGTAATCGGTAAAATACCTAACTTAAAACCAGATTGGTTAGAGGAGAAGAACGGTTTTTGGACATTTGACCCAAATCAAATCATTGATATCTTATCAGCTTACATTAAGAATTGGTTGGAGGATAGTGTCCCTGTTGAATTGTATGACGAAATGTCAAAAGCTACAGAGCCTTATACGTTAGATGGTCAAAAAGAACAACTATTAACAATCTTCAAAAGATACATGGACGAAAGAACTGTGGAAATGGAGGAAGGATTAAATAAACTACAACCTGTAGAAGAAGAAATAAACAATTAAAATGAAAGATATTACAGTAATTATACCAGTACACGATGTTGAAGGTGAAAACTTTGAAACATTATTCTCAACAGCTTTAAAAAGTATTGAGACACAGACCAGTAAACCTGAGGAGGTTATTGTTGTCCATTGTTCTTGCCCTGGTGTAGGAGAGTGGTTAAACGATTACGATTTCGGTGACTTAGAGGTTACATTATTTGAAAATGAAGGGGATACCGATTTTTCGTCACAAGTTAACGCAGCTGTGGAAACAGTGAAAACTAAATGGTTCTCAGTGTTAGAATTCGATGACGAATATTCCAATATTTGGTTTAAAAACGTTAACGAACATGTTGAATCTTACCCGGAAATCGGGATTTTCCTACCATTAGTTTTAGATGTGGACGCTGAAGGTAACTTCATCAACTTCACAAATGAAGCTTGTTGGGCTATGAATTTCACTGAAAAAATGGGAGTGTTAGATAATGGAGCTTTATTAAACTATCAAAATTTCCAAACTAGTGGTTCAGTAATCAACACTGAAAACTATAAGAATATCGGTGGGTTAAAGTCTAGTATGGTGTTAACGTTTGTGTATGAGTTCTTATTAAGAGCAACATATAACGATATTAAAGTTATGACAATACCAAAAGTAGGGTATAAACATACAAATATGAGACCAGGGTCTTTATTCTGGGATTACAAACACGACACAAAAAATAAGTTACAACCTGAAGTCGCTAAGTTCTGGATTGACACAGCTAAGAAAGAATATTTCTTTACTGAAGATAGAAAGATAATGTATGAGGAAACAGTATCGTAACTATTTTGTCTAGAAAATCAAAAAAGAAACCTTATTTCGGTGAACCACAGGAACAGGCGGTTAGAGCATTTCTAACCGCTACTACCTTCACTGAAAAGAATGAGATATATCGTGACCATCTTTACGCACCACTTAATACCATGATTGAAAGTATTATCCGTAGATATAGGTTGTATAGGGACGGTATGGTTTTCGAAGATATTCACTCGGATACGTTATCATTCCTCATAACCAAAGCTGGAAAATTCAAACCAGCTAAAGGTAAAAAAGCTTACTCTTACTTTGGTACAATTTGTAAGAATTATTTGATGGGTAAAATCATTAAAGACCGTAAGGAACGTAATAGAAGTATTTCTTATGAGGATATTTCGTCCAGCATAGAACAGAATGAGAAGTATAGTTATATTATGGATGGAGATACGGACCCAAATACTACTGAAGTAATTAAACGATTGATTGACGAAATTGAAGGTTTTATGTTAACCACTACATTAAGTGAGAACGAAACTAAGATTGGTTTTGCTCTTATTGATATTTTCAGTAATTACGAACAAGTATTCGAACACGGTTCCAGTAATAAGTTCAATAAGAACCTAGTGTTACTATCTCTTAGGGAAATGACAAATTTAACAACCAAAGAAATTAGGTCTTCGTTAAAGAAATATAGGAATCTTTATTCCATTCTTATAAAGGACATACGTGAGGATTAAATAGGTCTTCGTGTATTTATTGTTATAAACTATATTAAAACATTTTAATATGCCTAGACCAAAGAAAAAACAAATTACAGCTGACAAAGAAAGTGTCCTTGCCTTAATGCAAGAGATATATAACGAATCTGTAGAACAAAGAAATACCGCTATCCGAATCCAAAACAAAATGTTAGGGTTTATGAAGGAATCTAGTGATTTAGCTGTGTTGGGTCCGGTAATTAAGGAACAACAAAAAATTATCGATTCAGCTATCGATAAAAAAATACAATTATCAAAATTACAGTCCAGTCTATTCGCTAAGTCAAATCAAGGTGAATCGTCAGGTACGTTAAGTTTAAGTGATAAAGAAACACTTAACGCTATTTTAAATAGTGGGGATGGTGATAGTTCTACGGAAACCAAATATGAATTGTAATGGCTGAAGATTCACAAGATAGTAAAAAGAAAATATTCTCAAAAATCCAGAATTTAGGTAACCTAGGGAAGGCTATCGACTCAATGGATGAACAGAAAAAAATGCAAGCCAGTATGGGTTCGTTCGGTTCTGTAGATACAAAGGATAATAACATGCTGGACTATTTCATGGACCTTATACAGTTGGTCGGTGGTAAGGACGCGGTTACTCGTGTTAAGAAAAAAGTAATTAATAAAGTCACTACTGAATTCAGAACAGAGGTAAAAGATATGTTGTTTGAGGAATTTCTTAGTTTTACAAATTGTGATTTAGGTTTTGTAATTCCGTCTAGTAATAGTACTTCTGGAACTGATGTCAATGAAATTAGATTTAAACCTAAAGCTATAGACCCTTTTGGTCTTCTACTAGTGGAACCCAACACAAAAGTAGGTAACGCTATGTATGAAAAGGAGGGTATATCACCAGGGACAATGCCATACCCAACAAATAAAGAGCTAAGAGCAAGATTAGACAACCCAAATGCACCACTTACGTCCTATAATGGTGGTTCTGGGTCATCTTTATTTGATATAAGGTATGATACTGTTACTTTAGAATATGTTGTACAACCTATCGGTTTGGATAATTCTATGAGTGATAATACTCTAATT
>TARA_R110000851_G_scaffold23153_1_pt1 | contig 13736 bp, 17 predicted proteins | sample TARA_R110000851 | Tara Oceans TARA_R110000851 (sample SAMEA4397627) | marine metagenome | biome: Polar Biome; feature: [DCM] deep chlorophyll maximum layer (ENVO:01000326); material: water (ENVO:00002006), including particulate matter (ENVO:01000060) such as... | depth 17 m | reverse complement strand
TCTAAAGCTGCATTTGCGCCTGTTTCTAAAGCTGCTTCTGCGCCTGTTTCTTCTAAAACCATGTTTTCTAGCATGTTATTTTCTGCATCTTGCATAAATAATTCATTAGCTGTTGTTTGATCTGGCATAGCTCCTGTTGCTAAGTCTGCTTGACGCGTTGCGTTTATAGGTTCTTCATAACCCATATTAGCACTGTAATTATTCGTATTCATATTCATATCCATAGGTTCTCCATAACCCATATCATCACTGTAACTATTCATTTCCATAGGTGTGTTATTTGCTGCTATAGGGTTATTAAACTGGTTTGTACTCATTCTATTTAATTCATCCCCGCCTGCTTGGTTAAACTGTTCTACGCCTGTTTTATTTAATGTAGAGTTTTCATCAAAAAGATAATCGCCAATAGGCGTTCTATCACCCATGCCTGCGTTATATATGTCGGCTGCGCCCATCATGTTTTGACTTCGCAAAGCATTAGCTTGAGCTTTAGCTGCTGCTTCCATTCTACCTTTTGCTGCTGCCGCTGCTGCAAATTGAGGTGTGGTTACTGATGGTGCTTTTTTGTAATCGTTAAAACGAATTGCCATTTAACTAACCTCCGCCAAATGCGGCTATTGTAGCGTTTGTTGTTTGTGCTGCTTTTAAAGCGTTAGATTCGTCTAAACTACGAGTCCTTTTACCTAGATATTCTTGTATGTTTTGGTTTCGTAAAGCATTAGCTTGATTAGTTGCCTGAGTGCCTTGATCAAATCTTTGTTGATTATCGTTCATAAATTGAGCATTTTCTGCTCTACCTTCTGAAGTTGCACCCATTCTAGCCATTTCATATGCGTCATTTCTTCCAGTGTTAAAAGTTCCCATTGCTGAATCATACGCTGAATCGCCCGCTCGTAAACCCCGCCCTGCCATTTGACGTTCTAATGTAGCGCGTTGTCTTTCAAATTGCGGGTCTAAGCGTTGTGTTGACCGCCCGTAAGCTGCATCTTCTGCTCTGCTTCTACCCGACATTTGTTCCTCTGCGGTTATAGCCGATGGCCCTGCTTGTCCTTGACCAAACTGCTCATAATTAAGAGGTTGTCCTAATTCTTTTTTAATCCGACCTGTCATACTGTTAGCCTGATTGCCTAAAGATGCGTTTCTTTTCATATCTGAATTAAAAACTGATTGTAATCTAGGGTCTAAGGTTTGTGTGTTTTCCCATTTAGTAATAGGTTTGCCGGTTGACGGGTCTATACCTTGAGATTGCGACCACGTACTAGAACCTAATGCATTAGTTTGATTAGCTCGGTCAGCGTATAGTTGATTTAGTGCAATTTCTTGCGAAAATTCACCTTCAGTTTCCGCTGCTGCTTCTATATTTGCTGGTTCTGCTGATTTTTTACCCATTTTACGCTGCCTTTTTATGTTTAGGGAGGTGTAAACAGTTTTCTTGTTTAAGCTCCATTAGCAAATAATCTACGCCTTTAGAAAAAGCGCCTTCCATACATGCTTTTTCTGTAAACCCTATACGAGTATTAAATTTAACTGCTTTTTTATTATTTGCAGGAACTAGACCGTATACACGCTCCACATTAGCTACATTAAATATGAAATTAAAGCAGCATTCAAGAAATTCATATTTTAACACCATTGGAGTAGACACCATAAAATGACATTGCACACTGTTTTCTGTCCAATTATCCATAATACACGCCCCTACTGTAGCATTAGTATTTAAATCAACTGCCATTATACCGTTAGTATCTTCACATTGTTTTATACCAACTTGTGCTTGAATCCAATTCCAATCTTGTTGACCTTGAAATTCTCTATATTCAATGTTCATTATATTAACGGCCCGCCGGTAGAAAAAACTATATCCCAACCTATAAGTCTTGTGTCGGCTCTACTTGTTCCTCTAGTAGCTACAGCCGCATATCGCCCTGTACCCCATGAACCTCCAATAGTAGGAAAAGATACATTGTCTACTGAACCCCACAAGCAATTATCCCAATTATTTATGTCCCACAATGCTGAATCTAACAGTGGGGGGTCTTTAAGGTTTTGGTTAGTTGCTTCACTTATATCAAAATCCCATCTAATTTGAGAGCTATACGCAGGCGGTAAACTTGATAAAAAATCAGGCCTGATAAGAGAAACACGTTTATACAGGCTGTTGTTGCCCATATTGTTGTATGTTGAAAGAATAGAAAATTCTATGTCATCGCCGTTTAATGCTGGCACTAAAGGACTAATAAGCGCATTATCTACAGCTACGTCCATCCGCATTACTCGCCCATCAGCCGTTCCAAAATACACATTTTCAGTATATTCTGTAAAACATTGCATTGGCACACCGCGCCATATACCCCAACCGCGAGTAGCAGAATTGTAATAGTATTGAATAAAAGCTTGAGTACCTATTTGCGGAGATGACACTAACATTCCACCTTCAGCCGGTATCATAGCTACGTCCCAACCTCGTTCAGCAATGCTAGTTTTCATTTTGTCACGAACTAAACCCGCAATTTTATATGAAGGACTAGACCCACCAATGTCAGATTTTAACACGCCAGTATCTACACCTTGAAGCAAATCATTCATACTAATTAAACCGTATGCAGATAACAGGTATAATTCACCGCCTTGTTCACTACCAAAACGAGGTGTGTTGGGTATTTCACCAATATAATAAATACCTTTCATGCCCCAATCATCTTCGTCAGGGCCGGAGCCTGTGTAAACAATAACATCGCCTGCGTGACTAACAGCAATAAATATATCATCTATGCCGCTGCCACCATCTACAGTCCAACTAAACATGCCTGATAACGTGCCACCATGTTTAAATTTATCACCAAAATACGAAGGTGTAGCCGCACCTGAATCTGCTAATATAGGAAGGTAATATCCTATTGTGCTGTTTTTTAACCCAAGCCAAACATTATTTTTGTGTGACATTACAAAATTTACGTTAGCAACAGCTATACCTGTTATTCCTGTAGGTACAGTCCACGCATTAGTTGCTGCATCGTATTGCCATAAACCGTTAAGATTATCGGCATAAAACATAACGTCTTTTTCAGCTTGATTAACATAATGTGTAAACGTGCCATATCCCGCATCTGAATCAGTGTTAGAAAAAGTTGCTTTCCTAACAGGTGTTCCGTTATAAGTAGATACGTCCCAAATACCTTCGTTAGTAACAGCAAAAAGTTTGTTGCCTACATTACCTTCTTGAATTGAATCAAAAGGTATTAAAGTGTGGACACCTACTCCAGCACCCGCAGTAATTCCTATTTGCCATTCACGAAAGCCTGACCTAACTCGCATTCCGTACTCATAAGGACTTAAATTATATGTGTAAACGCAATGAAGCATGTCTCCTTCACCGCTAATAGCTTGACGAATATCAATACCGCCAACAGGTGCAGGAAAACGCATAACGTCATTAGCACGTTGTTGGGGTCGTCCAGCAGTTCGTCTTGCAGAACCTAACATACTTATGTTCCCCCACCGTAACCAGTGTTAGGGGTATTATATGCGTTAAGATATGGAAAACGCCCGCCTGAATATCCAGCGTTTAAAATAGGTGCGCCTTTATCGTTTCCAGTAAGAAATGCAAATATTTGATTGTAATCACCTTGAGCTTTGGTAGTGTCAAAACCGCCAGATTCAAGATATTTAACTTTTAACGCTCTAGTAATAAGTGTTTTATCAAATAATGGCACATCGCTTGCTATTGTTACGTCATCTTTATAGGTAGGTGACGAAGGTGACGAAAGACCGTCAATAACCCAATAGCTTGATATGTACTCAAAACTTAAATTTAACCCTACAGGTGGATTAATAGGAAACACATTAAATTTTCCTTGTGCTATACGAAAACTTGCGTATAACGTGTTTGACGCTAAATCCCGACCTTTTAAATATGCCCAATCTTGGGCTGAAAGCGGCCCGCCCATAGGTACACGGTTAGTATTATCCCATTCTGTTTGATTTAATATGTACCCAAAATCAGCAGGCATTGAATATTCACCTGTGTCTCCTGTTTGAGTTGTAATAGAATGGGAGCGTACTAATAGCTCCCAAGGGTAGGCTTGCATTAATTCTTCGCCAGCCGTGTTAAGCAAATACCTTAACTGTATAAAAAAAGGGTCTTGGCTTTCCAAAGGGGAGTTTATAGGCGCTATGCCTACTTCTGCTGCAACTCTGTTAAGAATTTCTGATGCTGTTATTCCCGTATTTCCAGCCATAATACCATACCTTTATGTTTCTGTTTTTCGTCTAGTTTTTCGCGGAATTCCTGCGGGTGCTGCTGGTACTAACACTGCAACACCTTCAGTATTTTCAAGTTCTGCGGGAGCTAGACTTTTTACTTCGTCAAGTTCTGCTGATTTTAATGACATTAATTTAGCTATTTGCGATTGCAGTTCAAGCACTGAGGCTTTTAACTCTTCTTTTTCGCGATCATTAGTTTCGGCGGTGTCTTTACTTAACCATTTTACAGCTTCATCACGTAATTTATACCCGTTCATGTACTGTTGTAAATTACTATCTTTCATACTTGCAAGTTGTTCAACCGTTTTAACATTCATAAACGACAATTCTTCTGCTTGAGTTCTAGTAATTTTAGTCCATTCTGAAAGCGGCATTCCTTCTGTTGGTGGTTCCATGCGTTTTTCAAAAGCGTCAAAATGTAATGGGAATCGTTGTTTATCTGCATGAGTAGCGGGTCTACACGCTTGCACATCTCTTTGTCCTGCTACTCTAATTTCAATATAGGTTTTTTCTTTAAAAATAGGACGACCTAGATTTTCACTTTCCATTTTATTTTTTACGTTTTTATAAAAAAATCTAACCATAAGACCTTTATCAGCCTCTTGTTGGTTAGTAAAAACTTCGTGGTTATATTCTGCTGTTTGCATATCATGTTCCTTGTTATTTCGTAGGGATTTTTAAAATTAACAACCGCCTCATTACAAGACGGTTGTTAGCTAGTTTACACTTAACAACTTTATGCAGGAAAAGCGCACATAATTTTCTTTTCAGAAATGTCGTCAGCGTATGCACAAACTGCATCAGTAACAGCAGCAGAAACATCAAGTGTTCCATCGGCAGCGCCTACAGGTGTTAGAGCGTTTCCGTCTGCGCCTGCGCTTAATGCAATAGTTAAAGTGGCTGGGCCGGAAATTTGAACCCATCCGTAAGTACCATCTGCCATAACAGCTTGAAGAACTCCAGCACCAATATTTTTACTATCTGATAAATCAGAAGTAACAATATTAGTACCTGTACCTCCAGCGCCATAATAGTAAGCTACTTCGCCTGCTACTCCGGCTACTGCTGCTGTTCCAGCTTCGTATTGAACATACTTGTAATTTTTTTGTGGGCCATACCCACCAATGTCACCAGCAACAGTTCCCAATTTAAAAATTGCGGTTGCGTCTACTTGTGTAACACTTAAACCGATAATATTCATTATTCTAAACTCCAAAAATTTTATTTAAAATCGGGAGTGTTTACACACTCCCTACAACCCCTACGACAAGGTTTTCACTATGACGTTTTAACCGCCAAAGTAACCTTTAGCCTAACCATTTGCATCGTATCTGCCTTGGAACATACGTCCAGAGCAAGTTAAGTTACCAGCCCAACCAAGAATTTGAACTTCAGCATCTTGATTAGTTGAGTAACGACGATTTGGCGATAGGCTTACCATATTTCGGTCAGCGTGTGGACGATAATGGATATATTTAGTGTTAAGGAAAAAAGCTGTTCCTGCGGGTGTGCCTGAACCTGTATTGCCGTTGTAAATACCGCCGTCAAGACATACATCAGCATCCATAAATTTCAAAGTAGCAAAACCTGCATCAGCAGAATTTGTATTTGAAAATCGTTGTTGAGATTGCAATGATTCTACATATGCATTCCAAACAGTAGTGTCTGCCATGATTAGATCAGCACGATCTTGTCCACGAACTAAAGAAGCCCAAAGCGCATTCCAAAAACCTTGAATCTTAGTAGAATCAAGACCGTTAGCAGCAGTTTGATCACTAACACCGTTTTGCCAGAAAGTAAAAACATTTCCATCAATACCACCGTAAGGTGCTGCGGTAGGGTCAACAGGTAAAGCTGCTTGCAAACCATCAATTTGCTTGCCGCCTGCTGCTGTTCCGTCTGAATATAGACCGCCAGTAATAAGGTTAGCCATTGTAGCTTCAGCTACTTCTAACCGTGCTTCCATAAGATCGATCATTCTTTCACGACCACTATTCTGTAGTTGCTCAAGACCTGAAATAACTACTGGAACCGCAGCCTGTTTAATATCAAATTCAGCCGCACTAATAACATCAGATACGCCGACAGGTAACAGATCATAACCTGAATACCAACCCGCATTTGTGTTTTCAGCAAAAGACAACTCTTGCATGATTTTATTACCACCAGAAAACGTCTTAATACGGCCTTGCTTTTGAAGTTTCATCAAAAGAGCGTTGTTATTAGTTACGTTGTCGGCAATTTTTCGAGTGCGACTTTCAATAGTCGTAGCGAGAATATCGCTAATATTTGTATTGGCGAAAGCCATAATATGTATACTCCTAAAAAGGTTGATTGATTAGTTCGTTACTCAAATAACCATTCTAAGAGTCTAAATTTGCAGTGCTTCCGAAGGCTGGCTGCGGGACAAAAGAAAAGTCTTTGTGACGTACAGTTTACACTTTACGTCACAAAGGTCAAACATTTAGAATTTATCTGCACCATCCCATGCTGCGGCTATAGTATCTCGCATAGACCCACCATTATTTCCACCACCTACACCACCTTTGCTACCTGTTATGCTGCTTGCAGCTAAACGCTTATTAGCCATAGTAGTGTTATTACCTTTAAATTTATCTTGTTGAGCGCGTTGTTGTAGCACTGATTGTATCTGAGGATTTAAAGCACAAGCTTTGTTATACGCTTCTTGTATAGTCATAGGCTGTCCACGGTTACTAGCCATATCAATAAAATCAGCCATATCATGCCTAACGTCACTTAAAAATTCAGCGTTTTTACTAAATTGTTGAACTTCATTATTAGCTGATTCTTGTTGCTGTGTTTCTTGTTGCTGTCTATACGCGTTTTGCTGACCTAACATTTCTTCAAATGGAGCTAAACGATTAGAAATAATAGTTTCTAATTCAGAATTTTGTTGGTCGCTTTGTGATGGAGCAGAGCCAACAAGTGTATTGTCTAACGTGTTTATATCAACACCAAAATCATTTATTAGCCCTGATATAATTTGAGCTTTTTCATTTTGTGTTCCCATACGCAAATTTGCAACTGTATTAAAAAGATTGCCTACTGCTTCCATAGGTGTATCGCCTACAATACCTGATAGCACTGACCCATATTTATTAGATAGATCATTAAATTCTGTATGCGTTTTTCTTGCATCTGTTGTAGTTTGCAACATATTGTTTAATTCTTTTTCACGGCTCATTACTTTTTCTTGTAAATGCCTTGGAATTTTTGACCATGCTTCACGATCTTGCGGCCCCCAATCTATAGGTGCTTTTATACTGTCACCTGTATTTGTTACGGTCTGCGATTTATCAGTTCCCTCATTGCTGGCGGTAATGTCTGGTTTGTCAGATTCTGAGGAGGTGTTGGAAGTTTCGGCTGAAGTGTCAAAGCTAGAGCTTTCTTCTTCGCTTGTTTCCGTTTCTGTCGTTTCTTCTGACGCAAGTTCCACCTCCTGCGGTGTTTCGTCGTAGTTTTGGGTGTCATCTCCTTCAGCATTTGCATCAAGGGCGGCGTTTAAAGCTTCTCTCATATCACTCATAATTTATTTTCTCACTGTCGTAGGGTTTTTAGGTGTGTTGGTTAATTGCTTCGTGTATATCTGACCGGCGAGTTTCTTTCAAATACTTTTCGCCCGCTTCATTTCTAGCTTTTGCTCGATTAGCTATGTAGCCTCCTGAATAATCAGCAGAATTAGTAACGCCATGCTGTTTATTGTGCTTGGCTAATTGTGATCGACTTGTAATAATTTGCCCGTCAATTGGAGATTTAAAATCTTTAAGTGGTTTCATAACCATAGGAGCGTTTACACTATCTGGCACATAAGTTTCACGGGGAACTAACTTGCCTTCTTTGTTTTGTATAAACGACCCGCTTTCTGGCGGTTTGCCGCCAAAAATATTTTCAAAATTTTGATCATACGTGCTGTTTACTTTTTGTTGTGTATTTTTAATCATGTTTAATAACCGCTAGAAGGTTTAGGGTTTTTCTTTACAGTTTGAGTTTGAGGTGTGCGTAACGCTTTTGATAAGGCGTTACTCCGCGCTCTTTCCCCTCTTTGAGGAAGTGGTCTGTTAGTGTTCATACATACCCTTTTGGAGTAGTTGTTTGTCTTAACGCTTTTGCTACGTTTTTTTGTTTATGACTTAACATTTCGCTTGCGTTAGTGTGCGTTTTTCCTGTCATTAATTGACCGTTGCTTTTATGCGTTGCGCCGTTATATTCAGCGCCGTTTAATTTGTAATGTTTAACACCTTTCATGCATCACCATCTACTTCAAGTTTTAAAGTTTCAGCAACTATTGATTTTTGAATATCAGCAGAAGCCGATTCAGCTATTTGTCTTAGCGCATTTTGAGTTTTTGTTTCTTCTTTTTGCATGTCTATTTGAGCTTCAACAACATCTTTTTTTATTTCTCCGTCTACTGTAGCGTTAGTTTGCATAATATTAGATTCAGCTTGTGCTTTTTCCATTAACAAATCAGCTTGCAAAGATACTTGAACTTCTGCAATTTTAGCTTGTAACGCAGCTTGTATTTCAGCCATTTTTCTTACGTGCGTTTCTTGCGCTGTTTGAACGTCTGCTTGCATATCTGCTGTTCTAACCTGAACATCAGCTTGCGCTTTAACTTGTATTTTACGTATATCACCTTGCTGTTTCATTTCTTCCATGCTTTTAGCTTCTTGTGCAGCTATTTGTTCTGGTGAAGGTTGTTCTTGACCTTCTTGTTTTTTAGATGCTTGCATACTGGCATCAATAGCTTTATCTAACACTCCTTCAATCTCACTGCTACCTTTAAATCCGGCTAATCCCCATTGCAATAATTGCAATACAAAAGGTTTTGCTGCGGGGTCTTCGGAAATAATACCGCTTGCGCTTTGCATATAGGTACTAACTGCGTTCATATACTCAGTTCTTTCACCTTTTAATGATTGGTAATCAATCATAGCTACTGATTCAGGGCGAATATCAATTCTTAATCTAGCATCTTCAGGTGTTTTTATTAACTCTATAGCATCGGCTACATATTCTTCATCCATGCTAAATTGCATATTAGCGCGTTTGTAAATTGTTTCGGGAGAAAAATGTCTAGCTATGACTTCAGCTTTAATTTGCATTAAATCTCCACCAAACCGTGCAAACTGCTCTTGTAGTGCTTGAATTCTAACTGAACCAAATTTTGTTTTTTGTTCCGTTTGTCCTACTCCTTCATATTGATTATCTAAAGAGCCTCGCATTACATCAACCATGCCAGTAATTTGTTGTAGCAAACCAATAGTCTGATCACGAATTTGAATTAATTGATTAAGAGCTTGCACTATATCAACAATAGGAACCCACTCAATCTGACCAGCTAAACCGCCGTTTTCTCCAAACAAAGCCCAATTTTCTACAGGTATTAGGTCGTTATCTTTACCCGCGTTAAACATGCTTTTTAAGTTATCTGCTGATGCGTTATATACACCAACTACTCTTACGGCTTCTGTAATAACCGCTATACGTGTTTGGAGTTTATCTACCTCATTGTATAAGTCTTGGGCCATAATAAAATCAGGCGTAGGCGTGTACAATGTAGTAGTAACGTTTGCTATAAAAAAAGGTGGGCAAGGCCAGAAACCCGACAACCCTAAAATATCTGGTTTTTCTTCTAACTGTTTATCATAGCCAAGTATTAGCCAATGAACTGTTCTAGTTTTTTTGCACCATATTTCCCAAACTTCGGCTCTCATCCACGCAGAATCCATGTTTGGGTCTTGGACTCCTTCATCAGATGTTGATTTTGTTTGTTTTTTTAATGGCGCATTATCCGCAGCATCATCTCCCCATCTTGCTCGTAGTTCATCTTGAGTCATGTAACTGCGAAAACCAATCCACGGCATTTGCGCCCAATTTCTACACCAACCCCAAAGAATATCTCCCCAATAATAGTATTCAGTAGGTGCAGTTTCGCTTACTAACTTTTCTTCCATTAATGGTTCGCCAGTTTCATCTAAAATAGGCATACCATCTTCAGGATTAATTAATGGCACATTTTCTGTTTCAACTTCATACCTAACTTTAGCGCAACCAAGACCAGTTAATAATCTATCTTGCAATGTAGACCTAAATACCGCGTCAATTTCAGCGCCATTTTCTGCTACATCTAAATTTAATAGCCTTTCCATCATTTCAGCGGCTACTCGGCCTACATCATCTTTAGGTTGCGCGTACCGACGAGAAACATCTATTCTAGGTGTGCTGCCGTACAACATATCTGACAATGTTTTAATATTGGAATGAAACATATTAAGATCAAAGCCCCTTGAAGCTTCGTTAATATTTTGATTACCGTTTCCTGAAGATTCACCCAAATATCGGTTTACTATTTTGTCAGCTTTACGCCACCATTTTTCATGCGATTTTTTTGATGAATTTAATTCTTGCGACCAATACTTATATTTTCCCGCTGGGGTATCGTCATAATCTGATGTTGACTGTATACTTTCGTTATTAGTAATAGTGTCCATGTTTTTTCTCTATAAGTCGGTTAAACTCGCCTGCTTCTAATTGAATTTTGGCTTTTTGCTGCTTCTCTATCGTTAAACAGACTTTCCAGAGAATATTCGCCACTTTTAGCTATTGCATTGTTAATGCTCTCATGCATTGACGGTACAGGCAAATATTTCTTGTTTGCTTGTATTGCCATGTATCTAAACGAATCGGCTGAATCCGAACTATAATCATGTAATGGTGTTTTCATAAACACTTGATTAATTTCGTCAAATTTCTTACGGTAGACTCTTAAACATTCTACGCCGTAGTAACACCTGTCATAATCAAAACTACAGTATTTTAATATTTGTCGCGCTGCTTCTATGCCGTCTTCTACGCTTAACTTAGGAACCATAACAATTTGACAGTCTTTACCAAAATCAGCTTCTATAAACTGTTCCATTGCTGATTTATGCGTAGCAAAAGTTTTAGCTTTAGCATCATGCGGTAAATTTATGGTTTTGTACCTGTAAGATTTTTCTAACAACATAGTTATGTAGTGCTGCGCTTGCTCGCCATTATTAGTGTAGTAATCTATCACGTTTACACCATGCTCGTGTTCTTGCCAAAACCATGCAACCGTATTATCACCTCGACCAATATCAAAGGCTACATGGACATCAAGTTCAGGTTGCCAGTGTGTTGTTTGGTTAATTTGACCTTTTTGTTCAATTTCGGTAATAATAGCTGCATAATACGTGCCAACTAATTCAGCAGAAAAGTCATTTAAAAATTCTTGTCTAAATTTAGCTTCACTTATAGCATTTTTTATTCTTGCTATTTCAGAAGGGTCAATAACTCCTGAATCGTACACTTTTATGTCTGCATGGAACCATTCAGTGTCTTCTTTAGACTTTTCATAGTAGTTAAAAAATTGATTTAAACGTCCATAAGCTGTTCCAATAACTACTAACCACCCTTTTCTGTCTACTAAACACGGCATTACTACTGCTTCAAGTAAATCAGGGCGGCATTGAGCAAATTCATCGACAACTGCACCATCTAAATATAACCCACGTAGCGCATTTACATTATCTGAACCACTAAGCCATATTTTTGCACCGTTAGGTAAAGTTATAGATAGTTCTGAAACTTTTACGTCTGTTGCTATGCCTTGTGTCATTTCTACTAAATATTGCCATGCTACTGCTTTTGCTTGAGTTCTAAACGGGCAGATATAGGCATATTGCGCGTTCTTTTTAGTTGTGTACAACGCTCTAATAATTAATTCAGCTATACAAGCTACTGTTTTACCAAATCTTCTGTGGCAGATTAAAAAAGCAAATCTTTCTCGTCTTTGATGAAATTTTACCATTTGCTGTCTTGGTGTGTACGGTAATTCCCATGCATCATCGTTTACAGGATTACGTGCGCCAAATATTTTAGAAAAATCTTCTTTATTGTCGTAACTGCCGTACTTACTTAACGAATCGGTAAGTTCATATGGCGCAGGCACAATTCCAAACCGTGTAAACGGGTCGGTATCGTCGCGATATTGTGCGCCTGTGTATTGTGTCATTACATACCTAGTATTTTTTGAAGAGAAGGCGCGAATTCAAGCAATAAAAGCGCACCTAAAACAATATAAGCTGTTTTTTCCAAGGTTCCTATTCTATTTTCATGCTTATCAAGACGAGAAGCGTGAAGTATTTGTCTATCTTTTAGCGCGTTTATTTCGCCATCCCGCAAGCCAGCGGCATAATCGTGATCAGCCATTACATTTTACCTTTAGCATATTTAATAAAAAGTTCACGATTATCTTTAAATTTCCTAACAGCATCATCGTCAATGTTAGTGTCACTTCTTTGCGCTAATTTCTCAGCATAATCTAATGCAACGTCAAAAACTGCTTCAAATACCCAACCAATTAACATTTTCTTAATCATTGTCATTCCAACCATTTGTAATAAAAAAGTCATAATGTTCCCCATCGCGCAGGGCCGTTTGACCTTGTATCTATGTGAACTCCCCAACTATATAATCCAAAACCATAACTGTTTGGGTAGGCTTCGCAAAGATAATCATACAATACTTTAGGGTGTTTTACAGGTAAATCCATTGCTCGACATTTTGGATGCTGCGAATGATTGTTTGAGCCTACGGCTAAATTATGTTCAAAACACCTTGCACCGCTGCTTGGCGTAATTGATTCCCCGACAAAATCTCTACATTCATCAGCAAGTGTAAGCGTTTCTCCATCCATTGAATCTAATCCACAACCACATTTACACGCTATTTCATGCCTATTATAGTAAATTGATATATCACCCATAATACTGCTCCTATTACGTATCTAGTCTAACGCGCCTTTAGGCATTAGTTCTTGATTAATATTAATTGTTATTGCTGGGATTGTTTGTTGACCGCCTGCATTAGGGTTAGCTAATAATTGACTTTGATGGTGCATTTTATTTAGCTCTCCTATTGCTTTAATAGAAGTTCGGGGGTCGTATTCTTCTGCATTTTGAGCAATTCTAAATAGCATATTACGTCTTAACGCTTCGTTTGGCCCTTCTACTAACTGCCTGTGATATTGAAGCATGTTAAGAAGCTGTTGACCGTAATGTGATTTTACTAGTTTTGATACCGTAGCGGCTACAGAACCATGCCGTTTTCCTGCTTGCGTATAGTTCTCACCTGAAAAAACGGATTTTAATATGTTTATCTGCTTTTCGCGCAACATAGTAGTAAGAAACATAATCTTACTTTGTACATGCTCAATACTTTTCATGTATTGATCGTTTTCAGGGTGATGTCGGTCTAAAAAATCAGCAGGGTCTTGAAAGTTGTCATCTACTATATCGTGTTCTATAGATTGAGAGTTGCTAGTCTTTAGCTGTTTTTTATGTCTAGGAGTTCGCATACCTTAATTATGTCATATCACAATGCGTAATGTATATAGAAAAGTTTTTTTACGAAATTTTATGAATGGGTCG
>TARA_R110000851_G_scaffold132725_5_pt1 | contig 13759 bp, 19 predicted proteins | sample TARA_R110000851 | Tara Oceans TARA_R110000851 (sample SAMEA4397627) | marine metagenome | biome: Polar Biome; feature: [DCM] deep chlorophyll maximum layer (ENVO:01000326); material: water (ENVO:00002006), including particulate matter (ENVO:01000060) such as... | depth 17 m | reverse complement strand
ATATTTTTGTAACCCTTCTTCGCCTTCAGATTTCAACCAAGGAGAATCAAAAACAAAAGAAGTAGGGTTTTGAGTAAATACTATAGTATTTTTAGCTGATAAGCTGTCTTGTCTTACTAATAAAGGTATTACTCTTCTCATTGATTTTGTGTTGTTCTAAATACTTCTATTTCATCAGGGAAAGCTGAAATTGTAAATGTATCCATTCCAGGGTCGCCTGATAATTGTGAATTAAGTGATGGAAAATTATCTGATGTAAGTACTGTACCAGTACGCTCACTACCACTAACAGGGTACCAATTAGTTGTAACTTTGTATATATTATCAATAGGTGTTTCGGACGCAGGAAATATCCAACCTTTTATTGTAAACGTAGTGTCGGCAATAATTCTGGCCTTATCACTTGCTCTTAATTCTAACGGGTACTGTAAATTAATATTCCCGTCCCACAATACCTCGCTTCTAATTTCTTGAGCTTCTACTAAACTTGTTAATGCTTTAGGTACAGGCCAACTAATAATAACATAAGGGTTTGTATAAGGAATAAAATTACTAAGAATTTGATCCATATCTAACTGGTAACGGGTTAAGATACTAAAGTTTACGGTTATGTTAACGGGTGTAGGGGCGTTATACTTATCATGCGCAAAATCGCCTTGATAATAAAAAGCGTTACCGGATCCAGATTGACCTACTGCGGGTAATTTATTAAAAACTCTATCATTATCTCTTGACATACTACCAATGCTAATAGCTACAACTGGTAATGTTATTGTTTTTGCTTTGTTTATGAGATCATATAATACTCTTTGTTTTGGAGCATAAAGGTATCTAACATATATTCGATCTTTTTGTACTCTGTTTTTATTATATCTCCCTATAACTATAGAATCAAAAGCATTCGCAAATTGAATAATTAAATCCTGAATTTCAAAATAATTTGACTTCCACCGCATTTTTATTATTTATTCAGACCAAACGTTCAATGAAATGTTTAGGTAGCTTTGTTTTATTTTGTGATATCAAAGTTCTCGCTTTACCATCTAAAACATAAGTAACTGCATAATCAGCTTTTGAACGTGTGCACCTACCAGTAGTCTGAACTAATGCACATAAAGTCTTATTTGAATACCAATCTTTATCCATATCAAACATTTTTTTGATGCGTTTATTTGATAATGGTGGGTATGGTGTTTTTACTATTATCTGAAATCTACCCTTTTCGGCATTTAAATCGGTACCGAAAGCTAAAGAAGGGGACACCAACACAGTGGGTTCAGACGTTCTAAAATGCTCTTTTAAGATCTTTTCATTGGTTGCTGTTTGTTCTCTAAACAAAAATCTATCACCAACTAATTTGGTTTTCAAATAATTACATATCTCTAATGAATGGGTATGTATAATACCCTTTTCGTCCTTGTGATGATCGCACAAATCTTGAACATTTTTTGCTAACATCGGTAAAAATCTTTGCAAATTTTGATAGTTGAGTACCGGTTTGGAAGAAAGATAAACTGGCGACTTCTCTGGATCAAATACCGATGGTGATTCTATATATTTGTACTTTTTAATACCTAACACTTTAGCATATGCTTTGTGGTCTGTAATTGTGGCAGACATCAATAAAATATGATCACCATAATCAAATATATGCTTGCTTAAGTTGTCAATTTTCAGAGGGGTAAAGCTCACTCTATCCGACTTAGTATCAACAACGTACTCACATTTATGCCAAGTTTGTTCTACTGTTGTTAAATCGCCGTGAATCATTTTAAGATACCTTAACTTGTTTGCTTCTAAAAGAGATAATACATTTATTTTGCTCGAATTTTTGTTAGTTAATTCATTCACCTTTTCACTTATAACAAAAATTAAATTTATAAGCCATCTGTATTGAATATCATATTTTTCAGATCGCAGTTTACTATACTCAATGTTATATAAATCTAACCGTTTGTAATCTATTTCAGCACTAAATCGTCTGACCAATTCTTCTTCTAATTCTGAAGCTTCATCACACACAATAAAATTTCTACGTTTAACATGCTGTGGTAATGCCATGAACATTTTGTAATTTAAAACAGCAAACGGGTTTGATAAAGAATTATTTCTATTTGAAAAATATGTACAACTATTCTTTCCCCAACATTCGTTTTTTAATTTAGGTGTATGAATACATGGAGCTGTATCGACATTAAAACTTTCATCAACAGTACATATATAATTTTGTTTACCTTTTAATATTTCTATATCATCAAACAACAATTTATATTGATCCTGTAATTGCTTTGTAATGGTTAATGCAAACGTTCCAAATGCAGGCTCACTTAAACAATCTTTTTCAAAAATATAATTACCATGTTGGTCTTTTCGATATGCTTCATAAGAGTTTATCAAATCTTTAAAATGCTTTGTTGGGCTAGCACCGACATTCCCTAAAGTTCTCGGTATAAAGCTTTTACCGGTTCCAGTAGGAGCCGAAACAATTACATATTTGTAACCATCTTTATACGCCTTTTCAATTTCTTCTAAAAGCGTTATTTGTGAATTAGATGGAGTATACCCATGCGGGAATTTTGCCACATACTTGCTAAACATATTACTAATTATATATGGACTCAATAAGCAGTCAACTAATTGGCACTATAGACATCATCAACTATACTATTAAAACTATCTTTCTTTGTATGCATCTGAACATCGTCTACTTGATGTGCTGACATTTCTGCAAGCAAACCATCTGAAGCATTTCTCAAAACACACCGGCACATACTATAGTGACCATTAGAAGAATCTCTTCCAGTAAAGCCTCTGCCATGGCAACGTTTGCAGTTTGATTTAGGGCTGTCGGTAATTTTTAATTGACCACAATCCAAAAAATTTGTATACTCTTCTTCTAGATCGTATACTTCACCACTAAAAACACTAAAATATTTTAAAGTCATAATTTTTTTAAAACCATTTTTACATCATAAAATTTTGAATTTTTCTTAGGTTTTAATCTTTTTACTTTTGCTAATCTAACTATATCGTTAAAAACAAATTTATTAAGGTTATAATCAAAAACAATACAATCCTCATAATCTAATAATTCATAAGGATAAGGGACTTCAAACGATTTTATGCCTCCTTTTTGTACTTCTAACTTAAATTCAAGAAAAAAATCCTTTATATTTACATTAATAAGTTTACCCCTTTTAATAATCTTACCTTCAATATCAAAACAGATATCATTCAAGAAAAATTTATGAAATTTTTGTTCGACTTCTTCTATGAGTTTTACTACCATTATGTATTTTGGAAATTAATTTTTTCTTGTTGAGAGAGATTTTCTAAATTATCTACATAATAAGTCCAAAATTCATCATCGGCGGGAATTGTTTTTATTAACTCAACGCTATTACAATTAATTTGTCGATAATTTTGCATAAAAATATCCCATACGATAATTAAATTTTTTATTGCTGGATCATAATCTTGAAAATTTGCTGTAGGTCTAAAATTTAGCGTCAATCGACCGTTTTCGCTATTCAAAAGTGTAAAACTATTAGTACAAAGCATCCTCCTAGTAGGGGGGCTTCCTGCTTTAAATACTCTTCTAGCAAACTTCACTTCACATACATTATTTTTAAGAAGAGTTAATAGTTGTGATCTACTTGTTTTCAAAAGGAGTTACAATTCCGAAAATTCTGCTTTCATTTAAAAAGATACCTTTTCTAACTTTACCGATTCCTTCTACTTCAATATTGGAAATAGGTATTCCTAAATTATTTGGAAAACAAATATGATCCCCTACTTTTACATATTCCGTTTTTGTTCCTGCTAGCAATACTTCCCCGATACGCCATGCTTTTGTATCGACGTTTAAAGGAATGTGAATACCGTTTCTTATAAGACATTTACCATCTTCTGTTTCGTCTTTATATTTGCAAAGAATTACATCTTCCATTAATGTGCACATTTGATAACCAATGATTGCAGAATCAAATGAACCTTCTGTGGGTACCGAAAGATCAATAAGGCTTCTTTTAGGTGTTAATAAGTCTATACTTTTTTGAGGCATGTAAAGACTTATTGTATTAATACGTTATTTCAATGCCAGTCTAAGATTAGTTATATCTACTTGGCCACTATCAATATACTGCTGCACTTCTCTTTTAGAAATTTCAAATTTTTTAGCCAAAAACTTTACTATTTCATCATAATTTTGTATATCTTTTCTCTTTTCTTTTTTAATATAATGAATACGACCAGGAGAACCTTTTGGTATAATTTTTACAAGGTATTCATACCATTCTTTTTTTGAATCAAATACATTATAATATTTGTTAGTTGTTTCATTAATTATAGATGCATTGTCTGGAGAGTACATACTAACCCAACGATTAACAAGATAGCCATTAAACTGATCTTCATCCTCTACGTTTTCTATAACGTCTCCTTTTTTACCAAATATTATATCATTTATAAACGTAAAAATAGTATTCACTTTAAATCAGTACCTAATAGCTTTGCGCCTTTTAATTTAGCCTCATACCTATATAAATGCTTTTTCCAAGTATGAAATTCATATAATTCTCTCAAATATTTAAACCAATTAATTATCATCATAAACCTATATTTCATAATATTATTTAATTATCACTTTCGACGTTGCAATAAACATATCATCATTTAATTCATAAAAGATTTTCTGTACATCTTTCATAAACTCTTCTGCTACCTCGTCACTAAATTCTGTACTAAATGCAAATGCAGGTGCCTTATTACCAGCTTTTATATTAAGAGCAGTATGACCCAAAGCAATACCAGATTTAACATAAGTGATACTTACACTTACTTTACCTTCTTGCTGAGTAACACCACCTTGTGTAAATTCTTTTCCTACCATGATATCGTCACCATCCATCCTTACAGGACAATTCAAATATTTCACCCCACTTAAAAGATTAGCAATATGAGTATTAAAAAGTCTTTGATATGCAACTGCACCAAATGCATTATCTAAAATAGGAATTTCCCATAGAAAGTTTATTGCATCATCACTCCAAATAAACTCTTGTCGATCAATATCCTCTTGATCGATCATACCATCAGCCAAAACTTCCATTGGCGCTCTAAAACATAAAAGATTACCTATAGGTAATACCTTATCTTTAAAAAATTTGTATGCAAACCTATCATGAAGCAAACTGCCGTCGTATTTATCGATATTAAAATCCATATGATCTATTATAGATCAGACATCTGGGAACTCAATTTTTTTTTCCACCGTTTATTTGCTTCAATAATAATTTTTTTTGTTTGAGATTTACCTAACCACCCGTTAACTATCGCAGTTTTATCCACTTCCAAATCTTTATAATGGGTAAAAAATTGCAAAGTGGTTGCTAGCCAATGAGGATCTAAATCTTTTAAACTGTTATAATTTTTAATATGTGAAGCAGGTACACCAACTACTTTATAATCTTTTTTACCGGTGTCGTCCATATCTAATACCCCAATTGGGGTTACATCTACTAAAGTGCTTGTGCGTAACGGTACGTTATTGTATATCAATACATCCAATGGGTCGTCATCTAAAGCATACGTTTGGGGAATAAACCCATAAGAACAAGTGTACCTCATACTGCTATATAGACACCTGCTAAGTTTAAAAATATTAAGCTCCTCTACATATTCATATTTTGAATTGCTATCCTTTTCAACTTCCACAACTGCATTTACTCTTAAAGGCGAATCCACCCCAATAGGAATATCATTAACTAAGTTTGTCATATTTTTGGTCTTACTAGAACATATCCTTGATGTACATAAACTTTCTTAAAATCATGAGTATCACGAAATCTATTATACAGAAAATCTAAATTTTTTCCATTTACTAATTCTTCTCTTGTTATGTTGTGTCCGTGATTTACGTTATGTTCATTAAATCCGACACCATTAATTTTTATGTCTTCATAAATCCATAAATCATCAACTATTAAAAAATCCTTATATAAATTTGTTCTCTCACCGATTAATTCTATTTCTTTTTCTAAAGGTAAATTAACAGATGGTTCTAGATTTAAACATTGGTCGTAAGGAACCAAGTGTGCATCAGCTCCAGGAAAATGAGCATCGAGCCAAAAAGTAATATTACCTTTTAGTTTTGGGAGTAAAGTTTTTAACACTTCATGAGAGTTGCCTTGATGAATGAAGACTTGAGGAAAAGATTTAAATTTTTCTTTTGCTGTTTTATAGAGAGTTGGTTCAATTTCGATTGAATGTATTTCTTCGAACCCTTGTTTTATTGCATATTCTACCCCTTCACCATATAGAGTACCAGTTTCTACAAAATAAGGTGTTTTATTATGCTTTTGGGCCTCTTTTAAATCGAAAATAGAAATAGCTCCCATAATAAAATTTAATTACCAATTACAAAAATTCCATTTTACTCTTTTAGGGATATGTCCTATGTGATGCCAAAAAGCAGGATTCCATTTACTATACAAATTAAAAACTTTTCCTTTTAAACTTAACTTTTCTAAAAGATAAATGAAACAAGTTTCAACCATATGAATTTCGCTAGCATTTTCAAACAACCAACACCAGTCAAATACAGAAAAACCAGGATAGGACTTTATTTGTATTATCTTTTTATTACCTTCATATGGTATCCTTCTTGTTAAGCTATTGGGTGGTGTACCGTATTGACCACTAGTTAAAATAAAATCTTCCCCTTCTTTTACACCAACGTGTTCTTTTAACTGTAACTCTTTCTCTTCAAATCGTTTAAAGCTAAAATAATCTTCCCAATCATGGTGATCTCCCAACATGTTACAAAATTTGTATTTTGCTAACATTACTGATAACCCCGGGAATTTTTTATCAGAATATTCTAAAGGAATATATACCCAATGAGTATTATCATAATCATTGCTAATATTTTCTACCCTTTGAGCTTCTAGTGTCTGTGATTTATTGTACAGCCCGGTTGGGTCTTTAAAATCTTTAATTGGAACATATTCAATAGTATCTGAACCCATATAATCATTCATATAGTCATATACATCTAGAACAGGCCATATTATCTTTTCTACCATCCGGGTTTCAATTAACCGTTTTGCTATTTTTTGAGTGTAGAATATATCGCCTATACCGGCGTTTTGTTGGATTAACCCGTATCTTTTTTCCATTACACCTGAACCCAATTAGGGTCCACTAAATCATCTGTTGGTGGGCCTTTATACTCAAACCAATTTTTAGGGCAAATAATCTTTTCTTTTTTCTTACCTAAATACCCTCCCCAAGCAGAAAAAGAACTATTACCCATAATAAGAGAATCACATTGTGATAAAACATATAAATCTTCTAACTCAGTTTTCCCGTTTGCTAGTACATTTTTTTCATCAAACTTAAACTCTTTTCTTACTTGGTTTAGATCGTCTGTACAATATACAAATAATGTATCTTTGTCAAAATGTTCTTTTGCTTTATCATAATAATCTTTTTTAACAATGTTAAAAATATCAGGGTTTCTATAATAATCCCCCCTTCTTATATGCACACCTACTATCTTGTCTACATTATGCTTTTTTTTCAGAGCAGTTAATCCTTTATCACATTTTTCAGATAAATTATTTCCGAAATGATATAATTTGTTTAATTCGTCTTGATCTAAATCATTAAAATATTTCCAACTTTGATAATATCCTTCATAAACTACATCGTGCTCTATACCTAAAAATGGTAAAGGTTTATGAAGAAAAGAAGGTTCACGACAAGCAATATTAAAAGGCACTTCAGTTGTTTCAAAGTTTTTATAAAAAGAGTTTCTATATATCTTTGGATGTTGACCTTGCATTGCACCAAATTCTAAATTATAATTTAAAACAAATTTCAAATTATGTTTTTTTGCATGCGCATAACTAGTTGTAACTTGATACAACTGATTTCCTATACCACCTTTAATCTGTATTGTAATCATTATTCAAATAAAAACGGATATTCTTTATATATCCAATCTTCCGGTACTCTAAATTCTTCAACCTTATTAAAATTTTCTTCTATCGCAGACAATCTCTCATTATAAAAATAAGCCCCATTATCATCACCCTGGATTTTTTCCATTATATCATCAAGCTCTTCAATAGTATTGAAGTATAGAATACCATCTTCATTAAAAAACTTATTTACCGAAAATTTGTCACCATAGTAAATGGGTATTGTTTTTGTTGCAAAAGCATCTAATAATTTTTCTGTCCAATACCCTTTAACAATTGCATTTTCAATAGTAACGGAAAAATAATATGGATTCAGACCGTCTTCTTTTTTTTCTAAAACATTCTCTGCGTACTTACCATAACAGTCCATTTTACCAGACGTTTTATATCTATCAACAATCATATGCCTTAACCTGTGACCTAATGTCATGGCTTTATCTGATGCAAATATGCTACAAAATTTTGATTTATCATCTATACCATCGTAGTTATGAATCCAACATCTACCATGTGGGTAATAAAGGTAATTTTGACCCTTATTAATTAATTTTTGATCAAAAGTCAAAACGAAATCATAAAGTTTATTGTTTTCTTCAATCCAGTTATACATTCCAGGGTTAATGCTTCTTGGTTCTAGTAACCAAGCAACCTTCCGTTTAACACCTGAAGCTTTATGCACGTCAGATAATTTTAAATCCGTAATAAAGCAACTGGTGCTTACAGGTTCATTATCTGTAACCCATTCAATGTGTTTGTTTTCAGCTAGATGACACGATGACGTGTCCCAGGGGGTAAAATTATTGTCTCTTATGTTTACTTTAACCATGGCCATTTTTTAATATATTTTGTAAGTTCTTTTGTATCCATACCCTCTACTTTATCAGATTCTTTTTTATTACTTGTTAAAACAACCTGACGTGAAGTTACAGACTCTTTAGTGTGAGGAAAATGAAATAAAAATTCTTCTTTATTTTCACACCTATAAAAAGGTTCGTGATCTTTCTCCCAATCCATAGAAGGTGATTTTCCATATAAAATTCTAATACGACTTATAATTTCTGTATCTTCGTATCCCCATCCTGCAAAATTTTCATTAAACCCCCCTATTTTAATAAAGTCTTTTTTCATACCTAATAGACAACCACCACATGCGTTAACACCTAAAACTTTACAGTGTTCGTACTTTAAAGAATCGGGCCAAGAAGGGAACCCTCGTCTTCTATTGTCTAAAGCCGTCTCTAGTAATTTAAAATCTGGATGAAATCCTTGCAACGTAGAAAATAAAGGAGCGTCTGCAAATTTTTGCTTTGCACCATAATTTAAATAAGCGGGTTGCCCATTATAGCATACACCAAATCCTCTCTTCTTTTTAATTTTATCTAAAATGTCTATAATTTGTTTAGGGTTTACCACACAATCTAAATCTAAAAATAACAAATATTTTCTATCACTTTTTTCAATACCTATATTGTATGATCTACATTTTCTAAAAAACCCTTCCCTGAGTTCGTGCGTTGATCCCGGGTCTTCACACCAACCATTTTGCTCAAAATAGATTTTATCGGGGGATTCTATCGGTATCCAACTTTTAAGAATAGGTGATACAGAGTCTTCAACAAAAATAAACTTACTATTAATAGTATGATCTTTAAAAAATTTATACATAAGAAAAGCATTCATTGCTCTTTCATGATTATCTATTCTAGTAGCAACGATTATGTCTATATCTTTTAAATCTTCCATTATTCTGGGTTCAGTGCTGTATATGCCCATTCTTCAGCATTGATTTTATCTCTTAAAGATTTAGGAACAATTTTTGGTCTTACAAGTCTATCCGCGTGATATTTTAAATCACTTTCTTTTGTGGCAAACATTCTTGGTTGTATACCTGTAGCTTGAAAAAAGTTAAGACCACCTTCAGTTCGTTTTTCCAATTTATTAACACCAGCTCGATGGTAAAGAAAATCTCTTCCAGGTGTATATATATCTTCAAACGAAATGTCTATATTATCAATATTTTCATGATTATGAAATTCACCATCCGGGAACCCTAACAGTTGATGGATTTGACATTCAACAAGTTCTTTATCATAATGACCTATTCTATCTTTTCCGGGGCCCAACAACTTTACACTTTTTTCAAATTCAACTTTTTGTTCTTTGTGAAGTGTATTAAAAAAATAATTTAAAATTTCATTATCAGCTATACCGGCTTGGCTTTTATCAGCAGATGCAATAACACTATCGATAATGTAAAATGTATTTTCGTCGTTTTTCCAAAAACCATGCCCTGAAGCACAAATAGGGTATTTTTCACCTAATTGAAGATCTAATATTATTCCATATTTGTTGTCAATATAATCTTCTAACTTTTTATAAAAATTCATTACCAAACAATCTGCATCAATCCAAAATACCCAATCATAATTGGGTAAATGTTTCTTTATAAAAGGGTATCTTGCAAAGTACGATTTATTGTCTACTTGAGCTACCCCATCTACATTTTCTGTAAAATAATGTAAATCATAATCACGATAAAGACAATATTGTTTTAGTATAGGTAGAGATATATCTAAAAGACTTTTTTGATTTTTATCTGCTCCTGTTAATACCCCGATTTTCATCACATTACCCAACTTTTTGTATAGTCTTTTAATTCGTAAGAAGAAACAGTTTCAACATGAACCATAATTTTTTGATTTTCTTTATAGAAGGGTTGTTTCTCTTTTTCTGAACCGGTTCCATCAAAATGGTGCAAATGCCATACAACCTTCCCGCTACCTTCGATTCTACCAACACCGTAGCCAAGTTTATTGACTCTATATGGTGCTTCATCATCTTCGTACCCCCACCCTAAAAAGTTAGGATTATAACCATTACAACGAATTAGATTATCTTTCCTACCCATTACACAACCACCTTTACTAATCACATGGCCTACTAAAATACCATCATACGTTTTATTAAGATACCTAGAGAGGGTTTGTATTGATTGGTCTCTTGAGCCTGTAAAAGTTTTGAACTTTTCAGGAATTTTGAAAGTATCTAAAGATAGTGTATCACAAAATTTATCTTTCATTTCTTTTTCAGCACAAAGAAACAAACCATTATAAGGATATACTAAACCTGCATTACTATCTTTACGAAGTAACTCTGCAGTTTCGTTTAATTGATTGGGGTCGATAATGATATCAGTATCAATAAAATTTAAAATATTAGTTTTTGCTAATTTAATTCCTTTATTATACCCTTCACCTTTTCGCCATTCTGTTTGACTTTTTACAAAAATTGAAACGTCTTTTTTATCTAAATCAATTACATCGTGAATTTTACATTCACTATCATCTTCAATAAAAATATGGGTATAATTTTCACAATTGTTTTTATAAAAATTATACATTGCTTTAAGATTAGATCTACGTTCTTCATTATCTAATCTTACAAAAGTTAAAAATGTTATGTCTTCTAAGTCGTACATAATTTAATTTGTTTTAGGTTATCAAGTACCTCTTCAAATGGAGTGTCAGGAACCGGTCTGTCGTATGCTGGTTGGTATCCGTGTTTTTTTTCAAAATGATGAACCGCATTGGTAATATTTTGCAACCAGTCTGATCGACCTCTAATTGTACTGTTATCTTCACTACAAGCCAATTCACCCAAATAATCATAACTATTAGCTACATCAGCCCACCACCAGTAAGGGGTAGACATTTTTTCTTTTGCTAACATATAAGAATGATCAACGTGTTCAAAAGCATTAATATAGTGGTCATCAAACAACCCAACCTTTTCAACGCAACTTCTATGATAATATGTAAATGCACCTACACAATGTGTGTTAAGAGCAATTGAAACACCATCACCATAATCAATTATTTTTCTCGGAGAAGGTTTACCGTTACGTTTATTTGCCGGGCCATGGTAACCATACATCATATGCTTTAATCCTGTTTTCTTGCTTGTTTCGATATACTTTTCAAAAACATTTTCATCTTTGATTATAATATCATCTTCCATTATAAACATATGATCTATGCCTTGTTTATCGCCAGGCCAATTCTGCAATTCTTGAGAATGTCCTGTTTTAAGCATTTCTTTAAATGCCCAATTTTTAGCAAAACCAACACCTTTATTACCACCAGTATAAAAATAATTACCACAAAGACCATCTTTACTATATACAAATCTTCTCGGGCCATGATCTGATTTATCTTTAAAATCTGCACTATCACCGTCGTTAATAAGAACGATATAATCAATTTTATGTCTAGGTATAGAATCTAATACCTTTTTTAAAAAATTTTCTCGATTACAAGTAACGATACCTAAACCTACGGTATCCTTAAGAGGTGGTGGTTTCCAATTAGGTATTTTTGCCCACATGTCCCAGTATGCAGAGCGAGCCCGGATCGCAGCAGGTCTTTCAGCATTAATACCGACCAGTTTCCCTTGACCGTTCATTATCTGTTGAGGTGACTTTGAAATTGTCATGGTACATAAGTATTTTAGCATAAATAATTAAAATGTCAATTGGCAATACCAATTTTATTACTCTAGACAGCATAGCAGAGATACAAGATATTGTAAATGGGGACTATCTTTTCACTGTTTCTGACGGTGTAATTTATAAGTTAGATTTTCAGAATTTAATATTAACTCCCGACAATGTAGATTTTTACACTACAATTGAATCTTTATCAACTCAGGTTGTAAGTTTAACGAATGCTTTTAGTGCTATTAATTCACAAATGAATACCCTGTCTACTTTGAATGGAGTTGGGACCGTTGTCCATGACTTGAGCGCGGGATGGACAAGCACGAATTTGCAAGTACAAACTTTAAGTACCACTTCTTGGCTACCAATTGGTACAAATAATGTACAATCAGGTAGTTTACTTTCTTATGTAGGGGGTTCAAACAATTGGCAAGCAATTACACCAGGGTTGGAAGGAGATACACTACAAATATTGAATAATGTTCCTCAATTTACAGGTAATTCAGGATCTTATCAAAATATCCATAACATATCCAATTCATACCGAGCTACTGATGGTGACTACGTTGAAGTGGTACCGATCGTCTCCGCGACGACAGGGGGTACTAATTATAGTTTCATAGGAATTACTTGGAATGTAAATTTCAATGGTGGTGAAGGAGAAGGCCCATTGACAAATAAATCAGCACTCCTTATTCAATATGAAGATGGAAGAGCAAGTCAAATTGTTAGAGGTGGTAATGTTTCAATTGATAATCAGAACAATCTGAATGGCCAACCAATAAACTTTACTGTAATACCTCAAGCTGATTTTGGTAATATTGAAGCGCGGATGCGTGTTAGTGTGGGTGGGACCACCACCAAAAAATTAGGTGAATTTTCTGCTTTAGGTAATGCACAAGGTAAAAAAGACAGACCCTTTGACGAGGACCCGGTAATAATTAATGCTGTTCTACAGGAAGAATTCGAGAATATAATGTCATATATTGCCGGAACACCGGGAGGTGTACCATCTAAATGGACATACAATCAAAATATGGATACACGTGGTGGAGAGACCCCGGTACTTTGGGATAGTGCAGAAACATTTCTCAAAATATATGGTACACCGAGTGGCTAATTAATTATTTCTTGTATCCTGAACGTGTTGGTATAATATATCAGCTTTTTGTTTTTCATTTGCCATTTCTATTTGCTGATCTCTAATTATTGACTCCATATCCATAACTTCATTAGGATCTAAAATTTCAGATTCATTATCACCTAATAAATCGCCTTC
>TARA_R110000851_G_scaffold133381_3_pt1 | contig 13777 bp, 20 predicted proteins | sample TARA_R110000851 | Tara Oceans TARA_R110000851 (sample SAMEA4397627) | marine metagenome | biome: Polar Biome; feature: [DCM] deep chlorophyll maximum layer (ENVO:01000326); material: water (ENVO:00002006), including particulate matter (ENVO:01000060) such as... | depth 17 m | reverse complement strand
CGAGCCCAATCCGATACTAGAGCCAGATGAGCAGATAGTCGCCAAGAATTCAGAGAAGGTAGACGCAAAGCTCAAGCACAAAGTCCCCACCTACGTCATCACATGGGCGCAGAACGCTACTTCGGTAGATAAAGATTTTCTGGCCTCGATCAAGCAATACTGCAAACACCGAAACGCGCTGCTAATTGTTATACCTGGTCGCTACAGAAACCCGACAAATATTTCTGAGAAGGTGTCTGGAAAGCATGATGATTACTGGGCTGACGAGATTTCACCGTATTTGATGAACCACCGGAAAGAACTTAATTCCAACCTAGTGATTATGGGTGATATTAAAACTCAACCAACAGCAGCAATGCCGTTATCTGGGTTAGAGGGAATCACGGGCGGCATGTCGGGAGTATTCGGTCATCCAAAGGTGCAGCTAAAGGCCGTAGCAACACCACAACATGCGCTCCCCAAGATTCTCACCACTACCGGCGCAATCACGACCTCCAACTATTCGGACACCAAGGCTGGCAAGAAGGGCGATTTTCACCACATTATTGGCGCGACTGTTATCGAGATTGAGGGCGATGTTTATCACATGCGCCAGATTGCGGCAGACGATGACGGCAGCTTTATAGACTTAGACTATGAATACACGCCTAAAGGCCGACAGAGGGCTCTTAGGGCGGCAGGACTGACCCTTGGCGACCTGCACACCGAGTTTATTGACGAGGATTGCGAGCGGATCACATTTTTAGACCGGGATTCCATAATTAAGACCCTCAAACCCGAAAAAGTAGTAATGCACGATTGGTTTGACGGCTACAGCGGCTCACACCACCACTACGGCAAAGTATTCATTAACTACGCCAAGCATCACTCCGGCAGGAACAACGTCGAGGAAGAGATACACAGGACGTTTGAGCGTACTAAGAAGTGGCTCTGCGCGGATACTGAGTTTATTGTCGTGGGATCGAATCACAACGAACACCTTTTGACATGGCTGGAGCGTGGAGAACCGAAATTCGACCCTGAAAATGCCTTGTTCTACCATAAAACGATGGTTAAGGTTCTCGAAGGCGTGACGATGGGGGAGACTAAGACGCATATCCCCAACCCGCTTGAGATATTGGCCCGTGAACACCTAGACTTTGACGGCATGAGGTTTTTGAGGCGTGACGATTCGCTAATGATCAAAGGCACTGAGAATTCCATGCACGGCGATAAGGGGGTAAACGGCGCTAGAGGCTCTGTGAACGCTTTTCGGGACATTGGCGTGAAGTCGAACACTGGTCACGGTCATAGCCCTGCAATCGAAGGAGGCCACTACAGGGCCGGTACAAACTCACGCTTGGACTTAGAGTATGCCGAGGGGCTAAGTTCGTGGCTACATACTGACATTGTGACTTACGCTAATGGCAAAAGGACGCTAATCCACAAAATTTCTGGCAACTGGCGTGCCAAGCGCGGGGGCAAATAAGATGCTGTGTAGTTTTAACGATTGTAGTAACGTATCGAGGGCGCACACGCTCTGCTCCGGCCATCTAATGCAGCGGAGTAACGGTAAAACTCTAAGGGCGTTAATCCCCAGAAGGACGGGATGCTCTATAGATGGGTGCGGGGCGTATCACAAGCTGATATGTTCGGTTAATGCCGAGGTTATGGGGCGGTGGATGGTCAGGGAACGGGTCAATGGTGAGCTAAGGGGCGGTACTCAGAGCGTGTTTGCCTTCAACCAATGGGAAATGGCCGTGGGGAGTGGTGTAAGCCCTACTATCCTCATTAATTTCATCCCTACAGGCTTGACGGTGGGAATTAGTTTAGAATATAGGATGAATACTGAGTATATGAGAAAGGGTGTTAGCAACTTTAATGCGGGGGTGAATATATGAGCAAGCAGATAACAGTAGAGATAACCCAGGATTGTGAGGATGCAATGTTGCTATCCAGCCTGAAAGAGATGGCCTTGTGCCTGCATGACAGGACGGATATGGAGGCGTTTGAATTGGTAATTAAGTTCTATGAGGGGATCGAATGAGCTGGGAAGGAGAGGCAGAGATAACAGGCGCAGAGATTGCGGAAGCGGCTGAAGAGGACACTTTTACATAAAATTGACGGCTCGTGGAGGGCAAAGCGATGAATTCCCTGCTATTCGCTAGCTTCGGGGTTGTATTCCTCAAGGCGTTCCAGCAGAAAAACGTAATGAGGAACAAGTACAAGATGATTCCCCTCGCCACATTTGGAATGGCGGTTTCTGAGGTATTTCTAGTCATAGGCGTGGTGGAGTATGGGGCAAGCTGGACATCGGTAATCAATATATTTATCGGCGGCACTTTGGGCTGTTGGTCTGGAATGTACACACACAATAAGCTGTTTAACTGAGGGGGTAAAATATGAGCGGATGGGAAGGAGAGGCAGAGATAACAGGCGCAGAGGTTGCGGCAACTAGCGGTAAGTCGGCAGAAACCTATTTGCAGCTAATTCGTGATCGTGGCGTACCTATTGACCCTGATTACCTAGTTGAGATGGAGATGCGGAAGGACGAGAAGGGGACGGTTTACTACTATCGGTGGATGCGTAAGGATGGCCTATAAGCCCAAGGCCGTACAGGATTGGGAAGACACGGTTCGTGCAATAGGGTGCGTTATAACGGGCCAGAACGATGTGCAAATTCACCATGTTCATGGCCGAACCTACAAAAATAACAAGATTCTTATTGGTCCGTGGCTCATTTTACCGCTCTGCATCAGGCTGCATGACGTACACAGTAACGACCCGCTAAATGTTACTCACTATCCCAAAAAATTTGGTTTAGAATATGGCTTGCAAAAGGACATTTTCCTTGATATGTGCGATAATCTGGAGAATGACGGGATAATACTACCCTTTGGCGACGATGTAATAGAATCAATAAGGAACACGAGAAAATGAAAGGGAATTCAGAATGACACTCCAAGAGGCGATTAACCATATTCCGGCAGGATCAGGACACGATTTAGCAATAAAAGTTAGCGGATTAGTCGGGGCTGGAACCAGTTTCGCCGGAGCCACTTCAGATTTAACCCACCTCACAGTGCTTTCACAGATCGCAGCCAATTTTGGCATCCTACTCGGCGCGGTAGTCGCTGCTTTCTCACTAGGATACAGTGTTTACAAGGGAATCAAGAAGCCCAATGACAAGTCTAGTAGCTGAGCTAATACGCCACGAAGGGTATAGAAAACACCTATACGAAGACACCGAAGGAAATATGACTATCGGAGTCGGCTACCACATCGAAGAAAAAGGCTTACCTGATTACATTATTCGCCTGTTACTAGATGACTCTCTCAAAGAGGCTAGGACAGAACTCACACGAATTGCTCCAGACTTACACCTATCACGCGCTAGACAAGACGTTTTAATCAACATGCTATTCAACATGGGCGCACCTAGACTGCTCACGTTTAAGAAAATGTGGGCAGCTATCAAGGATAATGACTTCGAGGAAGCGGCAATTCAAATGCTGGATTCAAGATGGGCTAGACAGGTCGGAGATAGGGCCATTGAATTAAGTGGCAGAATGAGAAATGGATAAAAGGAAAGCGGGATTTAAGAATAGAGCGCAGACAACCCACATGGGCGGCAAGACGTTCCGGCTCGATCAAGATTTAGTGTTTTATTCTGCAAGGTATCACCAAGAATTCACGGCCCCTGCGGGAATGCTCACAGACTTTGCCTCTATCCCACAGTTTTTGCAGGGGCTTGTAAGCGTTCTAGGGAATAATATCAGATCCGCTATTCTCCATGACTTTCACACTACCCCCAAGGGAAAGAAAGCTAACAAAGTTACTCAAAAAGAAGCGGATATGCTATTTAGTGAGGGTCTATCTGTAGATCAGGTTAGGTGGAGCAAAGCCCGCGTCATGTATGGTGGCGTAACTATTTTTCAAAGAGTAAAATACATGTTCAAGCGGGAGAAATACTAATGCGTAATGCACTTTTGGCCCTATTAATCCTATTGTCTGCCATGCTTGGCGGCTGCACTCAAACACTAGCCGTTTTAGATGGCGCTACCCACGCGAAGGGGACTGTACATTTGGAGGGTTATTTTACTGACTCTCAGGGTGATGTAGAGCTGTGCAAAGTCCCCGAAAGCTATACAGCCGAAGACGCTAAGACTTATTGCAATGGCGAGTAAAGCCGAGAAAGCAAAAGCGAAAGCGCCCTCGAATGTCGAGACACTTCCCTCACACCACATACAAGGGTATGAAGCGGCGGCTGAGATGTTTAAAACGGAACTTTGGAACCTAGCCATAGACACAATGGGAGAAGACTTCCCCCTAGATTGGATGGTTGGGATACTGGAAAGCATAAAGCAGGACTTGATTCTTCTGGACTATGAAGAATAACCCTTTCGGCCGAGGGAGTTCCCCCTAACTCGCAGTCCTCGGCCACCTAATAGCGCCGTTTCTGGTTTAAAAACTGGAAACGCATGGATCATAACAATGAGCGAATTTCAAGAACAGAAAACCCTAATAGCTTGGTTTCGCGCCCAATACCCCCAATACGAGAAGTGCATCCGGCTCAGTCTTAACGGCATTAACCTGCCTCCGGGCAAGACGGCGGCGATTATGATCAATCAAATGAAGTCGCAGGGCATGGTAAAATCTGAGTCTGATCTATTTTTTGCCATACCCAATATGGAGTATCACGGCCTATTCATTGAGATGAAAGACTTTGAGAAGAAAGCCACGCCTGAGCAGCAAAAGTACCTAGATTTCATGCAATCACTACAATACGAGGCTGCTGTATGCGTAGGCGCAGAGGCCGCGAAAGAGGTGATCACTAATTACATGAAAACATCGTTGATAGCCAAACCTATACCGCTTGATAGCTGAGAAGCGGCCAGCCCCTTCAGATAGGTATTAACAGAACATGGGCTTACCTAGTTATCCTCCCGCCAACTTAGCATTCTAACGAGTGTTTCGGGTAACGGGATAAGCCCATCCTAGTTATGCTACAATCCCTCAATGAACAAAGCCTCTAAGATTGACGAGTAGACACCAAAAGCCCCCCCAAGCCACGATAGCCTAAAGGGGATAGATGGTTAGGGCTTGGAGATAAAAGCGCCAGAAAGAGCTAGTATGAGCTCTCGATTAGTCCTTACGCCCGCCTTCTCCTTCGCTTTATCAGTTACGGCCTTCTCCTCATCTGTAAGGTATGCCTGGAACGGATGCTTGCCGACTCGATGTTGGTTTGTCTTATTCATAAAGCCCCCGCCCACATAAGAATTATTCCAAAGCTGATAAAAAAACAGCCCATACAGATCAGATCAATCATGAATGATTTAGTTTTGTTGAATTAATTGCCAATAAATAGGCTATAATTGCTACTAGCCACGCGCCTCAAGGATAGGGCCAATGCATAACGACACTAACGACATAACAGGCGACAGACTTGTATCCAAACCCAACAACGCTAAGTTCAGGGCTAACTTCGACAAGATATTCCGCAATAAGAGCAAAGAAGCCAAAAAGCCTAAACTTGACACAAGTGGCGAATCTCGCCAATAATTAGCGAAATTAATCAAATATATAGAGATAACACATGGCATGAAGGACCACTCCTACAGCACAGCCAAAGTATCAGACTTAATTCCCTACGCTTCCAACTCAAGAACCCACTCTGAAACACAGGTGGCTCAGATAGCCGCCTCGATTAAAGAGTTCGGCATAACTAACCCAATACTAATAGACCCAGATGGCGGTGTTGTGGCCGGCCATGGGCGCGTTCTAGCCATGAACAAGCTAGGCATTACCGAAACACCTGTAATCACTCTGAACGGCCTTACAGAGGCTCAAAGAAAGGCGTATGTAATAGCAGACAATCAGCTAGCACTAAACGCGGGCTGGGACTTAGACCTGCTCAAGGTTGAGATTGAAGGGCTAGAAGAGTTGGATTTTGACACGTCTATACTGGGTTTTGATGATGATTTCTTGTCTGGGCTGATGGAGCCATTGCCAAGCGAGGGGCTAACAGATGAAGATGCAGTGCCAGATGTGCCAGATGAGCCTACAACGGTTCTGGGCGATGTTTGGATACTAGGCAACCACAGGTTAATGTGCGGCGATTCGACTAGTATTGACGCTGTGGAAGCCTTGATGGATGGGACATATCCAGACTTAGTTCACACAGACCCTCCTTATGGAATGAATGCTGTCACGAAGAGCGGCGTACTATCTGCAAGCTACAAGACTGATATTATGGGCGATGATAATCCCGATATTGCTAAAGATACTTTTCAGTTAATAATGGGCCTATACCCAGAAGCAAAGCAGATATGGTGGGGGGCTAATTATTATTGCTCTGTCTTGCCCGACAGCGAATGCTGGCTCGTGTGGGATAAGAACAACGGACAGTCAGATCAGACGGACTGCGAGTTAGCGTGGGCTAATTTCCGAAGCGTGGTCAGACAGTTTACGCAAGCGTCAGAGAAAACAAACAGGGTTCATCCAACACAGAAGCCCGTTTCCTTGATGGAATGGATAATTAAGCGCTTCAATCTTTCATCAACAACAATCGCTGACTTCTTTGGCGGTTCTGGGTCAACACTGATCGCCGCTGAAAAACATAATAAGAGGGCGTTTATTATGGAGTACGATCCTAGATTTTGCGATGTTATAATTCAGAGATGGGAAGAATTCACAGGAAACAAAGCAGAGCTGGAGAATAGAGATGCCTAATCACGAAGGCGATCAAGGCGGCAGACCAACTGCGGTCATTGAGTATGACAAACTAAAGTCTATGTGCCAGATTCTATGTACTGGAGAAGAGTGCGCTAGCATTCTGGGTATGGACTACGACACTCTAAATAAGGGTTTAGCGCGTGATGGTCATGGCGGTTTTACGGACTACCTAAAAAAACACGGGTCGGAGGGCAAGGCATCACTGAGGCGAAAGCAGTTCAAGAGCGCGGTTGAGGACGGTAATGTAACCATGCAGATATGGCTAGGCAAGCAGATACTAGATCAGCGAGATAAGAAGGATGTGGCTATGAGTCACGATCTAAGCGAATCCTCCCTAGAAGAACTCAAAGCAGAGCTAGCCAGCATAGATGCTTAGCCAATCCCCCTTGGCTAGAAAGCAGCTCATTCAAGATGAGTTGAAGAAGCGTAAGGCTGATATTCTCCATGAACTCAAGAAGCGCGGCGAGATTGATACCGGAACGGTTGTTGGCTTTGTCTGTCCTGAGAAGGGCTTAACTCACTCCCTAAGAAAGATTAGCGGGAAGTGGGTAGAGTCAGAGGATAAGCCTGGCGTTTACCTCCCATCCAAGATGGAACGCATACTCACATCGACTAAGAGATTCAACATTCTCATTGGTGGTCGAGGTTCGGCAAAGTCTGTAGGCGGCGTTGATGTCTGCATGATCGACGCTAAGGACGAGGGGGAGAAAACCTACTTCCTCAGAGAATACCAGTCCTCTATTAAGAACTCAGTTCATTCCCTGATTACAGAAGAGGCTAAACGCTTAGACTTCTCAGAGTTTGAGATAAATCAGAACTCTATATCCTGCAATAGCGAGGAAGTGTTTAGCTTTGCTGGCCTAGCTCGGAACGTGGATAGTATTAAGTCTGCCTTTGGCTTCAAGCGGTACTCGATAGAGGAGGCCCAATTCATCACCCAAGACTCCCTAATGGCCCTAACTCCTACAGCCAGAGAGAAGCCCAAGAAAGGATTACCGGGCGAGAAGACAGAGATGGAACAAGATAGCGGCGTATCCATGCTGTTCATTGCTAACCCAGGCAGCACAGAAGACCCCTTCAGCAAGAGATTCATCAACCCTTATATTGATTCAATCATCCGTGACGGCTATTACGAAGACGATCTTCACTTAATTGTGATGATGAACTACACGGATAACCCGTGGTTTGGCTCCTCTGGATTAGAGATTGAAAGGCTTTGGGACTACGAGAACAGACCAAGAGCGCTGTATGATCATATCTGGCTAGGCGCTATGAACGACTCAGTAGAGAATGCTTTAGTTATGTCTGAGTGGTTTGATGCCTGTATTGACGCTCACAAGAAGCTAGGGTTTGAGCCAAGAGGCTCTAAGATTGCAGCCCACGACCCTTCCGATACTGGCCCTGACTCGAAGGGATACGTTGAAAGACACGGCGTAGTGATTACAGATATACAAGAGATGGAGGATGGTAACGTCAATGATGGAGGCCATTGGGCTTCGGCTTTGGCCCTGTCTAGCGGTGTTGATTACTTCACATGGGATTGTGACGGCATGGGTGTTGCTCTAGCCGAGCAGATGTCAAAAGACTTTGACGGCAAGAAGGTTACTCTGTCCATGTTTAAAGGTTCGGAGAATCCAGACACGCCAAAAGCTATCTACAGTCCAGCCTTGAAAGCTCCTATTGAAAACCAGAAGACTATAGGCGATAGCTTTATTAACAAGCGAGCACAGTATTACTATGATTTAAGAGATAGGTGCTACCGAACTTATAGAGCTGTAGTGTTTGGCGAGTACCATGACCCAGACACCCTAATTAGTTTTAGTGGTGATATTGCGTTATTATCTAAGCTGAGATCAGAGATATGTCGCCTGCCTGTTAAGGAGAACCGTAACGGGCTTTTCGCGTTGTATACTAAGCCAGAGCTAAAGTCTAAGTTTAAGATTGAAAGCCCTAACCTTGGTGACTCACTAATGATGAGCTTACGCTATGAAGCTAAGACCGAAACTAAGAAACTCAACTTTTCTGGATGGACAGGATAATGCCTGATTTTAATAGCCACGCCTATGTAATGAAGATGCTTGGGGAGTCGCAAGATTCCGACCATGATAATAGGGAGAAGTCCCGCGAGTGTGACTTGTTCACCAGCGCAAGGGATGGTCAGTGGGAGCCTGAGTGGTGGTCTGCTTCAGACGGCAAGCCTCGGTATACGGTAGATATGACATCTCCTATTGTTGACCAGATAGCCGGAGAGATTGAACAGGCTAATTTCGGTATTAACGTAGACCCTTCTGGTGGTGGGGCAGACAAGAAGACAGCCGCGACTCTTAACGGCTTAATCAGAAATATTCAGAACATATCAAACGCTGAAGACACGTTTAACGCAGCGGGCCGAAGGGTGGTTAATTCAGGCTTTGATTGCTGGAGGGTTGTGCAGAAGTTTGTTGACTCTGATTCCTTTGAGCAAGACCTGATTATTGAGCCTATTCCAAACGCCATTGACCGCGTGTGGTTTGATGATGGCGCGGAGAAGCGTGATAAGTCTGATGCTAAGTGGGCTGTGGTCATGCAAGCCTTCACCCCCGAAGAGTACAAGGAGAAGTGGCCGACAGGCTCGGAGTCTCCATTAGGCGCTGAGACTTGCTCTAATGCTTATTTTAACAAGCCCGATCTTGTGATGGTGGGTGAGTTGTACGCCATTAAGGAGATTGAGCGTGAGCTAGTCCTAATGGATAACGGAACGGTCTATGAGGATGATGACGAGTTTAAGTCAGTCAAGAAAGAGCTTAAAGACCTCGGCGTTAGTGAGGTCAAGCGCCGAAAGCGCAAGAAGAACGTAGTCTATATTCGACAGTTTGACTCAAGCGGCTGGCTGGATGAGGAAAGAGAGACAGTATTCCAGCACATTCCAGTGATCCCTGTGTACGGCAACTTCAAGATTATCGAGAATAAGATTATCTACTTTGGTGCGGTTGAGAAACTGCTAGATGTTCAGAGAGTATTAAACTACTCACTCTCCAGAGAGATCGAGGAGGGCGCATTAGCCCCAAGAGCCAAGTACTGGATGACCGCCAAGCAGGTGTCTGGATACGAAGATACCCTTCAAACATTAAACACTAACTCAGATCCAGTCCAGATTTACAATCCAGACTCCGAGGCTCCAGGTGCGCCAATACAAAGCGGTGGCGCACAGATCAATCCAGGTCTTCGCTCAATGTCAGAGGCTATGCGTCAGGCTATAGGTCAGACGGCTAATCAATTCTCTGCAAGCATGGGCGATAATCCTAATGCTCAGTCTGGTGTTGCTATCAAACAGCTTCAGAATAAGGGTGACATAGGAACGATTAAGTACTTCAAGGCTCTTGAGATTGCCATTAATCACACTTGTCGAATACTTATTAACGCAGCCCCCAAGGTATACACCAAAGACCGTCGGGTTAGGATATTAGCCGAGGATGGCTCATCTGAGATGGTGACGCTTGGCGAGGAAGTGCTAGACGCTGAAACGGGTGAGACGGTAACACTCAATGACCTAAGCTCAGGTAAATACGATTCTGTATGTAGTGCTGGCCCTTCTTTCCAGAACAAACAGCAGGAGACTGTAGCCTCCATGATCGAGGTTGCTCAGGTTGATCCTAGCATTATTCAGTTAGGTGGAGATATTCTACTTAATAACATCACGGCCCCAGGCATGGGAATGATGGCTGATCGTAAGCGCGCTCAGTTATTTCAACAGGGTTTGATTCCTCAAGACCAATGGACTGAGGAAGAAGAAGCCCAGATGATGCAGATGCAGCAACAACCTCAACAACCTGACGCGCTAATGGTTGCGGCACAAGCAGAGCAAGGCAAAGCAGAAGCCGCTTTGGGCAAGGTTCAGATTGAGCAGGGTAAGCTAATGCTTCAAGGTCAGAAGCAGCAGTTTGAACAACAGAAGGCTGAGTTTGAGGCGATGATGAAGGCTCAAGAGAATCAATTAGCTCCTGTTCAAGCATTGGTGGATATGTTGAGTACTAACGCATCCACGCTGAAAACACTCCGAGAGGCTACGGGGGCTGATGCCATTATGTCTCCAGAGGCTTTAGGTGCATTCCAAGAACAAGCTGGGATAGTTGGCGAGAACCAAGAAGCACTTTAAACAGTACGCGACTGAATCGCGGAAATACCTTGAAGAGAGGGCAATATGAGCGAAGAAAATGGAGCTGTCATTGATGGCGGCGAAGAAGCACCCGAAGTAGTTGCAGAAACACCCGAAACAACCGCAGAGGTTGCGGCAGAAACACCGCCAGAAACACCCGCAGAACCCGCAAAAGTTGAATTTAGCCCTGAGCAACAGGCCAAGTTTAACGAAGAAATAGGCAAGAAGGTGGGACAGACTCACGCCGAGAAGCGCCGAGCTGACGAGTTGCAGGAGCAGCTTGATGAGATGAAGGCGGCACAACCCAAGCCTGAGCGCCCTGAACTACCCAAAGCCCCCGACCCGTATAGCCCGACATACGCTGAAGACTTGGCGAAGTATACCCAGGCCGTTACTAAGCAAGCGTCTTACGATGCGAGTGAGCGGGTGAGAAGTGAGCAGACGTTACAACAGCAACAAGAAGCACAGCGTCAGCAGCAGGAGGAGGCGAACAAGGCTATCGCTGACTACTCCGGCAGGGCCGATAAGTTAGGCATTAAGCCAGAGCAATTGCAGAAAGCGGGGCAGTCATTGGGGCAATACAACATTGATGACTCTGTAGCCGCGTATATTCTTGATGAGCCTGTCGGCCCTCAGATAACCGTCTATCTGGCAGAGAATCCGGCTTTAGCTGATGAGATTGCTAACATGGCCCCAATGATGGCCGTGGCTAAGATAGCGGCAGAAATCAAGCCGTTAGCTGCTGGCATTAAGCCTCAGATTGATCTGGCTCCTGATCCTGGCGAAGTGTTATCAGGCAAGGGTGCGGCCGAGGGCTTGAAAGGGCCAAAGGGCGCGACATTTGAATAGTTGGTATGTTTCGCCAATAAATGTATAATTTCACCACTAGCTAGGGCTAGGTAAAAATACCTGTGTATCAGGGCAAGGCTGTAACTGGTTGATGATGTGACAAATCATTGGCTCTCGAATTAAGCAATCGAGTCAGCGGGAGAAATCCCATTTGTTCTATTATTTAATATAGGTATTTTTATCATGGCTAATAATTTTGAAAGCAATTTTACTCGCAAACTAGCAATGAAGGTCTTAGATGCCTTTGAGAGTGAGCGGGTCTTATCCAAAAACGTAGACACTCAGCTTCTATCCGGTCAGTTCAATGCGAACTCTGGCGAAAATGTTGATTTCAAGCGTCCTACTGACTTTGTTTCAACCCGTACATCTGATGGTGACATCTCAGGCGGCACAGCAGACCCTATCATCACTGGTAAGGCTACTGGTACTGTCCAAAATTACATCACTGTAGAGATGGACTACTTTGAGGCTGATGAAGCCTTGAAAATGGGTACTGACAAAGACCGTTTTACTACTGATGCAGCTAAACGAATCGTTACTGATCTTGAAGTTGATTACGCAGGCTTTATGCGTAAGAACGCGGGATTGCTATCCGGCGCGGTTGGTACTGCGGTAACTACTTGGGCAGATGTGGCGGCTTCGGGCGCAACTATGGCCTCTGCTGGTGTTCCTGCTGGTGATTGGTGCTATGCGGTAAACCCTTACACTCAAGCGACTCTTGCTGATGTTCAGCGATCTCTTGGTGCGGTTGACCCTCTGGTATCAGAAGCTCATAAAGATGCAATTATCTCCAATAACTTTGCTGGCATGAAGGTTATGACTGCAACGACTTTGGATAGCTACACTACTAGTTCTGTTGCTGACCGTGTTGGCGCGATTGCCTCTAATCCTGATGTGACTTACACCACAGCTAAAGACTCTATGACTCAGACGATTGCAGTTAATGCTTTCGGCGCGAATCTAGTGGTTAAAGCTGGTGATGTTCTTCAGATAGCTGGCGTGAATCGCTTGAACATGAACACTCGACAACCTGTTGTTAATGGCGCGGGCGCTAATGTTCTATTTACTGGCGTTGTAACTGCTGATGTGACGTTGAGTGGTACTGGTACGGGTAACATTGTTATCTCTGGCCCAGCTATCTACGAGGCGGCTGGTGCGTATAACACTGTCGACGCGGCTCCTGTTGCGACTGACGTTGTAACTCTGTTGGGTGCTGCATCAACTCTGTATCAGCCTAACTTGTTCTGGCAGAAGCAGGCTTTCTCAATTGGTTCCGTGCCGATTAAGAAGCTGAACTCTACCGACACTATTGCAACCACTGAGGACGGTCTACAGATTCGTGTCTCTATGGGTTCAAGTGTTCGAGAGAACAAGCAGATCGTGAGACTGGATTTACGTCCTGCTTACGGTGTGATGAATCCTTTCTTTGCAGGCCAGGGCTGGGGCTAGTCGGTTAGTCTAAAGCACCCCTGTTCAGGTCTTCGGGCCTGTTCAGGGTTTCTTTTTATTCGGAGGATTTATGACTGTTTACGTTAAGCCTAACGGCACAGAGGTTGATGTTAGCGACAAGTCTGTAGCTTATGCAGAATCGCTAGGATGGACTGAGAAAGGAAAGCCTGCTGTTAAGAAAGCAGCAAAGAAGAAAGCGGCTAAACAAAAAGAGGATTAATTGTGGCTACTGCGGCACAAGTTCTAAAGGCTGCGCTTCAAAGCATCCTAGTCCAAGCGTCAGAGGCTCCATTAGAAGCTGATGAGTATCAGGACTCCATCTTTGCGATGAATAACTTTATGTTCGCCTTAGCGTCCGATGGCGTTAATTTAGGCTACACAGAAGTCACTGGCTTAGGGGATGAGATAACTATCCCCACAGGCGCTCTAAGGGGCTTGATAGCTAACACTGCTATCGAGATGTCCCCAGAGTTTGGCGGCGTAATCTCTGAAGGCTTGACCGTTCGAGCGGTGGCTGGAATTAAGACAATGCGGAGACTGGGAATATCCCTTGGTTCTAGCGCAATGCCTTCCACCCTTCCCGTTGGTTCAGGCAATCAAGACGATTTCCTATGTAACTCTCATTTTTAC
>TARA_R110000851_G_scaffold162325_3_pt1 | contig 13815 bp, 18 predicted proteins | sample TARA_R110000851 | Tara Oceans TARA_R110000851 (sample SAMEA4397627) | marine metagenome | biome: Polar Biome; feature: [DCM] deep chlorophyll maximum layer (ENVO:01000326); material: water (ENVO:00002006), including particulate matter (ENVO:01000060) such as... | depth 17 m | reverse complement strand
GGCTGAAAAGTTGCTCGATTCGATTCAACGTGCTTGAAAATTGAGGAGGCAAACAAAATGAACCCCCATGCGAGTAGCACTTTTGGGAATAATGCTACTCAGTTTCATTTTTGCGAGCACTTAGTTTGAAAAGTTAGACTCGATAATATACTCCAGAACGTCAATTGACGGCCTAGACGGTGCCGCTGCCTGTATCGGGCAATCGGAAGCCTCCAGAAGCGATTCTGGGCCTTCATTTATCCATTCCATAATCCTTTCAGCGAACTGATCAGGCGTTTCTCTGCGTGCTCGGGCAATCTTCGCTTTCTCTTTGCCTTTTTCGCTTTGCCTATAGCGTTTCTGGGACGCCTTACTCTTTTCCGTTTTGGAATGCCATCTCCAGTAATCAGGATTGCGTTCTCCGTTAATCCTTGAGGGCGGTTTTTCTGTAGTGTTCATTTCGTTTTCCTTTACGTGTTGGTTGTTTAGCATCCCACTAGATCACGCGCCTTCGGGATGTAGGATAATGCTTTTTCAAGGGTTCTGAAACGAAAGTCCTTTCCCGCGCACTTGCTATTTCCCGCGCTTAGACAGTAGACCACGTGTTCTCCGCTTCTCCCAGATTGCTTTCTTATACTATACCAAAACCCGCCTTCTGGGCTTTGATATGATTCGATCATTCCTAGCTTTTCCATGTCCAAACGCTGGCCTTACCGCTTCGCCGAGTCAAGTGCATAAGACTATTTACTTGAAAATAATTCAGATCCCTTGTTTTATGCGGTATGGGATTAAAGAAAACTTACGCTGGCGGGAAATACACGGAAGCAAAAATGCGCTCTTTTATCACATCGGCCCTTCGCCGTTGCCGCTACCCTGTTAAATATGATGCGCTAAAACTGGCTTTTGTTAAGGATGGAATCAATCCCAAGACAGGCCGTAAGTGCAAGCTTCACAAATGCGCCGAATGTAAAGAGCTTTTCCCCGCTTCGTCTATGCAAATTGACCACATCGAGCCAGTAGTTCCGCTTGAGGGATTTGATAACCCTGTCTTCCTCGGATACGATTGGAACGAATATATTCAACGCCTATTCTGTGACGTTAAAAACTTTCAGGCCGTTTGCAAGCCTTGCCACAAAATGAAATCGGCAGAAGAGCGGAAGATGCGCCGTAAATAGCCTTGGCTTCGCCAATGTTTCAGTGTGAGAAAACTCCGGAGAATTCTCACATTTTTGGCGTTGCATTGCCTTTTATATGTGCAGACGCGGGCAGCTTTAAGGCATGTAAAGGCATCTACAAGGCGTCTTGCTTCGCTCTACGAGCCAGAGGTAGGGCTAGCCGTCGCAAGGCCGTGAGACGCATTTCAGATAGGCATAAAAAAGGAGCACCTACCTTAGCAGATGCCCCTTTGTTTTGTCTCTATCCTATCCGCAATGAAAGTCTATTTCTTCGGCTTCTCTCCTTTGTTCACGAATGTTTTTAAATGCGCCTCATGCCTGGCAAGCGCCTTTTTGCGTTGTGCTTCAGTGGGCTCGGTTGGTTTTGCTGGCTTTTTCATTGGGCCTTTTGGTTGAAATGTTTTGTGACGTTCGCGCTTTCGACTCCGTTGCCATATTGAACAGGCCCGAGAACACGCTCTAGTTTGCGCTCTAGGGCTTTGCATTTCTGCTCTAGCTCTTTTATAGTCAACTCGCGGCTTGCGATCTTTTGGCGCTGTTCTTGAATGAGGATTTGATCTGTTTTCATTATTGTTTCCATGCTCAGAACTCAAGACTCCTAGCATTGACCTGTCAAGACATTCGCAACAAATCTTGCAATTGATTTAAACACAGTTATAACACTCTAAACATGAGCAACTTAGGAGAGACTAAAACGGCTGAAACACCCAAAAAGAACACAGCAGCTAAGAAACAACCCGCTAAGAAAACCGCCAAGACTCCAACAAAACGCCCACGAGGCAGACCGAAGACCAAGGACGACAACGCGGACGCACTGAAGGTCATATCAGATGTAGCAGCAGGCAAATCAACGCGCCAAGCTATCACCGACAATAAAATGCGCAGGGAGACGTTTTACCAGCTACAAAGCCAATCGGAAGATTTAAGGTCTCAATACACGCGCGCCAAAGAAGGACAAGCGCTGCACTACGCTGACAAGCTACTAGAGATAGCGCAAGACGTCCTTGACGGTGCTTTAGATCCACAAGCGGCTAGGGCGGCAGCCGACATCATCAAATGGACTGCGGCGCGGATACTGCCGAACACGTACTCGGAGCGTAAGACGATCGATGTGAACGTAGCCAACACTTCCGATCCAGCGGCTCACCTGCTAGCCAGAGCCAAGGCGCTCAGCGAAGCGGATGTGATCGATGTAAGCTGAGGCGTGGGAACCGGCTAGGGCTCTGTAAGTCGTAGGATGGTGCGTTGTATCGGGTAGCGGCCACACACACTGCTCTGCTGGTCTCCTCCGTCGGCCTCGCAATGTAATAAGGAGTGAGGTCGATTGCAACCTTTTTTTATGCTTTGCTAATACTAATTCGCGTTTAGGGGTAGCAGCAGTGCTGGATGCAGCTATTTATGCGGGTCAAGCGGAATTACTGAATATCTATGCATATAGTTATGCGGGGTTATGCAAAGCATATGGCCGTATTCAGTGCATACCTACACCTAGGGCAAGCAATCCAAGCGCCGGACAACGCAACGTCGAGTGAGACTCGGTCGCAGTAGCAGAGCATTCCAGCCAGGCAGAGCAATAGGCAGTGTTCATGCGTTCACATAGGCAGATTGCTCGGCGAGAGTAAACAGGGGCACCCCCTAAATCGGTGGGGCTGTATACGAAAGGGGCACCCCCGCAATTCGACGGGGGCGGTCATCAGGGTAAATATGTCGGCACTCATAAAATGTATCCCAGAACTACCCCCCCACCCCTTTTCCCCTGCTCCTGCGACTCGTTCTCAATAACAAGTTGACACACAAGAGATGATGTGCCATTTCTAAAAAAAATAATTAAAAAAAATAACAGTAATACTATGGGTTACGATAAACGAGTGCGGGAATTAGAGATGAAGGCTAGTGGGGCATCGAGGCAGGTTGCTGTTGTAGCTGACTTGGGGCAGACGATTAGTGCGACGTATGTGCAGGCGGAGGTTCAAGCCATCACGGACAAGGTGGACGAGTTGTTGGCTCAGTTGCGTTTAGGGAGGCGGATACAGTAGTGCCTGCGGGGAAAGGGAAGGGAAAAGGGAAGGTAGACGCGGCGGAGCTGTTAGCGAACCCGTTGTTCAGGCTTTTTCACGGAGACATGTATAAAATTGTCACCAAGGAGAAAGATGCGAGCGGACGGGACGTAAGCAAGTGGTCGTCATTTGCCCCCTTTGAGCACCAGAAGGTGATGTATAAGAAATTATACAAGGACGGGTGCAGGCGGTTGTTGATACCGAAGGCGCGTCGTATGGGGTTCAGCACGGCGATTAACATGTCTCAGTTCGACTACTGCCTATGGAACAAGGACTTCCACAGCAAGATTGTGGATCAGAACCAGAGTGACGCGACGGACAAGCTCGTTAATCGCATCCAGAGAGCGTGGCGGCATATCGACGAGAACTTTGATTTAGGCATCAAGCATGTTAATAAGAACCAAAGCAGTATTGATTGGACTAACGGAAGCATGTTTACTGCTGACACTAGCGGTCGAGGTGGCAGTGCTGTTCATTTTCTGCACGTTTCTGAGCTTGGCCCGATTGATTTTGAAGACCCTAAACGAGCCGATGAAATCATTGATGGAGCATTCCCAGCAGCGGATGGTGGCATCATCGTTGTGGAGAGCACGGCGAAGGGTCCGATAGGGCATTTCAAGAGACTCTGTGATAATGCGATGGAGATTCCTGACGGCGAGAGGACGGCAGAGGATTTCGAGGTGATGTTCTTTGCGTGGCATGACGACCCTCGACATACGATGGAGGGAAAGTTCAGTCGTGTGAGCAAGGCGAACAACGCGTATTTGGACGAGGTTGAGCACAAAACGGGGAAGAAGTTCAGTGAGGCGCAGCGGTTGTGGTATCACGTTACGAGTGAGCGCGTTGGGAAGATCAGATACGAATACCCCTCGCTGCTTGAGGAGTGCTGGGAGCAGCCAGTGGACGGGGCAATCTACGCGGATCTAATTAACGAGGCCAGGGGCGACGGTCGTGTGGGTAAATTTCCATACCACAATGAGCTTCCTGTGTATACAATTTGGGACATCGGGAACGCCGAGAATACGCGGTGCGTGTTTTTCCAGAAGCAGATGGACGAATACAGGGTGATTGACGCCTGCATGGGCGGTTATGACGCGGAGAGCAAGATTGACGGGCCTAGAGAGCCGCATCACTGGGCGCAAGTGCTTGGTAATAAGGGATACAACTACGCTGCACACATCCTTCCGCATGACGGGGCATACATCAAGGACGCGGGGGTGAGCTTCAAGTCCCACTTGCAGAGGGCAGGGTTGAACAACGTGGTGACATTGCAGCGCAGAAACAACGCGCCTAACGAGCGCATACGGGAAACGTGCCCCGCATTTAACCGCTTTTACTTCAACGCGGAGAACCCGAACGTCAAAATACTACTTTCTCACCTAGAACGCTATCACTACCGCAAGGAGCACGATGGAATTACGGTGAAAGACAAGCCGCATGGGGACTTCGCATCGCACTACGCGGATGCATTTGGGTCTATCATTGAAGCAGATCGGCGCGGGAAGGTTGATGGAGGCGTTAGTGGCATCCGCAAGAAGCGCAGAAAAACTCGCAGGGAGTATGAATACTCAGCATTTAAATAATGACAGCATGGGAACAAGTGGAGCCGTTGTGCAAACGGGCAGGGATCAGCTATTTAAACGCGGTGGAGAAGGCGCTTCATAATATGTATATCTTTTCTGGGCCTGATTACTTGATTTGGGCGGAGCCTGTGGACGATGAATGGCAGATTTGGTTGGCTATTGGGGAAAATTCGCTTCCAATGTTCATAAATGCCTTGCCTTTCTGGCTGCCCAAGTATAGCTACATACGTTTATTGAGACACGATCTCAATAAAAAGTCCCGTAATCTAGAAAAACTTTGTATCAAACTGGGGGTTGACCCCGAACCCCTAAAAAAGAGACAGCGACATGATTAACATATTCTCAAAATTTTCATTATTCCCGAAGCAACTTTACTTTGGAGGAAGTGCCCCAGACGCCCCGTCTGTGAGTGCTCCCGTGAGTCAATCTTCACTAGAATTGGCGCAGGCCGCAAAGAAACGCCGCACAGACCTCTTAGATCGGCAGGGGTTTAAGTCCACGAAGGTCGCAGGCGAACAAGGTAGTGCTAAATTGAAATCATTCCTAGGGTCTGAGTAATGCCAAGCGTAAAAGAATACAGAGATTGGCATAGCCAACTAACAGGTGACGAGGATTTCACTAACGCGCAAACACTTGCACAAGACGTAAACTCTATTTTTCTCCCCCGTCGCAGTGACATCACGGAGCAAAAGAGCACTGGTCGCGGTGGTTGGTATGACCCAATCTACGAACCTGCGCCAATCAATGCCGTAAACACTTTAGCATCAGGACAATACGACATTCTGTTCACTGGAGACTGGTTCAGGTCGCACGCGCCAACCGATAATCCAACGGACGAGCATAAGAAAGCATACGATGTCATCGGGGACACAATGCGCAAGAAGATCGACAAGAGTAATTTTGCTCTTGAGATTCAAGAATTTTTAACAGACAGAAGTGCCCCACACACATCAGCAATGCTCACCGAGTGGTGCAAGGGTAGGTTGCGGCACACTTTTATCCCGTTTGGGCAATATGCCATCGCGGAAGACGACGAGAAGAACGTAGACACATTAGACAGGTGGTTTGAGATTACTGCGCTACAAGCGAAGAAGAAGTTCAACCTCGATGACGACGTTCTCCCAAAGATAGTGCAGGAAGCTTTGAAGAGCCCATCAACTTGGAGCAAGAAGTTCAAGTTTATCCACATGATTCACCCGAACGTGGACGCGGAAAAGGGATCTGAGCACAAGAAGGACAAGCCATGGAAGAGTGTGTATTTCCTTTCAGGCGGTGACGAAGGCGATGGATTCATCCGTGAAGGCGGGTATGACGAGCAACCGTTTGTTGTGAGCAGGTTCAACCGCTACGGGAACTCAGTTTACGGCACGGGGCCATGTCACCAAGAGTTAGGAAGGGGATATACACTTCAAGTTCAGAAGCGAGATTTTGTTGCACTTGGCGAGCGAATCACAAACCCAGGGTTTTTACGTTTAGCTGGACACGGCGATACGGACATCGACCCATACCGCACGAATGACATTTCAGAAGAGGAAGCAATCAATGGCTATCCAAGGGAGATCCAATACGCAAACAATGTTCAACTCCCATTTGAGCTATTTGAACGCGACATTAAGGAGCTAAAGGTAAGTCTCTTTAATGACCTCTTTGAACTTTTGCGCTCAGACATGCAGCGCGAAAAGACAGCATACGAAGTAAGCAAGCTCCTAGAAGAGCAGGTAGGACGTGCTGCTCCTACGTTTAACCGTCTCAACGACGAGGTGTTGTCAGTTTATCTCACCCGCGTATTCGGAATACTTTCTCGCAACGGACAGTTCCCGCGTGAAGCAGTTGAAGCCGTTGGCATTCCATTAGAGGGTAACACATACGAATTACCAGACCCTAAGATTGAATTCACGTCTAAACTTGCTATGATGATGAAGGCTGTTAAGAGCAACAGCGTTCAGAGCTGGATGATCGAGAACCAATTCTGGTTGAACCTACACCCTGAGAAGATTGATAACATCGACATCGACGGGCAGTTACGCGATAGCTGGGAAGACAATGGATTGCCGCAGAAACGCCTAGTCCCTACTGATGATCGTGATAAGTCACGTCAGGCGCGAATGGAGCAGGAACAGGGACTTATGGCCCTTCAAGCAGGCAAGGAGGCGTCTGAGATAGAGAAGAACATACGATGAAACAAGAAGAAGCGATTATTAGGGTGTTCGGGATTACGGGGGAACGTAACACAGCACAGAAGATGGTTTGGAAGATGGTGAAGGATGAAGCCCTTCGATCTTCCGCGTCTGAGCGTTCACGCAATGGAGGTAAGAGCGCACGGGATTTTTGTTTAACACTATATAAAACAACAATAAGGGATAACGATGAGTGAGGAAGTAGCAGTAGAAACGACACAAGTAGATGAATCACAGAGCACTGAAGCGCAACAAGGGCAGGAATCTGCTAGCACTTCTAGCACTCCTAGCATACTTCAGACAGAAACGGGGTCGTCCCCATTGGACTCAATCTTCTCAGAAGAAGTGATGTCCAAAATCCCAGATGGGCCACAGAAGAATTGGCTGCTGGGACAGAAGAGCGGCGATGGACTACTGAAGGGCATTGCTGGATTCCAGAAGCTTGTTGGACAAAAAGGATTTGAACGCCCAGCCGAGGGATCAGACGCGGAGGCTATTCAAGCGTTTGATGCAAAGATGCGTGAGCTAAAACAAGTTCCGCAAGATGCTGATGGGTATAAACTTGCACCACCAGAGGGTTTTGAACTACCAGATGACCTCGCTAGCTCGCTGAAGGAATACGGGTTAGAAACGGGTAAAAGCCCTGAAGAGCTAAACGCAGACATCGGTAAATTCGTCGAGATCAGGAATCAGCTTAATGAGATCGAGTCTCAACAACGAGTGCAGGAAGAAGGAAAAAAGCTGCATGAGGTGATTGATGGATTCGACAAGGGTAAGGGCACTGAACTTAGCAACTACCTTGTAAACTCAGGTGTGAACCTAGAAGACGGGGCATACGAGAACGCGGAGATAATGCGCTGGGTGAATAAGTCAATGGAGCTGGAACGCAAAGTTGCTGGCCTAACAGGTGAAGATGTATCTGTCGCCGTGAACAGCAGCAACGGATCAAACACACTGGACTCCCTGCAAACCCGACTCAGCGAACTCACCACAGGGGACTCAGAAAAGGCGCTAGCATTCCGCGACCCAATGGTAAATCGACAGCTTAACACCCAAGCAAAGCAAGAATACTTGGAGATCAACAGATTAATTTCACAAATTAAGCGTAAATAAACAAAGCGACTTGACACAAGTCGTTGGTTACCACATATAAGCACATAGCAATGGGACAAGTGCCACGCCCCCAGGAGCTACAGCCGAAGGCTAAGTAGACCCTATCTGGGCAACCGAAAAGCCAAGGATTAAACACTAATTCTAACTAAAAGGTTTTTATGAGCACCTCTACAATTCCAGAGCATTTTCCAGATACATATAGCAACTCCTTTGATATGGCGTTGCAGCAAGCAGACTCTCGTTTGCTTTCGGCAGTTATTCGTGACACAGTGTTGGGCGACCGTAAGTGGTATAACATTTACGACGAAACAGCATTTAAGCGCGTAACTGGACGCTACCAACAAACTCTCAACGACGATCACACCACTTCTAAGGTTTGGGTTCAAACCGAGAAATGGGACAACGCACCTCTCATCGATGAGTGGGACGACAAGGACTTAGATTCCATTGTTCTCCCGACCTCTGACGTGGTTATGGCTCAAGCCTCTGCGTATGCACGCCTAGCTGACGAAATTCTTCGTGACGCTATTAAAGGCACTCGCATCACTGGAGAAACTGGCACAACTACTGAGGCGTTCCCAGCAGCTAACGAGATCGCAGTTGACTCCACTACTGGTTCAAACACTGGCCTCGATTTGGGCAAAGTAGCTGAAACAGCTCGCATTATGGACAGCTTGTATGTCCCTAAGAATGATCGCTACTTTGTTATCGGGTCTAAGCAAGTTGCTGACCTCATCAACAACGTGAGTGAGTCCAAGTCCCGCGACTTCGTGACTGAAAGCATTCTTAGCACTGGCACATTGCACGGCAAGACATGGCTCGGCTTCAACTGGATTCAGTATGAAGACCTTAGCACTGATTCTGGCGATGTAAGCGTTCGCGAATGTTTGGCATTCTACAAGCCGCACATTTGCTTCGGTGATGGTGAACGCCGCACGGACATCCGTGTTCGCTACGACCTGAGCGATGCCCTTGAAGTTCGCACACGCACGCGCCTCGGTGCTTGCCGCAAGCAGAACTCCAGCATCATCATCAACTGCGAGGAAGCGTAACCCTTAACTAAGGAATAACTACTATGGCTACACTTACCACAAACATCTCAGCAAAACAAGCTGACCCTAAACCGAAAAACATGGTTAGTGGGAAAGAACTGACTCCGAACTTCACCATCATCCCAGTCACCTATACGACTACCTCGACTGATGCGAATGCGGATACGATCAATCTCATTAAGCTCCCTAAAGGCACTAAGATTCTTAGTGGTTCTTCGTATGTATATTCAGGAGCATCTACTGCTGGCACGTCTTACACTGTCACAGTTGGAGCTAACGCAGACGTAGACGCACTTTCAACTGCTATCGACATTGATACTGGCGGTAAAGTTGCTTTTGCTCTTACGGGCGTTGTTGAACTCACCTCAGAAAGTTATGTAACTGCTACTGCTGCTATCAGCGGAGCCGTTCCAAACGGCGTTCCAGTTGTGTTCTACCTCGCGGTAATTCTTCCGTAATTCCCTCCTAATCCCTAAAGGGGGAGCGCGGGTTTAATCCCCGCCTCCCCTCCTTTTTATATATGGCTACTTTATCTAATCCACTCACGGCTAACGATGATTACGTTCCAAGTTTCCCTGTATATGCGGGGAAACGGTATGTGTTCACGGTAGACGGGACGTTTGACACGTCAACAATCGCCTTGCAGTCCGACACGGGCTCTGGCTTCCAGACTATCGCAGGGGCATCCTTCACGGCATACGGTTCTATTGTATGGACGGCGGATTCCCAGAAGGTAAACATTAACGTAAGTTCTGTAGGCGCTGGCACAAGCGTTTACATCACCATGGCAGAAGTTCAGTAATGGCGAGCAAAACGGACATTCTTAATCAAGCATTAATTCGCATTGGGCAGGAGCGCGTCAACGCAATTGACGACACTACGTCTAATACGGCTAAGGCCGCGAATAGCATTTTTGATGATACTGTCCGTTTTGTATTACGTGAGCACACATGGAACTGCTGCACCAAGCGGCAGACACTTTCACAAAGCACCACAATCCCTGACTCCTACTGGGCGCATCAATACGCGCTCCCTGCGGATCTCATTCGTCTAGACACCGTAAATGGTGTCACATCAGCGGACGGATACATTCAGGACTTGTATGCGGTTGAGAACGGCTACATCAGAACGGACGCGGAAACGTGTGCAATCAGTTACGTGGAGTTCACAACTAACACAGACGTCTTTGATTCGCATTTAACGATGTGCATCATCCTATACCTCTCGCACTTAATGCAATTGCGGATTGGTAAGGACGTATCGAAAGCGCAGATGTTTTATCAGATGTATGAGCGCGAGCTACGAGAAGCGAAGCGCATTGACGGGTCTGAGAAGAAGAAGCGCATCATCCGCAACCACCAACGAAGCAACTGGGTCAGAACCCATAAACTCTACTCATCTTGAAGTACTCGCGTAAAGTCCAGCTCAATTCAAACACTGGCTTAGTAGGACGTAAAGCGCAGGCTAGGATTGACTTAGAAAAGAACCAATACGCTCTTCGGGAATGCGAGAACATGCTTCTCACTCCAGAGGGCGTTTGCGTTAAGCGACCTGGCACGCTGTATGTAGACAACACGGCGTCGGACAACCTCGCTGTGGGACATCCGTTCCAAGCTGACATCACGACTGGATTCAGCGCGGTGTTCACGCATGAGCGAATTGATGTATATAGCGACGGTGGGACTACTCCCCTTTCCTCGATTACGAGTTCACCGTATGTAGAGGGAGACCTCAGAGACCTGCAAGTGAGACAGGTGAGGGACGTTGCGATCATTACGCACCAAGACTACGCGCCCCGTGCGCTGGTTAGATTAAGCGACACTGATTTCCAGCTACGCGCAATCGTGTATGACTTGCCTGCGTTCAGGAATGAGAATGTGCATCCTGTGATGATTACGCCGTCTGCTCCAGCATGGGCGACGACAACCCCATATTTTGTAGGGAATCATGTTCTTGAGTCTGGAGTTACATATGAATGTGTTACCAAACACACGGCAGGCACTTTTTCTACGGATCTAGCTGCTGTTAAGTGGGTTGTCACAACGTCATTAGGCGCAGGAACATCATGCATCCTCACCGCATCTACTGCTGCGTGGGGAACTGGGGTTCCTTACGTTCAAGGGAACTACAAGCAAAACGGGACAAACATATACATCTGCCTCAGTGATCACACCTCTGGGACATTTTCAACTGACTTAGCATCAGGACTTTGGGAAGCAATTGATGTCTTTACATCAAGCAATGTGGCAGGGCATTTCCGCTTAGGACATCGCAGAGAAGCCACAACGATTGAGCTTAAGCTGACGAACTCAAGTGGCGCGATCGTCGCAGGGAACACAACCTCTGGTAATTTCAGTGGTGGCGGTGGCCACATTGGAAATGTTTTTGAAATCCTTAACCGCACGAACCAAAACACAGTAACGGGAACAGACAACTTCTCGCCGTCCTCTAGCACGATTGAAAGCGTAGGAGACGTGAGGTTCAGAACAACAGGCATATGGGGCGGCACGATTAAGCTCATGGCCTACAACGAGAACACACTGACATTTGAAGCCGTTCGGGAATGGAAGAGCAATGGGGATGACAACAAAGACGAGATCATCACTTTTGATAAAGAGACCAAGCTTAGGCTGGATTACACACACGCAACTCCTACAGCTACGACATCACGCATGGAAAGCTATGCCTATCTTGAGGTCAGTGATGCGTATAGCTACGGATACGCGAAAGTAACAGCATACACAAGCGCAGTCGCGGTTACAGCTACGGTAATTAACGGCTTTAACGACACCAGTTCAACAGATGTTTGGTCTGAGGGGTCATGGAGCGCAAGACGCGGGTTCCCAAGAACTTGCGACATATTTGAACAACGGATTTATTATGCTGCAAATAAAGATCAGAAGCAAACCGTGTGGGCTAGTGTTATTGGAGACTTCTTCAATTTCAACTACGGAAGCGGAGAAGATGACCGCGCATTTACGCAGGAAGTCCCATCAAACGAAGAGAACCCTATTGAATGGCTTATCGGCCAAAAAGTGGTTCTCCTTGGGAATGGCAAAGACTACGGCGCGTTAAGCAGCGGAAGTGACGACGAACCCATGAGCGCAAAGCTCTCTAATTACAGGGTTCAAGAAGGGCTTGGCTTTAGTGGCATTAAGCCAGAGATCATTGGGAGTGCATTACTCGCCGTTGAACGCAACGGACGCAGGCTGCATGAGATTAGGTTCGCCTTTGATGCAGGGACAGCAGGGGGCTTTGTTTCGCGGAACGTGAACAGGCTGAACGAAGAGCTGTGTGAAAGCGGCATCATAGACATTGATTACCAACAACTTAGGGAACCATACATCTACTGTGTGCTAGCAAACGGCGAGATGGCGGTTCTGCACTACAACACCCAAGACAATGTAATCGGGTGGTCAAAATTTACAACATCTGGGGAATACGAATCCGTATGGGTTCTGCGCGGAACAGACAACGACGTTGTGTATTGCACGGTGAAGCGCGTGATTAATGGCGCAACAGTTAGATTTATTGAGAAGTTCAACCCAGTTACGTGGTCGGCGCAAGAAGATGCATACTTCGTGGACGCGGGTGTGCAATACTCAGGAATCTCTGCAACGTCCGCTACGGGCCTTGGACATCTAAATGGGGCTACGTGTAAGACATGGCTAAACGGAGGCACTGGAGACGACGTGGTGCCTTCTGGCGGGGCTGCTACGATAGACGCAAGCACCTCATACGCTGTTGGACTTGGATTTAGCCCTCGATGGAAGCCATTGCGCCTGGACTACGACGCGGCATCTGGTGGAACACAGGGACGGCAGAAGCGAATTGCCGAGGTGGATATTGATTTCATTGATTCGCACTCAGTATTGTTTGAGCAGAACGACGGGGACACTTCTGTAATTAAGATTAGAACGAACTCTGACGTGATGGATAAGCCGTATGATATGGCTAGTGGGTATTATAGATTCGACATAAACCCCACACACTCAGAAGATTACGACAGAAACGACCCCTTTGTTGTGATTACCCAAACAGCACCAGCACCCCTCACCATCGCTTCTCTCATTATCGAATACGGGATTGAATAATGCCATTCCTAGCCATAATCGCCGCCGCTCTATCGGGAGCATCCGCTGTAGCAGGGGGCATTGCCCAAAAACGCGCACTCGACCAGCAAGCGAAGGTTAAACAACGCCAAGCTGAGCAGCGTGAGATGGAGGCTAGTGAAGCCATCCGCAGGGAACGCCGTCAGAACAAGGAACTCCAGGCGCAAAGCCTAGCGCGTAGAGCAAAGAGCGGGGTTGGGCTAACAAGCGGGAGTAGTCTCCTCGTCGCAGCAGAAGAAGCATCTAGACTTGAGCTGAACGTCCTAGACTTCGCACGACAGGCAGAAACCGAACGACAGGGACTCATCTACGAGTCCAAGAGTTTGAAACACCAAGGAAGCGTAGCAATGAGCACAGGCATCTTAAAGGGTGCAGGATCGCTGTTCTCAGCAGCAGCAAGCTCTGGTGCGTTCTCTGGGTCGGATGTCGGAGAAAGCGTTTCAGCTGTCGGAGAAAGCGTTTCAACTATGGCGGCACCTACCACAAAGAGTTCTAATCTTGCTTCTCTGGTGGACCGGATTGGCAATTACTAGAATAACGCCTAATGCTCGACACGGGAGTATACGG
>TARA_R110000851_G_scaffold19540_4_pt1 | contig 13832 bp, 22 predicted proteins | sample TARA_R110000851 | Tara Oceans TARA_R110000851 (sample SAMEA4397627) | marine metagenome | biome: Polar Biome; feature: [DCM] deep chlorophyll maximum layer (ENVO:01000326); material: water (ENVO:00002006), including particulate matter (ENVO:01000060) such as... | depth 17 m | reverse complement strand
AGTTTCTATTCTAGTCCAATGCACATGCGGAGAAATCTTTTTAATCTTCTTCCCAAATGCTGATTCTTTTATTTTTTTGTTTTTCAAACTGACCTTTCTTATTTCTTTTTTCTTTAACTTCTTGAATATTTCTAGGTAACCAAACGTCTTCGTCTTTAACCAAGCACAAGCGAACACCTAACTTTTTTTGATTAGGCTTTAGTTTAGCTCCTTGATTTCCAGATTTATTATGAAGTCTTGATTTAGTAGTTTTAACGTCAAGGAAAGTTGCCCTTCCATTTTTAGGATTGACAATGATAATATCAATCGGACCTTGCTCAGAAATATTTTCAAAGACTAAATAACCTTCATTCAAGAATTTTATTATTGCTTTGTATAGACTGATCGTTGCTTTGTATTGTCTCGGTTGCATCTTCCTCTACTGATTCAATTACTTTTAAGTTGTTCAACATTTCATTAACTTGGTCTAAAGACAGGCTGTCAATTGTTTTAGTATTCACTTTTACTTTCTTTTCGTACATACCAGCTGCTTTACCTCTAGATACTTCGGCAGCTAGAGCTGTTCTTAAGTCAGGTTTTTCTAATTCTTCAGCTTTCAAACCAATATCGTGTAGTCTTCTAAAATGAGAAGTGGGAGAAACTTTGTACTTATTCCATAAATCATCTCGAAGAGCCGATATATATTCCGCAACTTTGGGAAATTCTTTGCTACTTTGTAATTGAGACGCTTTAAACCTAGCAGTTTTTTCAGAATAGCCTGCTCGAATAGCACATTGTGTAGCTGTCCATCTGTTTTCTTGAGCAACTAAATGTTCAGCGAAAGCTATTTGTTTAGGGGTAAGATCATCTCTCATATCACGTAAAGCGTAAGTGAGTTTGATTGGATCTCCAGGGCTTCTTAACTTCATTGTATTTTTTGTATATAGGAATTTCTACAAAATAACAAATAAAAGTTAACAAATTAAAACAAAATGCACACTGTCAGAATAAAACACTCTGAAGTCAGAACGTTTTTCAGAACGTTTTAAAAGCTACTATTATTGATATTTAAAGCTTTTTGACTAAGTCAGAACGTTCAGAGCCATATCTCAAAAAAAAAAAACATTTTTTTTTTATTTCTTTAAAATTCCACTTGTAGTATTCTGACCTTGTTGACCAACTATTCATTCCTCCTTTCCTTGAGCAGTGGTCAGCGAGCCGTTGTCTGTGGTAATTTGATAGTGGATAGGGTTTTTTTTCGTTTCCCCATCCCCCTTTCTTTCTTCTATTGTTAATTATAGTTCTCCGACCATAGACAACGGGGTTAAATTAATATATAAAGTTATAGAATAATGAAAGAATATATGTTGCGACTCTACGTTGGACGTAACCGAATTTGTTTGGCTAGTTACTTAGATGGGAACAATAAAATAACCCCATTGACAGCTTTAAAAAAATTTGGCAAGCCACCGAAGGGAACAACATTAACCATAGAAAGGGTATATGATGATCAAGAATACAGAGACGAACAACCAGGAGAAAGATATTTGGCAGGGGTTTAGCCATCTTGTTAAAATTTTAATTAACAAATATGGATGGACAAAGATTCCTCTTCTCACTGTTAAAAAAAATAAGATGACAGAGGAAGAATATAAAGCGACAATGAAAAAATGGTCAGAGCAATACGACACGTCAAGTTTTCAAGGGTAAAATAATGAAGAAGTCTCTTCGTATTCTATCGTTAGGAGCTGGAGTACAATCAACCACATTAGCATTAATGATTGAAAAAGGGCAGATAGCCATGGTCGATTGTGCGATATTCGCTGATACAGGAGGAGAACCGAAGGCAGTCTATGACCATTTAGATTGGTTAGAGAAACAATTATCGTACCCAATACACAGAGTTCAATGGCGAAATCTAAAAGAGGACGTTATCAATGGAGCAAAGGGAGACTTTAAACATTTTTCTATACCCTTCTATTCAAGAAAAAAAGGCGATACAGGCAAAGGAAGAATAATGCGAAGACAATGTACTAGGGATTACAAAATATCTCCTGTCATTAAAAAAATCAGGGAGCTACTCGGATACGCTAAACACAAAAGAGTAGCACCAGACGTGAGAGTGAAACAACTCATAGGGATTTCTTATGATGAGTTACAACGACAAAGGAATAATCACCATCACTATTTAGAAAATGTCTACCCTCTTGTAGAACAAAAAATAAGAAGAAACGATTGCCTGGATTGGATAAAACAAAACGATTATCCTGAGCCTCCAAGAAGTGCTTGTACTTTCTGTCCTTACCACAGCAATAAAGAGTGGTTAGTTATTAAAAAAAACAAAAAGGAATGGGAAGAAGTAGTAGAGATGGACAGAATGATTAGAGGCCAAAGACTATCTGATGACGGAAAAGAATATTCTCAAGACGAACTATTCTTACATAGGGATTGCAAACCTATTGATGAAATAGATTTAGAAGTAAAAGATGAGAAAAAACAATACTCATTATTAGATGAGTGTGAAGGAATGTGCGGAAATTAACAACTGAAAGGAAAGAAATGATTACAAAATATTTAGAAATAGAAGGTTGGTTTAATCTTCAAGAAGCTTACTTAAACTTAGTGAAAAGAGTTCCCAGCTACGGAAATATAGTAGAAATAGGATGTTTCAAAGGGAGATCTACTAGGTTCTTATGTGACGCTCTTATAGCTGAAGCAAAGCCAGGGGTTCGAGTAGATGTTATAGACACCTTCGAAGGCACAACAGGGGAGCATGATGGACTAGAACTAGGGTCTATGTATGATGAATTTAAGAACAATCTTCATGATCATCTTGAATCTTCGAGAGTCATACCTCACGTCAATAGGTCTGATAATCAACAATTAATCGACTCTTTCAAAGATGGAAGCCTTGATGGTCTCATTATAGATGGAGCTCATGATGAAGAATCAGTATACCTCGATACAAAAAATTGGTATCCTAAAGTCAAAGAGTCGGGTCTTATCATCTGGGATGATTGTGAGAGAGAACCTGTAAGGCGAGGAGCTCTCAAAGCTTTCAATGATTATGACGATGCTGATGAATTGAGAGACTCGATTTGGTACATAACAGGAGATGAAAGATGGTTCGGGATGATAAAGGGTCTAAATGGCAAAGCTTTAGGAAGAAAGTTAAAGATTTTTCCCGAGAAGAAATCTACCTAATTGAATGGGAGGACGCTTATGAAATGGAAAGTGGTTGGCAATCTTTGGAAGATGCTCAAAAAATTAAACCCCAAGAAGTTTGTTCCTTGGGGTACATTATATACTCATGTGATCAATATGTGGTTCTCGCTGCAGACTTGGGTAAAAGTAGTACTGATACTGATTGTGGTAGGGTTACTGTTATACCTGGGCAGTGGATAAAGAAAAAAGTTCAAGTCAAGTAATTTATTTTACAAATAGAAAATAAAAGAGTAGAAATCTTACCTCGGACTTTGATATACTAAAGTTTCCCGCTAAAAAATAGGAGATTACAATGGAACTAAACGAAAAAACAATTACGGAAATACAGAAAAAAAACCTAACAATAGCAATACTTTTAACTCAAGTATCAGAGCTGGAAGAAATTATTTCAGATAACTCAGAGGTTCAACAGTCTTAGCTTTATCTAATAAATCTTGAGCTTCGCTCATTAAAATCGCCCATTCATCAGGTAGAAAAGTGTGAGAAGTATCGTCTTCAAAAGTAACGATAATTTGTCCAGGTTGTCTTTCGATTCCTGTGACTTCTTTGTCGGCTATGCCGTCTAGGTAGAACATAATATCTACTCCTTTTTATATGAGGGGGTCGAAACTGAGGGTATGTACCCCCTCTTACATAAGTTTATATAGTTTTGAGAGAAAAAAACAAGACTTTGTCAAGCATTATCTTGATCTGCTTTTTGGATAGTTCGCTTGCGTATTTGCTCTCTTACTTGAAATAAAACTTCATAAATCTGCTCAATGGATAGATCCTTTAGTTGTTTTACGATTGCGTTTACTTTCACGTCCATGGTCACCTCCTAACTTTTCTACTAAAAATTGTAATCTTACAATTTCTACTAAAGCACTTTCGAGCATCTCCTCTACTTGTTTTCTAGGTAGTTCTGATACTACTTGCATTGCTTTATATGTTGGTCGTCTTTTCATTTATACCTTTCGCCTAGGAGAGGGGGTATCTCTCCCCTAGGTTTCCATGTAGGTTACTAGGTCTCACCCTATACATTTGGGAAGTAGACGGTCGAGACAGATTACCTAACTCCTACTGTCAGTAATCTGGACAGGGCTAAAAATACACTAAAAGCCCTATCCACATTACTCACCCCTTATTTAGTCCATTCTTTCCAATGAACTTTGTAGTGTTTGTCACCTTTGTCCATAGTAGCTTTAACCAAGTTCTCTTGATTGTTGAGCAACTTCTGAATAAATTTTTCTGCATCTTCGTAAGTAGCAAAACTTTCTATTCTTTCTTCAACAAGATTATCTGGTTGTTCCATTAGTCTCTACTTTCAAAGCGTTATCTAAATCTTTTGTTAGCTTATCAATTAACTTTTGATACTTAGATAATAAATTATTAAGTCTTTCTGATTCTTTGATTGCACCTTCTTCAAAACCTAAGTTGTAAAGAGTTTGCAATGTTTGAGTAATTCTATCGCTGTCAGACCAATTAGGTTGATCTATTTTCTCACCCCTAGCTTCTGCAAAAAAATTATCAAACATTCTAGTTTCTTCAGGACTTAGTCCTTTTGTCATCATTTTTGTAATAACATTAGAAGCCATCTTAACAAGTTCATTAGACTTAATCATTTGCTTTTTTGTTTTTAATCGAGACTTCATCTCAATTATATTTTCTTTATCATTCTTAGTCATTCTTTGGCCCTCCTTAAGAGCGTTTGTAAAGCGTATTGTTTGCTTTTGTTTTTCCATACTTACTCTGATGTGCTTGTCTAATTAAAGTTCTTAGCACGCCAGATATTTTCTGAGTTGTTGGATCAACTAATTCTTTTAGAAGTTTGTGATCTTCTTTAAGAAGTAAAGCTGATGCGTATCTAGTGTCTGTCGCCATGTTAGTCCTTTCTAATTGTTATAATGAATATAACTATTTAATAATAAATTACAAGTAATTATATAGTTAAAGAGTTTTTAAGAGGCTCTAGTGGAAGATCCCAATCTTGGTATCCTTGGAAAATAGTCTGGAAATACCCTTTATTAGGTGGGTATTCTATGTCTTTATCCACCATAGAATAAGTCATTAAATCTCTTCCTTTGTATGTAAAAAATTCTTTTGTATAGAGGTGAGGATATCCTTCATATCTATTCAAAGCCTTTTCACACTTAGGAGTAATGTAATAAATTGCTCCATGAACTTCGCGCCCTGGTGCTTTTTCTATATCCGCTACACTTCTAAAAACTAATTTATAATCTTTAAGAATGTAACTATCGACATACTTAGCGTCAGGACATCTAAATTTCATATGGTCTTTATTTAAATTAGATCCGTATGCAAAATAATATTTTCTCATTTCTTTTTTCTACTTTCTATTAGCCACTCTTTTAATTTTTCTCCAAGAGACTGAGAAGCTAAATCTATTTTCCCTCGGAGACTATTAACTATGTTTTCATCAACTGTCTTTTCACAAATGATGTCAACATAAGTTACGTTATTCTTCTGTCCGATACGATGTGCTCGATCTTCAGATTGAATTCTTTTTTCTAAATCATAATTATTAGAATAATAAATAACAGTATGTGCTTGAGTCAATGTTAATCCATAGCCACCTGTTTGTTGATTACCTACAAAAAATCTTATTGGGTTATCAGGATCTTGAAAAGCTTTTACGATATCTTGTCTATCACTATCTTTTGTATCACCAAAATAAGTAGCAACAGTTTCCTCTCCGTATTTCTTTTTTAATTCTTTTTCAATATCAAAGATGTTGTAACGATAGTTTGCCCAGATAATAACTTTACCCTCTGTCTCTTCTAAAACATCTAGAAGTTCTGTCATTCTATTATTTTTTAAAGGTTGCAGTGGGCCGTCGTCCGAGGCTAAGTAACCGCAAGCAATCTGATGAAGACGCAATAATAAAGTCACACTATTCGTAACTGATACTTGTTCTTTATTAAGCTCCGTAATGGCAAAGGTAGATAAATCATTATACGCCCTCTGTTGTTCAGGAGTTAATTCAATAACTCTTTTTGTATAAATCTTAGGAGGAAGATCTAAACAGTCTTCTTTTAAAACTCTATAGGAAAAAGCAGATAACTTACGAGATAACTCATCTAAGTTTCTAAAACCAACAACATGACTAAAAGAATGAGAGCTCATATGCCTTTTAACTTCGATAGCATACCTTGATTTAAATGCCCAGTAGGAACTAAACCCTAAGAGATCTTCATCAAGAAACTGACATTGAGTGTATAAGTCCATAGGATTTTTCGTGACAGGAGATCCTGTGAGAATTCTACGATACTTAGCAAACTTAGCAGCTTTCAAAACATTCTTTGTTCTGCCTGCTGTGTTACTTTTAATAGTAGTACTTTCATCTACAGCTAATAAAGAATTAGTTGAGTTTAGATACCTGGCTAAATATTCAGCTGCGGGCTTTGAAGACAAGGCTTCTATATTCATTAAGAAAATATCTAAGCCATCAAAAGATTTAGATAAATTATCCATAACTTTTTTATCTTCTTTGTTTCTTGAACTAGGAGCAACCCATGTCGTTATTCTAGTTTGAATGTGATCAGGTAAATGAATAGGAAGTTCTTGCTTTTCCCAATTTCGATACACTCCTTTAGGAGCAATCACAACTGCTGAGTTAATTTCTTTTCTATCATATAACATAGCAATGTTATCAATTAATACTTTTGATTTGCCTGTACCCATTTCCATGAAGTACGCAAAATTTGTTTTGTCCCAGCTACAACCTAATGCCTGGAGCTGATGTTCAAATGGTTTTGTTTTAAAGTTCGGATACATATTTTCTCTTTCTTAAAATTTAATTCTGAGTTTTGTATATCAAATAAATTATATTCTTGCAAATTATTTTTATTTTTATATTTTAATAAAATAGAAAGTGAAGAATTATGACAAAAGTATTTATAACAACAAATCAAAAAACTAAAATGGGAGGGTATAGAGATGTGTCTGACTGTGAAAGATTCGGAACTCCTACTGTTTTATTTGAAAATCCAAAACAAGTTCAAGTAAATTCTATAAGATTTGTAGGAATGGTCGAACAAAAACTAAAAGATTTTACAAGTGAAGACTTTTTATTACTCATGGGAGACCCCGTATTAATTGGCATTTGTTGCGTTGTTGCAGCAAAAAGAACAAATAATAATTTTAAGGTCTTGAAATGGGACAGAGAACAGTCTATATATATTCCTATAATAATAGAATTAGCCTAAGGAGGGCTACAGAATATGGGTCTACTAGATAAAGCTTATGAGCAATCAAAGTTAAATACTATTGATAGTTCACAAATTACCGACGTCGGTGAAGCTTGCAACGAATTAGATATGGTTCGTCAAGCTATCTCTGACAAGGAAGCAGAAATCAAAAAGATGAAAGATCGTGAGTTCCAATTAGAGAACGAAGTGATCCCTAGTTTTTTTGAGAATGCTGGAGTTTCGTCTTTAACTTTAACAGACGGAAGTAAGGTCGTGATCAGAGATCAGTTACGATCTAACATTACAGAAGAGAATAAAGACTTCTGTTGGAATTGGTTAGATCAAAACAACTTGAGTGATGTCATTAAGAATGATGTTGTTCTTACCTTTGGTCGTGGTCAAGATTCTGAAGCACGTGATTTAATGGTTGAGCTTGAAGGCAAAGGTCTTCACCCAGCTAATAAAAAACAAGTGCCTTGGAATACATTAGCTAAACTTGTTGAGGAGCAGATACAGAAAGGCTCGATGACATCTGACGTTCAAGATAAGTTTGGAGTACATACATTTAAAAAAGTAAAAATCGAGCGAAAGGTAAAATAATGACAGATAAAAAGACTAACGGCGCTGTTACTACAAAAACAGCAAGCAATATCCCTTCGGCTGCAATGATGCAAAAAATGCAGAATGTAGTTGGTGCGGGACTCGAGACTATCACATCAGATGATATGGCTACACCAAGAATAAAAATCTTGGCAAGCAACTCACCTGAACTAGACGATTTAGAAAACGCTAGACCGGGAATGATTATTAATTCTGTTTCCAATAAACTTTGGAAAGGGAATGAAGGATTCTCTGTTGTGGTATGTGGTTATGATAAAGTATGGCTTGAGTGGGAAGACCGAGGTGTTGGTTCTTCTGCTCCTGTAAATATTTTTTCAGCACAAGATAGACCTACAAACGCAGTGCGTGGAGATGACGGCAAATTCAGATTACCATCTGGTAACTATTTAGAAGAGAGTGCAAACTTTTATGTACTGATTTTAAATAAGGATGGCATACCTGAGCCTGCTATTATTTCTATGAAATCAACTCAATTAAAGATAGCTAGAGCATGGGCTTACAGTTTGAAGAATGAGTTTCTTCAAAACCCTGAGAACAAGCAAATGTTTTTAGCACCTTCATGGTATAGGATCTATAACCTTACAACTACTAAACAAACGAACTCTAAAGGTTCATGGTTTGGTTGGGTTTTAGATAAGGAAGATTTTCTTAATAATGAAAATACTTTCACCATGGCATCTGAGTTCAACGAGTCTATTAGAAAAGGTTTAGTAAAACCTAAGTATGATGATGAAGCTGAACAATCAGGTGAAGCGCCATTCTAAATGGACGCAAGGGTCTCAAAATTTAAAGAGATCTTTTTTGGTTTAGACCGAGCCTACGGTCAATTTATTAAAGAAGATCAAAGGGAAGATGGTAAGGAAGTCGGTAAGGCTTTTATTACTAAAAAACCCGTGGTTGATCAGCTTTGGCTAGACCACCTCGATGGCAAGTATCCGAGTTTCGGTGTTATTCCTATAACCGACGACTCCACTTGCCGTTGGGGATGCATTGATGTGGACACCTACCCACTTGATCACAAGGCATTAGTTACAAAACTAAAAACAAAAAAACTTCCGTTTATTGTTGCTAGATCAAAAAGTGGTGGTGCTCATGTCTTTGTATTTCTAAAAGATTATGTACCAGCTAAATTAGTTTTAGATAAGCTATCTGAAATAGCTTCGTCCATTGGTCATGGTGATTGTGAAATTTTTCCTAAACAATCTGTATTAGATAAAGAAAGAGGTGATGTAGGAAACTTTTTAAATCTTCCTTATCATAACGGAAACAATTACTCTACGAGATACGCTTATGATGATGATGGTAATGCCATGTCATTAGATAAGTTTTTAGAAGTAGTTGAAACAAAAGCTTTAACAGCTGAAGAATTAAAAAAATTAAAAGTAACAAAAGAAAAATCAGAATTCGCTGACGCTCCTTTTTGTATTGAAGCTTATCTCAATGAGAATGGTCATGTTGAATCTGGTAATCGTGATAACTTCTTATTTCAATATGCAGTTTACGCTAAGAAAAAATGGCCTGATGAATTTGAACAAAAGATTTATGAGTTTCATCATAAGTATTTTCCTTCTCCGTTACCTCCAAAACAAATTGAAAAGATTGTAAAGCAGTCAGATAAAAAGGATTGGGGATACAAATGTAAGGATCAACCTATGTGTTCTTTCTGTAATAAAAGTAAATGTAAGGTTCGTAAGTTTGGCATTGGTGAAAATACAGTCGGTGCTGAAATTAAAAATATGGTTATGTTTAGAAATGGAGATGAAAGTATTTTTCATTTAAATGTCGGTGATCAAAGAATTACTTTAAATATTGATGAACTTTATGATCAACATAGATTTAGAAAAAAATGTGCAGTCACAGTAACTCGTATGCCTCCTATGCAGAAGAGAGAGGACTATGATGAAATGATTAATACATTATTAGATACTACAGAGATTGTTGAAGCAGAATATGAAATGACAATGGAAGGTCAGTTTAGAAATGCTCTTCTTAAATTTATTAGAAATCAAGGTAACGCCATTAGCATTGATGAAGTTTTAGCTGGTAGTTGTTTTATTGATGAAGAAAAAAATGAAATCTATTTTAGAACTGATCAGCTTATAGAGTTTTTAAAGAATAAAAAATTTGCTGCTGTGAGCACCAATCAAGTTGGTGTGTGGCTTCGTTCTTTTGGTGGAGAGACTAAACAAAAAACATTAGAGGGTAAGCGAGGTCAATTAGTTTGGGTTTTACCTAATGATAAGTTTGGAAAATCTGTAAAGATTGAAGAAGAACTTTTACAAAATTTAAATATTACAGAAGGTGAGACACCATTTTAGAAAACACTATTAAACTGATTGGTCCTCCAGGAACAGGTAAAACTACAACTCTTTTAAATATAGTTGAGGAAGAGTTAGCCAATGGTCGTGAGCCAGATAGAATTGGTTTCTTTTCTTTTACAAGGAAAGCTACTAATGAAGCTATTGAAAGAGCTTCTCTTAAATTTAAGATAGCAAGAAAAGATCTTAAATGGTTTAGAACTCTTCATAGTTTATCTTATAGGTGGCTTGGCTGTACTCCTACAGACATCATACAAGAACATGATTTTAAAGAATTTAAAAAACAATACGGAGTGGACATTGGGCAGTCGATCCATAGCAGTGGTACAGGAGACGAAGATTCTGGGCTTCATTTAATAGATTTATATAGAGTGAAAAATACTACTCTATATGAAGAGTTTAAAAAGTATGGTCATGTTACAGGTGGCTTTGAGAGACTACAAAGAATAGATAAAAATTACAGGATGTTTAAAAACAAAAGTCACATTAAAGATTATACAGATTTAATTAATGAGTTCGTAGCTCAAAAGACTTCTCCTAAACTTGATATTGTTATTGTAGATGAGGTTCAAGACTTAAAGCCATCAGAATGGGAAATTGTAAGTATTTTGCAAGCACAAGCAAAAGCCGTTTATTTAGCTGGAGATGATGACCAAGCTATTTTTTCTTGGTCTGGTGCTGACGTCTCAAAACTGATAGACTTAAACTGTAAAACACAAATATTAAATAAATCCTATAGAATACCTAAAAGTATTTTTGTAAGATCAACAAGGTTAGTGGATAGAATTAGAAAAAGAATACCTAAAGAATGGAAACCTAGAAATAGTATGGGTTTGATTAGAACAGTTCCGTTTGAAAGTATTGATATGAGCGAAGGGCATTGGTTAGTTCTTACTCGTACAAATTATTTTTTAGATAAAGTAGCGGATGAAGTTAGAAGAAGAGGTCTTTTGTTTGAAAAAAATAATGGTTCTTCTATTAGTCAACACATTCTTCAGGCATATAGATCTTGGAGAAAATTACAAAGAAAAGAAACAGTGTCTTATGATGAAGCTAAAAATTTATATCAGCATATGGCGCTAGGAGAGAAAGGGGTTACTCGTGGTAAGAAAACTTTACCTGGTGCTAACCAAGAAGAAAGTTTTAATTATGAAAATCTGTACAAAAATTGGGGATTAAATTTATCTATAAATACTAATTGGGATTTAGTACTCACAAAGATTACAGGTTTTGAAAGACTCTATATACAACAAATCCTCGACAGAGGTCATGACTTAGATGAGAAAGCAAAGATAAAACTTTCTACTATTCATGGAGCTAAGGGAGGAGAAAGTCAGAATGTAGTTTTATTTTCAGATTTATCTTACCGAATAAGTAAAACACTTTGGTCAATGCGGGATGAAGAAAGAAGAGTATTCTATGTTGGATTAACTCGAGCAAAAGAAAATCTTTATATTGTTCCTTCATCAACAAAGTATGAATTTGAGGAGATATTATCATGAGATTTCAACAACAATTAGATTTACTAAGAGGAGACAATCTTCCGACTTGGGAGCCACCAACAGAATTTCCTGATCCAAAACAGATCACAGAAATATGTATAGACTTGGAAACTTATGATCCTGAATTAAAAACTAAAGGTCCTGGGTGGGCAACGGGCAGTGGTTTTATAGTAGGTATTGCTATTTCAACTCCAGGCTTTAATGGTTACTTTCCTATTCGCCATGAAAGAGGAGGTAACTTCGATGAAAACATGGTAAAAAATTGGTTAAAAGATGTATTTAAAAATAATCCTGATGTTATCTGCCACAATGCTAGTTATGATATTGGTTGGCTTAGACAATGGGGCGTTGAGTGCAACTGTAAAATCTATGATACAATGATCGCTGCTCCTCTGATTGATGAGAACAGATTCAGTTATGCTTTAAATTCTTTAGGTAAAGATTTTTTAGGTGAAAGAAAATACGAAACAGGACTTGATCAATTTGGAAAAGAGTTTGGCTTTAATCCTAAAGAACATATGGATTGGGTTCCGGTAGAATACGCTGCTCCTTACGCAGAGAAAGATACAGATCTAACTTTAAAGCTGTGGAATATACTTAAGGTAGAAATTCAAAAACAAAATCTTAATGATATCTTTCAACTAGAAACAGATCTTCTTCCTATTCTCATTGAGATGAAATGGAAAGGTGTTCGTGTTGATATGGAGCGAGCCGATCAAGTAAAGAAGTATTTTCAAAAAGAGGAAAAGAAAATCTATTACAATATTATGAAAGAAACTAATATTGATTTTAGTGATAAGGATATTTGGACAGCTACCTCTATACAAAAGGTATTTGATAAAATTGGTGAGGAGTATGAATTAACAGAAAAATCTAAACAACCAAAGTTTGATAAAGCTTTTCTAAATACTCATCCTAATCCTACAGTTAATTCTATTGTAAGAGCTCGTGAATTTAACAAAGCACATACCACCTTTGTAGATACCTTTATTAAACATCAAGTTAATGGTCGTATTCATGCTGAGATTCATCAGATGCGCGGTGATGAGGGAGGAACGGTCAGTGGTCGAATGTCTATGAGTAATCCTAATTTACAACAGATCCCAGCTAGAGATCAATTAATTGGTCCTATGATTAGATCTATTTTTATTCCAGAAGAAAAAACAAAATGGGGAACATTTGATTACTCACAGCAAGAACCTAGACTCTTAGTGCATTACGCTAAGCACAGAGAACTAGAGGGATCAGATACTTTAATTAAATTTTTTGAAGACGCAGGCACAGACTTTCACCAAGTGACAGCAGACATGGCAGGTATCTCTAGAAAAGAAGCTAAGACTATTGGACTTGGTTTAATGTATGGAATGGGTCTAGCAAAGCTTGGAAACTCTTTAGACATAACTGTGGATCAAGCTAAAGAATTAAAGAAAACATATAATAATGGTGTGCCTTTTTTAAAAGACATTATTAATTTAGCTACTAGGCACACAGAACAACAAGGTTATATACGAACTCTTCTCGGGCGCAAATGTCGTTTTGATTTGTGGGAAAGCAGAGAGTTTGAAGATAAAACAGTTTTAAGCTACGAGAATGCACTAAAGAAATGGCCTGTTAATCAAATTAAGAGAGCCCATACTTACAGAGCACTCAATCGCTTAATACAAGGTTCGGCAGCAGATCAGACCAAAAAGGCAATGGTCAAATTGTGGGAAGCATTCCGTGTGATTCCTATGATTCAAATCCACGATGAACTAGATATCTCTGTAGAAGACGAGACCCAAATACAAGGTATCAAAGATGTTATGGAGTCTGCTGTTGAACTTCACGTACCATCAAAATGTGACGTGGAGTTAGGTAAAAACTGGGGAGAAATAAAATAGTGCACAAACACTTAGATTTATTTTCAGGAATCGGTGGTTTTAGTTTAGGGCTAGAAGCAACAGGGGGATTTGAGACTGTTGCTTTTTGCGACTACGAACCATTTTGTCAAAAGGTACTAA
>TARA_R110000851_G_scaffold176026_1_pt1 | contig 13833 bp, 12 predicted proteins | sample TARA_R110000851 | Tara Oceans TARA_R110000851 (sample SAMEA4397627) | marine metagenome | biome: Polar Biome; feature: [DCM] deep chlorophyll maximum layer (ENVO:01000326); material: water (ENVO:00002006), including particulate matter (ENVO:01000060) such as... | depth 17 m | reverse complement strand
GAGCTTCGCTCCCTTTCGCGGGCCGGGCCCGCTCCCACAACTCCGCTTCCATTCGCAGGCAAGCGGCTCCAGACACAAAAAAGGCCGCGCTAGGCGGCCCTTTTTGTGTCTGGAGCGGGTGAAGGGAATCAGGGTTCGCCCGCGCTTTATTTTAAAAATCAGTGGCTTACAGGATTTGGGGTAGCCATCTGTAGGCCTTGGTGTAGCCATTGCTGTTGCCACCAATCGGGGCCATCATAAGCACCCGCGCTGACTCATTCAAGGTGACAAAAGAAAGGGGAGAGCATGGCCAGTGCTCCCCCCTCTAGTCGCGGTGCCATCTCAGGTTACTGTGCTATGCAGCAGCCTTCCGCTCGACTCATCCTGTGGCTACGCTCATCGACTCGTCCTCGATCAGTTCCTCCAGGCCCAGTGCCAGCTCCGTGGCAGCTTCTGCTTCGCTGGTGATCTCCATGCTCTTCTCGCGCAGCTCCCGCACCTGCTGCAGGATCTCCTGCGAGTACGGTTGGGTGGTTCCGAGTACCTCGGCCAGCTCGGCGGCCAGCTCCTTGCCCTTGTCGGTGAGGACCACGATCTTCCTGCGGCCTTCATACGGATCTATCAGACTCTCGACAAGCTGTAGGCCAGGAGCCCCCTTGTGGTGCCGATGTGAGAGGAAGCCCACATGGCGTGAGCATGAGGACTGCGAGACGGCAGTTCGTTTCATCAGCTCCGGTGTCGGTATGCCGGGTTCAGCAGCTACCACCAGAAAGGTGTGTGCCGCCTGAAGCGTCATCTCGGGCGAGAGTTGGCGCAGCTCCTTGACGCAGCGAATGAGCCGTCGCAGAGCCGACTTGTCGTATTGGTTGGAGGTCGCAACATCCATAGCCTTGTCCTTGGTCAGCCTGTCGATGCCTTACTGTCGCTGCTGTGGCAGTGGGTAGCGGTCGATGAAGAGCCCGAGCTGGTTCCAAGCCAGTTCGCCCACCTTGGGGATGCGCAAGTAGAGGTCTCCCAGGAACAGGTGAATCACCAAGTCCCCGATCTTCAGCCCCAGCCCCCAGTAGCCAACCGTTAACGTCACCATGATTCCGTCCTCATCCGCGATCAGTGGCAGAGGAAGGTATAGCAGACCTTTTTCCCGATATAACGCGAGTAATATCAATGTCTTATATGCATGGGTGGGTAGCTTGTGGCGTGCTGTGATCATGCATCCGCATGAGGTGGTGTAGTAAGCTGGCGACAGCCAACTATCCTGAGAACACTGCAACACGAACCGGAGCAAGACCTTGGTCAATGGAGACGTAGGGAAGCGGCTGTGGGCAGCAGCTGACCAGTTATGGGCCAACACCGGCCTCAAGCCCGCCGAATTCTCGACCCCCGTGCTGGGGCTCATCTTCCTGAAGTATGCCGACAAGAAATACTCAGCCGCCGAGGAGAAACTCGGGCCGGTGGGATCCGGTGGCCGCCGCAAGGTGAGCAAGGACGACTACCTGGCCGAGGGGGTGATCTTCCTCCCCGAGACCGCCCGCTTCTCGCACCTGCTGGCGCTCACCGAGGGTGAGAACATCGGGCGAGCCATCAACGATGCCATGAAGGCCATCGAGGACGAGAACCCCGACCTCAAGGGCGCCTTGCCACGAACCTACACGCGCCTGGATAACTGGGTGCTGCAGGAACTCCTCAAGCAGCTCGCCCCGGTGGATCTCTCGGGGGACGCCTTCGGTAAGGTCTACGAGTACTTCCTCGGCAACTTCGCCCTCAAGGAAGGCCAGAAGGGCGGCGTGTTCTATACCCCCGAGTCCATCGTCAAGCTGATCGTCGAGATCATCGAGCCCTACCACGGGCGCATCTTCGATCCGGCCTGTGGCTCGGGCGGCATGTTCGTCCACTCGGCGGACTTCGTAGAGCGCCACCACAAGACCGCCATGGACGAGATCTCGATCTTCGGCACCGAGAAGGATCAGACCACCGTCAACCTGAACAAGATGAACCTGGCGGTGCATGGGCTCTCCGGCGATGTGCGGGTGTCCAACACCTACTACGAGGATCCCCACCACTCGGTCTACAAGAACGGTGAGGGCTTCTTCGACTTCGTGATGGCCAATCCCCCGTTCAACGTCTCGGGAGTGGACAAGGAGCGCCTGGAGGGTGACCCCCGGTTCCCCTTTGGTGTGCCCAAGACCGACAACGCCAACTACCTCTGGATTCAACTCTTCTTCGCCTCCCTCAAGCCGACCGGGCGAGCTGGCTTCGTCATGGCCAACTCGGCGGGTGATGCCAGAGGTAGCGAGCAAGTGATCCGCCAGAGGCTGATCGAGTCCGGTGCTGTGGATGTGATTGTCTCGGTGGGCCCGAACTTCTTTTACACCGTCACGCTACCCTGCACCTTGTGGTTCTTCGACCGCGCCAAGAGTGAGACCGAGCGCGGCGACAAGGTGCTGTTCATCGATGCTCGCCACCTCTATCGCCAGATCGACCGGGCACACCGGGATTGGCTACCGGAGCAGATCGAGTTCCTGGCCAACATCGTTCGTCTTTACCGGGGCGAAGCCGTGGAGCTGAATCAAGGGAGTGAGCCGCTGCTGGCCGAGAAGGGACTGAGTGAGGGCTACGCCGATGTGCCTGGGTTGTGCAAGGTGGCGACTCGGGAAGAGATCGAAGCGCAGGGCTGGTCGCTGAACCCTGGGCGCTATGTCGGGGCAGCGGCAAGAGATGCTGAGGACGTGGACTTTGCTGAACGGCTTGAAGAGCTGGCCGAGGAGTTGGAAGTGCTCAACGCTGAGGCGAGAGAATTTGAGGAAGCCATCAACTCGAACTTGAGTTCTGTTCTGGGGGCCGCCTCATGAAGTTGCCGGAAAACTGGAGACGTGTACCGATAAAAGAGGTTTACGAGGGGTTGTACGACGGTCCACATGCGACTCCGAAGCCGTCAGAAGAAGGTCCTGTATTTCTGGGGATTGGTAACGTCACCGAAGACGGACACCTTGATTTTACCAAGGTCAGACATATCTCGGAAGACGACTATCCCAAGTGGACTAAGAGAGTTACGCCTCAAAGAGGTGATATTGTCTTTACTTACGAAGCAACCTTGAACAGGTATGCCATCATACCCGAAGGCTTTCGTGGCTGCCTTGGAAGAAGGATGGCCCTGATAAGGCCAGATGTCGAGAAGATAGATACAAGATTCCTGCACTATTACTTCTTTAGCAAAGACTGGCGAGACACAATTGAAGCAAATAAGCTAGCCGGGGCAACTGTTGACAGGGTTCCCCTGACGCAATTCCCCGAGTTTCCTATTAGCCTTCCGCCCATAACGGTCCAGCGACGGATTTCCGCCATCCTGTCCGTCTACGACGACCTCATCGAGAACAACACTCGCCGCATCGAGATCCTTGAGGAAATAGCCCGGCGGTTGTACGAGGAGTGGTTCGTCCACTTCCGCTTCCCTGGGCATGAGGAGGTGAGTTTCAAGGAGAGTGAACTTGGGGAGATTCCTGAGGGTTGGGAAGTCAAAGGCCTTTACGATATTGCCGAAGTCACTTACGGGCATCCTTTCAAAGCCAAGCAGTTTAATGATCAAGGCGAAGGACTGGGTGCCGTCAGGATTCGAGACATTCGCGATGGGCAGGTAAAGACCTACACAACTGAAGAAGGAAAGCCCAAGCATATAATCGAGAATGGCGACATCCTTGTAGGGATGGACGGTCAGTTCCATATGGGGAAGTGGGCTGGAGGCAAGGCATGGCTTGTTCAGCGAGTTGCAAGGTTCAGACCCACTCAGCCAATGTCTCGATACCTGCTTTTCTTGACCATCGAGAGGCCGATCAAGCACTTGGAAGAGACCATCGTTGGGACAACAGTAGCTCACCTGAGTGCCAAGGATCTCAAAGCCATGAAGGTTGTAGTGCCCGACGAAGCCATGTTGAAGATGATGGCTGACGCGCTTGAGCCTATGTATGAGTTGGAAATGAGGCTTAAACGGAAGAACGTTAATCTTCGCGCCCAGCGTGACCTGCTCCTGCCCAAGCTGGTCTCCGGTGAAATCGACGTATCCGACATGCCCATGCCCGAAGACAAGGAGGTCGAAGCCGCATGACGCCGCCGCCATCCCCCGCTTATGCCTATTCTGAAGATGCCCTGGTCGAGCAGCCCGCTATCGAGCTGTTCGCTGATCTGGGCTGGGACACTGCCAATCTCTACGGAGAATGGTCGGGTACGGTATCGAGCGAGGGACGGCAGACACAGCAGGATGTGGTGCTGGTGCCCCGGCTGCGGGTGGCCCTGGAGAAGCTCAACCCCGAGCTGCCCGCCGATGCCCTGGAAAAGGCCATCGAGGAGCTGACCCGAGACCGCTCCAAGTTGCTGGCGGTGAACGCCAATCTGGAGGTCTACCGGCTGCTCAAGGATGGCGTAAAGATTGAGATGTCCGAAGACGATGGTGGCACCGCTATCGAGACGGTGCGGGTGATCGACTGGAGCCAGCCCGAGGAGAACGACTTCCTGCTGGCCTCGCAATTCTGGGTGCGCGGTGAGCTGCATACTCGGCGCACCGATCTGGTCGGCTTCGTCAACGGCTTGCCGCTGCTCTTCGTGGAGCTGAAGAAGCCATCGGTCTCACTGCAGTCGGCTTATCAGGACAACCTGACCGATTACCGCTCTGTGATTTCCCAGCTGTTCACCTACAACGCCATCATACTGCTCTCCAATGGCACCGAGACCTTGGTAGGCAGCACCTTCTCCCCCTGGGAGCACCTCTTCGAGTGGAAGCGGATCAACGACGAGGGTGAGAAGGGCGTGGTGTCCCTGGAGACTGCCATCCGGGGCATCGCGGAGAGGCAGCGGCTGCTGGACATCGTGGAGAACTTCACGGTGTTCGAGGAGGCAGCGGGTGGCACCCTCAAGAAGATCGCCAAGAACCACCAGTACCTCGGGGTGAACAAGGCCATCGCTGAGCTGCAACGGATCAAGAATCGCCCTGCCGGTGAGGCCGGTCGGCTGGGGGTCTTCTGGCATACCCAGGGCTCGGGCAAGTCGCTCTCTATGGTGTTCTTCACCCAGAAGATCCACCGCACCATTACCGGCAACTGGACGTTCGTGATCGTCACCGACCGTAACGAGTTGGACGAGCAGATCTACAAGACCTTCGCCGCCACCGGGGCAGTCAACGAGGTAGAGGCTCACGCCGAGAGCGGTGCCCACCTCAAGCAACTCCTCAGCGAGGATCACCGCTACGTCTTCACGCTGATCCAGAAGTTCGGCACCAAGCAAGGCGAGACCTATCCCAAGGTCTCCGACCGCCAGGACATCGTCGTCATCACTGACGAGGCCCACCGCTCCCAGTACGACACCCTGGCCATGAACATGCGCACGGCGCTGCCTCATGCCGCCTTCCTGGGCTTCACCGGGACACCGCTGATGGCCGGGGAGGAGAAGACCAAGGAGGTGTTCGGTGACTACATCTCGGTCTACGACTTCGGGCAGTCCATCGCCGATGGGGCCACAGTGCCTCTCTACTACGAGAACCGTATCCCCGAGCTGCAGCTGATCAACGAGAACCTCAACGAGGATCTGACCCGGCTGCTGGAAGATGCCGAGCTGGATGAGGATCAGGAGAAGAAGGTCGAGCGGGTATTCGCCCGTGAGTACCACCTGATCACCCGTGATGACCGCCTGGAAGCCATCGCCGAGGATCTGGTACAGCACTTCGTCGGCAGGGGCCATCAGGGCAAGGCGATGATGGTCTGCATCGACAAGGCCACCGCCGTGAAGATGTACGACAAGGTACAGGCTCACTGGAAGGACTACTTGTCTCGTCTTCAAGCTGACCTGGCGTCTGCCCCCGAGGATCAGCAACAGGCGCTGAAGCACAAGATCGAGGTGCTGGAGACGACCGATATGGCGGTGGTGGTCTCCCAGGGTCAGAACGAGGTGAAGGAGCTGGCAGACAAGGGACTCGACATCCTGCCCCACCGCAAGCGCATGGTGGAGGAAGACCTCGACGAGCAGTTCAAGGATCCCGACAGTCCGCTGCGGCTGGTGTTTGTCTGCGCCATGTGGATCACCGGCTTCGATGTCCCGTCCTGTTCGACCATCTACCTCGACAAGCCGATGAAGAACCACACCCTGATGCAGACCATCGCCAGGGCCAACCGCAAGTACCCTGGTAAGGAAGCGGGCCTGATCGTGGACTATGCGGGTGTCTTCAGGAAGCTGCAGGAGGCGTTGGCCATTTATGGTGGTGCCGCCCCCTCCAGTGTGGGCGAGTCTCCGGCAGGGTATGGCGACAAGCCGCCCCAGGATGGCAGCAGCCCGATCCAGCAGAAGGCCGAGCTGGTGGAGTACCTCAAGCACCTGCTGGCCAAAGCCATCACCTTCCTGACCGAGAAGCGGGTAGACCCCGAGGCCATCAAGGCGGCAGGGGGCTTCGATAAGGTAGCCCTGCTGGACGATGCCGTGGAGAAGCTGCTGGAGAGCGAGGAGACCAAGAAGGCCTTCCTGAACCTCGCCAGGGCGACCTCCCGAGTCTACCGAGCCATCCTTCCCGATCCCTCAGCCAACGACCTTGCCCCTGATGCGGTACTGGTCTCGGTGTTGGCACAGAAGATCAAGGCGCTGGAGCCCGAGGTGGACATCTCCCAGGTGATGCGGGAGGTGGATGACCTGTTGGATCAGTCTGTGGCCCCAGTGCCCTACGTCATCGAGGAGACGGACGAGGAGAAGCTATTCGACCTAAGCCAGATCGACTTCGAGAAGCTCAAGGAGAAGTTCAACAGCGGCAAGAAGCGTACCGAGTCTGAGAAGCTGCGGGCACTCCTGAACCAGAAGCTGGAGAGCATGGTGGCCAAGAACCCCAGCCGCACCGACTTCATGGAGAAGCTCCAGAAGCTGATCGAGAAGTACAACTCGGGCAGCCTGAACATCGAGGCGTTCTTCCAGCAGCTGATGGAGTTCACCGAGGAGCTTCAGGAGGAAGACCAGCGGGCGATCCGCGAGGGGCTCACCGAGGAGGAGCTGGCGCTGTTCGACATCATCACCAAGCCAGCACCGGAGATGAGCTACAAGGAGGTGTCCCAGGTGAAGGCCATGTGTCGGGAGCTGCTGGAGACCCTCAAGAAGGAGAAGCTGGTGCTGGATTGGCGGAAGAAGGCCCAGGCCAAGGGTGATGTTCGCCGTACCCTGGAGATCGTCTTCGACCGGGGTCTGCCGGAGAGCTTCGATGAGACGGTCTACAACGAGAAGTGCGAGGCTGCCTTCCACCACCTGATGACCAGCTACTACGGTGGTGGGCAGAGCGTGTACTCAGGCGCTCAGGCCTAATCTCGGATGGGGAGAGGTTACTTGATGGATGAGCTGTTGATTCACGCTGAGTCCCTTCAGAATATGATGATAGCTAGGGCGACTACGCCTGACCCTGTGTCCAAGCTGGATTTTGCCAGGGCTAGGTCGGCATTGATGGCATCCTCTCGGATAGCTGACTTTCTTCCCAGGATGGTGCTCACTTGCCGAGATCCTGCTCAGTTCTGGTCGTATATCAAGGGTCGATTCGCTACCTACGAGGAAAGGCGGCAGCACATCTGGAGTGAGTTTCGTCCGCTGCTGGATCGACTTGAGGCAGCTGGTGCCCCCTCTGATGCGGCAGTCACTGAAAGCCTTGAGCGGTTTGATTCTCAGCATGTACATGCCGCATGGGGTAAAGCAGTAGAGCGGAGGAACTCAGACCCTGAGGGGGCCATCACCATGGCCAGAACCCTTCTCGAAAGCGTCTGCAAGCATGTGATCGAAGAGTCCGAAGGCGCCGAGTACGGGAAAGCTGACGACTTGCCCGCCTTGTACAGGAAGGCATCCCGAGCCCTCAATCTCGCTCCTGACCAGCATGTTGAAGAGGTCTTCAGGAAAATCCTCGGCGGCTGTACCAGCGTTGTGCTCGGGCTGGGTGAGCTGAGGAATCGAGTGGGCGATGCCCACGGGCAAGGACCAAGGCCTATCAAACCGCTGCCACGACATGCTGAGTTGGCGGTAAACCTGTCCGGCACCATGTCAGCCTTTCTGATTGCAACGCTAGAGGCACGAAAGGGGAGCGGTAGTGGGTAGCTCTGGGTGAGCCCTCCCCTGGCTGAAAAATAATAATACGCCTAGAAAGATCAATTCATGGAATTAATTTCCACTAAATGAAAAAATTAAGAAGCAACCCTGAAGCCACGACAAGCTCTCTTCACCGACGCCGTTGAGATTCCGAAGTGTTCTGCTGTGGCCTTGATGCTGGCGCTATTCTCCTTACGCCACTGGGCCACGGCGGCATCATCGATCACCTTCTCACGCCCCAGGTTCTTCCCCTTAGCCCTGGCCCGTTCGATCCCAGCCATCTGCCTCGCCTTGATGTTGGACCGCTCTAGCTCCGCCATGGCTGCCAGCATGGTCAACATGGCCTTGCCCATGGGAGTGGACAGGTCAAAGCCCTCACGGATGGACACCACCGCGACACCCTTGGCCTTCAGCTTCTCGACCGTCTCCAGCACGTCGATGGTATCCCGGCCCAGACGGTCGATGGCATAGACCACCACGGTATCGCCCTCCCTGACGTAGCTCAGGAGTTGCCCGAAGCCCTTCCGGTCCTTGGCCTTGATGGCCCCCGAGGTCGCCTCATCGCTGAACCACTTGTCCACCTTGTGGCGGTTCTCGATGGTGTGACGCTGGGCGTTGATGGTCTGTTCGTCGGTGCTGACGCGGGTGTAGGCGATGATCGCGGACATGCTTGGATCTCCCCGTGGGTGGCTCACTATCTATGGGTCAGAATATAGGGAGTGGCTCATTCCGTGTCAACAGCAATGACCCAGCCTTCGGGGAAGCTATCCAGGGTGGCTCACAGGGTGTACCTTTTGAGCCATCCAATGGCCAACGCCGTGCGACTGCTCGTCGTAAGCCCGGATCACCTTGAGGTTGAACGCGGGGCTGATCCACATGGCGTAGGCGTAGACGAGTTCCTTCACCACGAAGGTGCCGCCGTTGCGTCCAGCCTTCACGACTGCTGGTTCGTAATTCCTCACATCTGAGGAGTTTGCGATTTCAGCGATTAGTGCATAGGTCTCCACGCGACGCATGAAGTTGGCTGGCTGATGAGTCTTCTCTCCACCCGCAGCCTTGTGCAGGTCGTTCAGGCAGTAGCGCCCTTCGGCGTCTTGACGGACAGCGACATCAGCGACGATCAGTTGGTTGCTCATCACTCGGTCTCTCTCATCCAAGGTGGGTCAGGAAGTACAGGGTGGCGGATACCGGCATCAGCAGAGCCATCACCGCCCAGGCCACAGCAAGGGCGATGGCAATGCCTTGCCACACGCCCCGCAGGAAGGACGGCTTGCGCTTCATTTCACCTCCCCGGTCTCCCCTTCGATCAGCTTGCGGAGGTTGTTGGCGATGTTCTTGGCGGCCTGAGCCTCTGCGGTCAGGTCGAGGTTCTGCTGGTGGAGCTTGGTGATGAATGTTGAGCAGGTGGATGAGAGATATGAAAGTGGGCGGGGTGATCGATTTCTGAGGTTAGGGTGGGGGGTGACGGGGGGAGTTAAGATCGGCGCATCAGTAATATACCGGCTCAGATTTTTGTGGTGAAAAAGTGCCCCGAGGAGGTGGTATGTTTCAGATTGATCCGCAGACTTAACCTCAAGTCACCACATTGGTGAAGCCCTTACTCATTTTCTCGCTGAGCACTACTTACGCAAGCCCCTTTCTCAATGTATGCTTGGATTCGCTCATTGGCTGTTACCGCTTCACCTTTATTATTCAGGCCACGCTTCCTCGCTTTCACCTCTGGCAATATCCTTTTGCGTACTGTGTGTTGGCTCAATTTCAGTTTCTCTCGGTTCGACTGTTGGGGATTGACTGACTCACTTTCTTCAGTTCCTCCAAGCTAAACCTGTAGTTGCCTTCCTTGTGGTACTCACACACGGTCTGACCATGAGAAGCAGCAACCGCGAGACGGTCAGCAAGCTCGTTCTGTGGGTGACCACTGTGCCCCTTCACCCAACGAAGATCGACTTCATGGCGCTCCAGCAACTGATCGATCTGCTTCCAGAGGTCGAGGTTTTCCACTGGCTTGTTGTCGGATTTTCTCCAGCCCTTCCGCTTCCAGTTGTGCCTCCAGGTCTTGCAGCCGTTACGGGCGTAGGCACTGTCGGTGTAGAGTACAACTTGGGCACACTCGGCGTTGATGGCCTTGAGTCCTTCAAGAATGGCCATCAGCTCCATCCTGTTGTTGGTGGTCGGGCTATCACTGCCGCTGATGCGGAGCTGTTTCCCTCCACCCTCTAGCACGGCAGCCCAGCCACCAGAGGAGAACTCGGAGCCATTGTTAGGACAGGCTCCATCGGTGTAAATGGTAATTATGTTTTCCATAGTTTCGCACTCACTTGTGAAGACAGACGGTTCCTCTAGGCAGACGGGTAAAGCGGAGCGTGCGAAACATGCCCGCCTGTCTACCGTCTGCCTTCAGAAATGCCGCTTTGATTTTGCTCAGAGGAAGAGCTTAGTGAACCGGCTTAAGAATCGGTTCGAGTTCTTTTGTGATGCTGTGCGGGAGATATTTATCGATATCTATTTTCTTGAAGTGTTTGGTGGTCAAGGCCTCTTCAAGAAGGGTGATTCTTTCTCCCTCGTAGAATTTTAAGAACAAACCTTCGCCGTTGATTTCGATTAATGTTTCCTTGTCTTTTTTGTCAAGGAAGTTGAAGCGATCTTTTTTTGCGAATGGGAATTTCAGCTTTCCATCGGGAAGTTCGATTCTGGGGTCATATACTAAGAGGCCGAGAGGAAGACCCGTGGCGACGCTGAAGGAAATGTCTTCAAGTAAGTTTAGTGTTTCAGCAACATTGATGATGGTGCTGTACGGCTCGTCTTTGTAGGCTTCTTCAACGTCGATTGCTATGTTTGTACCCTGTAGAGTCTTGCGATATTTTTCAGAAGTAAGGATGAGTTCTTCAATTTCATCAAAGTTGTCAAGGCTCTTGGTGGTGTTGCTGGTCATGGATATGTCCTCATTCTCGAAAGCGACTGGCTCCCTCTCAGGCAGACAGACCAGTGAGCGGACGCATACCGCCTACCTGACCAGTCGCCTTCGAGGATGTCACTGGGTTTGACTAGAAGGTTGACTTGAAGTCAGCTCAGGGAGTGGCTGACAGAGGCTATGGGGTTCTGACAGGTAATCACCGACAACGGGGATCATCATCGTCATCGTTATCCGTGTCAGAATCTGTGTAGTGAGTCATCAAGTGAACTTGTGGCAGTCACTGTAGGGTGATTTTATGGTGTATCCACAAGAGTTCTTGATGTGGGTCTATTAGACCAGTCTTGTTATAGATTATTACCATTGATGATGATGGATAGGAGAACATCTTATAGAAATTATAAGTTCTATAAGACCCACCTTTAGGTGGGGCTTCGCCCCCTCTATACCCACCACCCGACACCGTGTCAGATGTAGCCGACCTCGACGTAGTGCCCCCTCAATTCATCTACGCCAGTCTTGTCCGGTTCACGTCTGCCCCAACTGCCACCGTGGTGGTCGTCGTCATCACTTCGGTGTGGATGGCAACGAACACGATGCGTTCATGCAGCTCATGCCGGAAGCTCAAAGGATATAGGCCTCAAGGATGCATCGCTGTGGATGCGTCCTCTGGTGAGGTCTTGCGGAAAAGTGACGTGTATCGAACGCGCCTCTTCCTCTCCATAACTGGGCCATAATTCGAACGTCGTCGATCTTGTTGGGATCTTGCAAAGGCCACGTTCCTAGCCGTGAGCCCTGGTAGCCCTCGGGAGGCCCCAGAACAATCCAGCCCCGTGCGAGTCGTCCTGCCACTGCACGAGGGGAAGGGGGAGGTTGGCGCTGTTCTCCATAACTGTCCCCGAATCGATTTCGCCCATAGAGGCGCTCTGAGCGGCGATCCGTCATTGTGGATGGGGATGTAGGGGGATGGGTGGTATCTCGCCTCAGAGAGGCTCTCCTGGCGATTTCGTGAACTTGACTGGCATATGCTCGCCAGAGGCTGCGCGTGGTTTTCCATGGCCGTCATATCAGTGCAGCGCCTCGACCCTGATCGTCTCGACCGCTTCCAGTCGCGTCTTGAAGGTCGGTCCCCGGTTGTAGACCTTGTTGGCGGTAGTGAGTCCTCGCTCATGGCCCGTGATCCACACGATGACGGATTCGCTCACCCCGGCATCGCCCATGATCGTGATGGCGGTCGTCCTGAAGGAGTGGAAGCCGAGCCGACGCTCCCCGCGCTTGACCGTCTTCTTGAGGAGCCGTGAGAACCACTGCGAGAACTTGGCACCGCTTCTGGCGTCCTTGCGCTTGGAGGCGGCGACCTCGGGGAAGAGTAGTTCGCTACCGGCGGCCCTGGCTCGCTCCAATTGTGCCTTCACCAGGGGGAGCAGCTCGGGGTGAATCGGCACCTCTCGGGCAGCGTTGCGGTTCTTGCCCTCGCGGATGACCAGACACCAGACCCGCTGGTGCTGCTGGATGTCGGTTACGCGCAGAGAGCACAGTTCGCTGATCCGAGCGCCCGTATAGAAGCCCATGCGAGGGAGGACGTACTCCAGACCGGTGCTGTCCTCGGTGGCCTTGAAGATCGCCTGGACATCGACCCTGGTGAACTGGTCGTAGCTCTTTACCGTCGCTTTCGGCTTGAGGTTGTGGCCCTTGAAGGGGTTGTCCCGTTCCAGCTCCTCCTCCATCACCTCCACCGCGTGAGACCAGATCGCCGACAGGCCAGCCAGGTAGTTGGCGACCGTCTGCCGGGTCTTGCCCTGGGAGAGCTGCTGGGTGACGAACTCCTTGACCTGTTTGCGGGTGATGGCCTCCAGCTGGATGTCCTCCAGCTTCACCGAGGAGAGGAACAGTTCCACCGAGCGGGTGTTCTTCGAGATGGTCGTCGGCTTGCGCTCGACCAGTGGAGAGTTCGTCCAGTCTTCGAGGGTGGCTCGCAGGGACAGCCGGTACTTAGCCGGAGGGTTGGCCTTGCCGACAGTCACGAGAGCGTCACGCTCCACTGGAGGGAGCCGCTCGGGATCGAGGACATCGGTGATGTCGAGGGGGATGCCGTCATCGGTGGGGTGCTGCTGAAGCTCGGCGTGTGCCGCCCTCAGCTTCTCCAGCGCACTGAGGAACAGCTGCCTTCTCTGCGCCGTGCTCGCCTGGCCCTTCAGCTCGGCCTCAAGGTCGGAGAGATCGGCCAGCAGACGGTCGCGGATACGACAGGCCTCGTCGAGGTCGCCAGTGTTTGTGGTCTGTTGGAAGACCTTCTTGCCGAGGTGCTCGGCGAGGGTAGGGGAGAGTCGCTTCTGGAAGAACCAGACGTTGCCGCGCTGCCGCAGGTAACGGGGATCGGGTCGCTTGCCTCTAGCCATGGTGCTCTGACTTCGTTGCTACGCGCTCATATGCGGCTGATAGCTCAGCCATGGGCGCGGGGATCAGATCAACATCAGCGGTGCGGGCCTTCGGGCTTCACCTGAGAGGGAAGGGTAGGTGTAGCCATTTGTGTAGCCATTCCTGCATCCACTGACCCCTTGAGTGGTGGCTTTTTTCAGCGATTTCAAGGGCTTGGATGGCTACTGGAGCGGGTGAAGGGAATCGAACCCTCGTATGCAGCTTGGGAAGCTGCCGTTCTACCATTGAACTACACCCGCGAACGGCGGCTATTACACCGGGATTCCCGCGCCCTGTCCAGCCGGTTCCGCACAATGTGGGCGCGGGCCCGGCCCGCGAAAGGGCGCGAGGCCATGGTGCATCAGCTCTTCTTCGGCTGCTTCACCATCCGCAGGTAGGGTTTCTTCTCGTCCCAGCCTTCCGGGAACAGCTTGGCGGCG